>Ga0105242_10000157_pt1 | contig 50592 bp, 51 predicted proteins | sample KBSM24metaG_FD_81521 | JGI IMG/M metagenome (GOLD analysis project Ga0105242, IMG submission 81521) | Miscanthus rhizosphere microbial communities from Kellogg Biological Station, Michigan, USA - KBS M2-4 metaG | ecosystem: Host-associated > Plants > Roots > Rhizosphere > Soil | place...
CAACGCCGAGAACGTCATCGACGCGCTTCAGCCACAAGCCGTGCTCGGCCTCACCATGTCGCGCAACTGGACGATCAACCGCACCAACGTCGATCTGCTGTGGCAGCGGTTCATGCAGATGGGCGCTCGTATGGAACGGCTTGGGGGGATGCTGGTGTATGTTGCGCCGGTTCCGTGTAGCCCGACCTATACATCGACCACCGAACCGCTGCGCATGGACATTATTTCTCGTGTCGCGCAATGCGCGTCCGGGGCACAGTTAACGTTCGACCCTAACGTCGGCATGAGCCAGGGGCTGACGCCGGTCGATAGTTATATCCCCTACTATACCGGCGATCAGATACATCCGAACGACCGGGGCCATGACAGCTTCGCGGCGGTCATTGTCAAGTTGGTGCGCGGCGCGGTGGGAACCTGACGATGGCTGTCGGTAATGTCGAAATCATCAACAACGCGGCTTTCTCGCGTTCGGTGATGCAGACGCCGCCACCGGCAACTAGCGTGCTGTGGTGCTATTTCGGCCAGGACCTGGCGCACAGTCAGAACCTCGTCGGGCCGCCGCTGGTCAACGTCGGCACCGGCCCGGTCTACCCGCCCGCTAATAACTACGCCTCGATTACGGCCGGCAGCGCTGGGCTTACTACGACGATCGCCGACGTGGCGGGTTCATTCACCTTGCTGTTCGTGGCGCGCACGCAGGGCACGACCGGGCTGACCAACTGCATCAGTAACTTCAGTGTCTCGCCTAACGCTGGGGTGCGGACGCGGCTCGGCAACGGTCCTGGACTTGACGCTTTCATCCCCAGCTCTGGCGTCAGTCTGCCGGCGATGGTGATCCCGGACGGCACGATGCAGTTCAAGTGCTACGCGGTCACCCGTCAGGTCAACGTTGACGCGACGATGTATGCGTTGACGGACAACCTTAGCTTCACCTCGGCTGGCGCTGCAACGCGAGCCTTGGGCACGCAGCCGTGGATGATCGGCGCTAATCCAGCCGGACAGGATCAGACGACACAACTCGACATCGCGTTCGCCGGTATCCTGCAAAGTTATCATGACGCGACCGCCGTCGCTCGTCTCTACCAGTCGGTCAAACAGACGCTCGCCCTGCGCGGCGTGCCGGTTTAGGAGCCTCACCATGCCAGGACTTGCCATTCAACTGACCGGCGCTGCCTTCACCCCCGCCAACATCCTCACACCCGGTCTGCCGTCGGTCGGAACTACGGCGTTGTGGTCCTATCTTGGACGCGACCTGGCACACAGCCAGAACATGATGCCCGGAGCGCCGGCTATCACGGCGGTCGGGACGCCAGTGTTCCCGGCGTCGAACAACTACGTCACGCTGTCGGCGACGAACTATCTCGACACCGGGCTGCTGGATGACACGAAAACCTTCACGCTGATCTACGCGCAGCGTCTGGGTGGCACTACAGGCGTCGGTGTGCCAATGGCGTGCGAAGATCTCGCGACGAACGGGTTCTATACCCAGTGCAACAACACCAACGGCGTGAGTTTTCGCGTGTTCGGCAACAATGCGCTCATCACCAACTTTGCTACCGCCAACATGACCGCCGGGTTCAAGCTGTTCGCCTTCGCCTACAGCGACACTGCCCCCGGTCGAAGCGATTTCTATAACCTGACTGACAACATCACGACCGGCGTTAACGGTAACAGTGTCAGTCGCAACCTGCCGACCACAGCACACATTTTGCTGGGACAAAATCCGATCCAAGCCGGTTCGACGCAGAACGTCGATCTGGCGTTCGTCGGCAAAGTCAATGGTGCAGCCTGGACCCAGGCTCAGTGTCAGCAGGCGCTGCTGAACATCCGTCAGACGCTTGCCGGTGTTGGGATCACGGTATGATCATCTCATCAGTCATGTTTGAGTGACCGCAAGGAGCGAGAACGTGACCTCACGCATCCAGACCAATCGGTTCACTGCCACGGGCGCCCGTCCCCCGAGCACCCGTCCGGTCGGTGAACTCGCGATCAATTTCGCCGACAACCAAATTTCGGTCACCGATCCGACCCCGGCGGCGCGCGACATCCTTCCCGTGCGCTTTCACAGCGCCACCGCCGCCTATCTCACCAACGACATCGTCCGCCAGGGGACGGGGCTTTACCAGGCGAAGGCGAACATCCCGGCGCACGCGTTCAGCGCCATCGAGTGGAACCAGTTCCTGACCAACGCGCAGGGTGACGCGCGTTGGCTGCCGCTGATCGGTGGCACGCTCACTGGACTTCTGACCCTCTCGGGGCCGCCTACGAGCAACCTGCACGCCGCGACCAAGCTCTACGTAGACACAGCGGACCTCACCAAAGTCCCTCTCGCTGGTGGCACGATGACGGGCTTCCTGACCCTCTCGGGAGCGCCGACCAGCAACCTGCACGCGGCGACCAAGCTCTACGTTGACGGTCAAGTAAGCGCCAGTGCTGCCCTTTACCTGCCGCTTACGGGTGGCACGTTGACCGGCAATCTCACGATCAATAACACGTTGTTTTTCAGCACGGGGGGCATGTCGCTCAACGTCAGCACGGGCTTCTCCATCTGGACCTTCGATGCCTCGAACTATGAGCTGATCTACACTCGTGCGAACGGGCTCTTGCAGTATCGCCGTGGCGATGGCGTTGAGCTTTGGTCGGTTAACGCAACCGGCGGCAGCAAGGTGAACGGTCCGCTCACTGTTGCCAGCAGCGCGTCGATCGGTGGCAACGGCATTACCTACACGGGTGTCCCGAGCAACAACCACGTTCATGCCTTCGGCTGGGATGGCGCGCACACTTATTCCTTCGTTGACGGCATCAACGAGGGCGCTCTCGCAACGGTGGCAGAGCTTGCCGATCATCTGCCACTCAGTGGCGGCACGCTCACTGGCCCGCTGACGATCAACTCGACGCTCGCGGTGAACGGCACGATCGGGTCGAACAGTAACATCGCAGCGTTGAGCGACATCTTCGCGCGCGGGGGACACTATTATTTCGGTGCAGCTGACCAGGCGGTGTTGAACACGACTGCCGCCGGCACGTCGCTAAGGTTCTCGGCGGACGGCTGGGCGCTCTCTTGGAACGCCTCGAACGGCACCCTGGCGTTCTTCAACAATGCCAGCGTGCCGCTCTTTACCGTCGATGCCGCCGGCAATGGCGTGTTCCACGGCACCGTCCACGGCACCAACGTCCTCTTGCTGGAAGACCAGATCAACTTGCTACAGGCCCGTATCGCGGCCTTGGAAGGCTTTTCACCGTGATCGACCCGAACACCAACATCGCCGTCATGCTGAACGCCGCGCAGTGGAACACTGTGCTCGGGCAGCTGTCGGAAGGCCCCTATCGGCTCGTGGCGCCCATCCTGCAAGCGATCCAGCAGCAGTGCATGGCGCAGGACCCCGAGCGCCAAGAGGGCCAGGTCATCCCCTTCGAGGGCGTCAGCTGATGCCCGCGCCCGTGTTCGCACCGCCGCACCCGATCGGGGTGTTCCAGGTGCTGAAGACCGCCTATCGCGCTTACCTCGCGAGCGGCAACGCGATCTCGATCGACGTGACGACGCCGCCCAGTCAGTTGGCGACCGCTGCTACGACGGTCGCGGGGACAGTTTGGGCGGATAAGGACATTCCTCTGCCGCTCACGGTCACGGTCACCGTCTCGATCGGTGGCGTGCTCAAGGGGACGCGAACTGCGAACGTCGATCAGACGACAGGCGTCTACACGACCACTTTCCCCGCCAACACGCTGACGGCGGGAACGGCCAGCGCCACCGTGAGTTCAATATCGCCGGCTGAAACCACGACATCCGGCAACTTCACAGTCACTTAGGGAGGCATACGCATGTCCGAGACCAACTCCCCCGTCGACGAACCCCCCGGCAACCAGGGCGCACAAGCACCCAACCCGCCGGACACGCCTCCTGTCCCCGAGTGGGGGCCGGGTGAGAACCCGCCGGGGACCAACCCGCCGGTCGACCCCCCGGTGGACCCTGCCACAGTCCCCGTCCCCGGCTCGGTCCCCACGCACGACCAGGGCGGCGGCAGCCATCCAACGCCGCCGCCGGCTGGTCCCCCAGAGAACGTCGATGTCCCCCATGTCAGTCAGGAAGGGGAAACCCTGAACTGCACGATGGGTAACTGGAACAATGAACCCACCACCTACAGCTACGAGTGGAAGGTCGACGGCGCGACAGTCGGCGCGGACAGCAGCACCTACACCGTCACTCCCGCCGACGTGGACCGCGTCGCGACCTGCACGGTGACCGCGAGCAACGCAGCGGGCGCGGCGACGGCCCCGCCGTCGAACGGAGTGACCGTCACGGGCGTCTCGCGGAAAAGCCGCCGGCACGACTGACGTGACCCCGGATCAGGCCCGCTACGAGCTGAACTGGCGTAACCGTCCGCGCAAGCACGGGCACGAGTGCGGGAAGCGTTCTCAGATACGGAGTATCTGGGTGAATATGCGAACGCGCTGCTATAACGCGAACAACCCAGCCTATCCTTACTACGGAGGGCGCGGTGTTCGTGTGTGCGCCCGGTGGCAGGATTTTACTGTCTTTCTTGCTGACATGGGCGAGCCGCCGGCAGGAATGACGCTTGATCGCGTTGATAACGACGGGGACTATTCGCCAGAGAACTGTCGATGGGCTTCGCAGGTGGAGCAGCGGCGCAACCGGCGAGATGTTCCGCGCACGGTGGTTTATCAAGGACGGACGCTCTTTCTGCGTGATGCACTGAAAGAAGCGGGGGTTCCGTATCCCAGGGTGCAGAACTGGGTGTGGCGGAACAAGTTGTCTATCCAGGAAGCGTTCGACCGCGCGGTGTCGCTGTGACACCAGATCAAGCGCGGTATGAGCTAGTGTTGAAAAGGCTAATCGGCGTGATGGCGGCGCATGACGAAATGCTCGCCTTCACCAAGCTGATGATGCCGACCCCTGGCGAGCCTGATGATCCGGATTACACCCGCTACGAGGTCCAACGCTTTCACCAAGTCATCGCTGCCGCGCTGGAAGAGCTGGAGGCGGGCCGATACAAGCGCCTGATCATCAGCCTTCCTCCGCGCCACGGGAAGACGCAGCTCGCCTCGAAGATGTTCCCGGCCTGGTTCATGGGGCGGAACCCGCAGCTGTCGACGATCTTCGGCACCTACAACGAGAAGTTCAGCCAAGACATCGGCCGCGCGGTGCGCGACATCATGCTGTCCCCCGCCTACCAACAGGTCTTTCCGGGGACCGTCCTCAAGGACGACAGTCAGGCCAGCGATCGCCTGGAAACCCCACAGGGCGGTGTCATGGCCTTCGTCGGCCGGGGCGGCACGACCACCGGACGTGGCGCTGACTGCGTGATCATCGACGATCCCTTAAAAGATCGGCAGGAGGCGGACAGTCCGACCATCCGCGACACGCTCTGGAGCTGGTTCACCCAGGTCATCGCCACCCGTCTTATGGACGAGAACGGTCGCATACTGCTGATCCAGACGCGGTGGCACCAGGACGACCTGGTGGGGCGGCTGACCGATCCGCAGAACTCTTTCTATGACGCTGAAGAGGCTGCCGAGTGGAAGGTGATCGACCTGCCCGCGCTGGCCTTCCATGATGGCAAGGACCCGATGGGTCGCAAGGAGGGCGAAGCGCTCTGGCCCGGCCGGTTCGGCAGGAACTTCCTTTTGGGCCTGCAACGCCGTGACGCGCGTGGCTTCAGCGCACTCTACCAGGGCAAGCCTTCTCCCGCCGGCGGCACCTTCTTCAGCATCAAGTGGCTGAACACGTACCGTCCCAACGATCTGCCGGTGAACCTGCGCTACTACGCCGCCTCGGATCACGCGGTGTCGCTCGCGCAGTACGCCGACAAGACCTGCCTTCTCATGGTGGGCCTGGACGACGAAGAGAACATCTGGGTGCTGCCGGACTGCGTCTGGCGCAGCATGAACGCCGAACAGTGCGTCGAAGCCATGTTGCGCATGATGAAGGCGCACCGGCCGCTCTTCTGGTGGGCCGAGCGCTCGCACATCTCAAAGTCGATCGGTCCCTTCCTGCGCAAGCGGATGCTGGAGACGCAGACCTTCTGCTCGCTGATCGAGATGCAGCCGATTGCCGACAAGCAGACCCGCGCGCAGTCCATTCAAGGGCGCATGAGCATGGGTAAGCTGCGCTTCCCAGAGCGAGCACCCTGGTGGCCCGGTGCGCGGGACCAGATGTTGAAGTTCCCTTACGACCAGCACGACGATTTCGTCGACGCGCTGGCCTATGTGGGCCTTGGGCTGACGCTCCAGGTGGGCGCGGGCACGGCGAAGCAGCGCGATCCTGAGCGAACGGAAGGCACGTTTGGCTGGCTGAAGCTCCAGCGTGAACAGGCCGAGCGGTCGGTGAAGCAAGGCTTCGCCACGGGAGGCTGGTAGTGAGCGACGTGATGGGCGCCTACCCCGGACAGGTGACCTCCCCTAGTCCGGGGATGGGAGCGGGGGACATGGGACCGCAGGCAGCAACCCCCGCCGCTGACCAGCAGGACCATGTCTCCCGCGAACCGCCTGATCCGCCCGAGCCACGCCGCAAGCTGGTCAAGCGGTGGACCGATCGGGTCACCCGCGCGCGCAAGCACTGGGCGCCGGTGTTCACCCGGATGCGCGACAACATGGAGTTCGCCGAAGGCCGGCAGTGGCCGGACATGCCGACCGACGCGCGCAAGCGGGATGAGCGCTACATCGCCAACATCTGCATCCGCCACATCCTTCAGCGTACGGCGGAACTCTACCCGAACAACCCGAAGATGGTGGCGAAGCGCAAGCCGAAGCTGATGTCGCAGACCTGGGACGGCACGCAGCAGATGCTGATGCAGGCGCAACAGGCGTCCCTCATGGCGATGCAAGCCGGGCTGCCGCCTGACCCGCAGTCCGCCATGGTCATGCAAGACGCCCAGATGACGGCGCAGTACGACCGGATGCTGGACAAGATGGCGAAGACGCTGGAAATCCTGTTCGAGTACAACGTCCACGACCAGCCCTTCGAGTTCAAAGAGTGCATGAAGATGACGGTGCGCCGCGCCATCGTCACCTCGGTCGGCTTTGTCAAGGTGGGCTTCCAGCGCGCGATGCGGATGTCCCCCGAGATCGAGCGGCGCATCTCGGACATGAGCGAGCGTCTGGCCAATCTGGAGCGTCTGGCTGCCGAGATCGGCGACGGCGAGATCGAGGACGACGGCGCGGACGCCGAGAGCCTGAAGATCGCCATGCAGACCCTCATGCAAGAGGGTCAGATCATCGTCCGGGAAGGGCTTCTCTTCGACTACCCCGACAGCACCGCGATCATCCCCGATCCGAAGTGCCGGTCTCTCAGGGGCTTCGTCGGCGCCGACTGGGTGGCGCAGGAGTACCTGCTGACGGAGGACGAGATCGAGGAAATCTACATGATCGACATAGGCACCAGCTTCACCGCCTATGACGATTTTGGCCAGCCGAACGGCTACCAGCCGTCAGCGTCGTTGGATCACTACACGGCGGGCGGGGGCGACAACCCCGGTCAGCCGATGCGCGCGTGTGTGTGGGAAATCTATCATCGTAAAGATGGCACGGTTTACACGGTGTGCGACGGTTATCCTGACTTCCTGCGAGAGCCGGGTCCGCCGGACGCCGAGATCGAGCGGTTCTATCCCTGGTTTGCCTTCGTGATGAACGAAGGTTACGACGAAAAGCGGCTCTATCCACAGTCCGATATCGACCTGGTGCGAGACATGCAGCTGGAGCTGAACCGCTCCCGGCAGGGTCTGCGAGAGCATCGTCGGGCCAACCGGCCAAAGACGGCGGTGGCAGCAGGAATGCTGGAAGAGCCTGATCTGGAAAAGCTGCGCACGCATCCGGCGAACGCTCTTCTGGAACTGAATGCGTTGGCGCCAGGGCAGAAGATCGAGGACGTGCTCCAGGTGATCAAGATGCCGCCGATTGACCCGGCGGTGTATGACACGTCGCCGGTCTTTGAAGACGTATTGCGTGTCCTGGGCAGCGATCAGGCGGACCAAGGGACAACCTCCAACGCCACCGCGACTGAAGTCTCGGTCGCGCAGTTCTCGCAGAACACCGACACCACGTCAGTCATCGACGATCTTAACGACATGATGACCCAAGTGGCGCGGTCTTCCAGCGAAATCCTCTTGCTCAACGTGTCCCCCGAGATCGTGCAGAAGATCGTCGGGCCTGGCGCCGTCTGGCCGCAGCTCGATCGCCAGACCATCGCCGACAACATGTACCTCGAAGTGGATGTCGGCGCGAACGGCCCGCCGAACCGGCAGGAGGACGTGCAGATGCTGGTTCAGCTCGTCCCGCTCTTGCAGCGCGTCCCGGGCATCTCGCCCGAGTGGCTGGCCAAGGAACTGATCCGCCGCATGGGCGACGACATCGACATGACGGAAGCCTTCGCCGAAGGCTTGCCCAGCATGGAGGCGATGAACCAGCTGATGGGCCGCCCGCAGCCGGCGCCAGGACAGGAGGACGGTCCTCCGAGTGGCGCGGGTAAGGGCCAACCGCGCCAGGGACCACCGGGGCAGGACCCGAACGCCCAAGGACCCCAGGGGCCGGCTAACGCGCCTGTACAGGGCGGTCCACCGGGGCTGGGTAATCACGCACCGCCGCTCCAAGTTTACGGTCGTAACGGCAACCGTCCCGGACTGGGCGGTGGGATGCCGCGCGGAGCGATGTCTAACCCAGGGATGCCAACGCCATAGGAGAAGGCCGCAATGGATATCGGGTTTATCTTCTGGCTCTTGATGCTCCTGTGGATCATCTTCTGGGCCTTCGGGAACTTCACACCCCAGGGTCAGCCCTACTGGAACCGGGGCGGCTGGTTGATGGGTTTCCTCTTGTTCTTCCTGCTGGGCTGGCGCGTGTTCGGCTTCGTCATTCGAGGGTGACATGAACCTCTTGCTGCTCGTCGTCATCCTGCTGGTGCTGTTCGGTGGCTTCGGTGGATTTTACGGCTACCGGAGCGGCTACTACGGCCCGATCGGCGGCGGCGGCATCGGGCTCATTCTGCTGATCATCGTTCTGGTGATCTTGTTCGGGGGAGGGCGCATCTGGTGACAACGACCGTTCCAACTGCTGACGAGTTCACCGCTCTGGAGGCCCGCGTGTCCGCGCTCGAAGCGGGCAGCGTCGCTCCGCCCGAGACGATTGATCCGCCCGAGCCCATCATCCCGCCCGAGCCGATCACCGATGGCGTGCAAGCCAAGCGCGTCGCCAACCTGGTCGAGAAGTTTTGGGTGAACACGTTCAGTTCGATGGACGAACACAATGCGTGGGGGAGCTGGCCCGCCGACTATCGGCCGGCGTCCGTCATCGCTGCGCTCAAATACATCTTGGGAGACAGCGGCTTCGCAATCGGCATCCGCGAGTATCACTACAAGGGTCGCGAGGCGTCGCAACGCCCCTGGCTGACGCAGGTCACTGCCGCGATCCCTGGCACCCGCGTCACTCTCTGTCCTGGCGCCAACGCTTCAACCGACGATGTGCCTAGCATGATCGCACTGGCCAATGATCCTGAGTGCAATGTTCGTTACGTTGAAGGTCTCAATGAGGGTAACACCGATTTCGGATCGGGCAACGTGCCGCCGGCGACGCAGCTCGCGATCCAGCAAGCGGTCTGGAACAGCAAGCCCGCCAACTGCACTGTCATGGGACCGTCAGTCGTTGCGGGAACGCCACATCCAGAAGGCTGGGTAACCGGGTACTGCGGCGACACTCTGCCGGCGCTTAACGCGGCAATGGAGTGGGGAAACGGGCACTACTACCCCCCGAAAGCGCCGGATGTGCCCAACACCGGCTACAGCGTGAATGAGTATATCGGCGGATTGTGGGGTGCCTACGCGCAGCACCCGATCGCCCTGACTGAGTTTCATCCGACGCTGTATGCGTCCGGCACTTACGCGGTGAAAGCCAACATCGCCTTCCTCGCGGGGCGACTGGCGGGGCAGAGATCGCCTCCCAAGATCGAGCCGTTCACGGTCAACTCGCGCGACCCCTTCTTCACGCTGACCACGCTGCTCCGCGCCGGCAAGAACGGCACCATGCTCGTCATCTGGTACGCCTTGTTCGACTACGGCAGCACTTATCAGTGCGGCCTGTTCCCGAAGGATCAGAACAACCCCCGACCCACCGCCACCGCCTTGAACAACCTGTTCATGATCTGCGCCGACCATGGCAGCGATTTGCGGACCTTCGCCCCCGGCAAGCTCGACATTACTGTTGACGGCCTGGCTGCGGCGATGGACTTCGATGTCTACCAAGCGTCGAACGGTCGCTTTCTCATCCCGATCTGGCACGCCGCTGAGGACGTGAACCAGGGCGTCGCGGTGCAGGTCAATGTTCGGTTCGACACCGCAAAAGGGTCCGTCTCTGTGTTCGACCCGCTGACTGGCAAGGGCGCGATCGACCATGCCGCCGCCGTGCGCGAGATCACCGTTGACCTGCCGCCTGGCGTGGTGGTGTTGGAAGTGAACCCCTAAATGCCCCTCGCCGATCTCTTTGCGCCCCCCGACATGAGCAGCCAGTACAACACCCAGCTGACGCCGGTCGGGCAGGCGTTGTTCCAGCAGCAGATGGCGGGGCGTCAGGCCGACATGCAGGACTACGATTTGCAGGGTGCATGGGCGCAGCAAGGCGGCGGACCCGCTGGCGCGGGGCACATGCCTGATACCTTCAAGAAGCCGAACCATCCCACCTTCAGCACCGGCTCCATGTACGCGGGAGATGGCAACCAGGCGGGGACATGGGTGCAGATGCCCGACGGCGCGTGGACCTTCACGCCAGGGACTACGAACTTGTCCACCTTCGGCCTGGATAACCTGCGCAAATACATGGCCGATCGTGAACCCGGCAACTATCTGGTGGAGCCACCGCCATGAGCGAAGTGCAGCCGAGACCGCCCGGGCCGGACGCGATCGCGCTGGGCGATCTCTGCCAACTCTTGTTGGACGCCGCCAATCACTGGGTCGACCTCAACCGGCCCGAGCTGGCGGTGGCGTGTCACCAGGCGGCGGCGCTCTATGCACAGGCTTGCGCGCTGGCCTGGGTGAACTACCAACCGGCGCCACCAGCCGATCCAGTGGTGCTGACCCCGCTCTGGATGCCCCGGCCGAAGATCACCGCCGACAATGGCAAGGTCAATCTCGGCGCCGGGATGCTCCAGTTCTGAGTGTTGGGTAACTCCTAGACAGGACACAACAAAAGGGCGATAACCGCTTTCTGGTTAACAACCGGAAGCGGTAATGTCGGAGACGACATCAAGCACGGACAGCCTACCGAGTTCAGACGCGCCCTCGTCCAGCGCCGTCGAAGCACCGAGCGCGCCTGCACCAGCGAGCGCGCCGGCTGACAGTACGCCGCCGGCCCCGTCACCCGGCACAGATGCACCCCCTTCGCCCCCATCAGGCGACAGCCGCCAGTCCGACCGAGATGGCCTACTCGCAGTAGTCCAGTCGGCGATCGACAAGTCGAAGCCCGCGTCCGAGGACGCCGCTGAGGCACCGATCGGGAAGGACCAGGAAGCGGCTCCGGGCACGCCGGAACCACCGCGTGCGGATGCACCCCCTCCCGAACCTCAACCTGACGACCCCAACGCGCCCGATCCGACCGAGGCACAGCTCAAGCAGCTGCGGCCAGAGACCCGCAAGCGGTTCGAGCGTCTGATGACGCAGCGCAATGAAGCGCGCCTCGCTCTTGAAGCTGTCAAACCTGAACTCGATCAGCACCGGCAGTTCCAGAGCACGCTTCAGCAAGCTCAGCTCGCGCCCGATGATGTCAACCAACTGCTCTTCATCGGCGCGGCGCTCCGCAAGCAGGACTACAAAGGCTTTCTCGACGGCGTGACGCCCTACGTCATGGCCGCGCAGGAAGCCTTGGGCCTGCGCATTGCGCCGGACATTCAGCGTCAGGTCGACGATGGACTGGTCAGCGAAGACGCCGCGCGAGAACTCACGCGCACGCGTCACCGTCTCGCACAGGCTGAAGCCAGCTTGCGCGACACGACGCGCCAGAACGAGGTTCAGACCCAGAACAGCAATCTCAACGAGATACGTTCTCGGGTCACCAACTGGGAAACCCGCATCCGCTCACGCGACCCCGACTACGCCCACAAGGCGGACACTGTCAGACGCTTCAGCCAGGCTTTGCTTCAGGAACGCGGCACGCCCGCGACCCCGGAACAAGCCGAGGCGCTGGTGCAAGCGGCTTATGACGAGGCCAATCGAACGCTTGTAGCGCTGCGCCCCGCGCCGCGCCCCACGCGTCCAAGCCCGTCCAGTGTCCATGTGGCAACCGGTGGGGCGGCGCTGAACGGCCAGCAACCAAACACGCTCAAGGAAGCGGTGTTGATGGCACTCCAAAAGAGCCAGCGCGCGTCCTTCTAGTCTGAAGGGCCAGTTACATGGCGTTTACGGCCGGCGAACTCGCGAACATCGCGAACGCATCCCTCGACTTCTACATGAACAAGGGAGACACCTTTAAGCAGTCGATCCAGGCGAAGCCGCTGCTGCGCTTCGCTGAAGGCAGCTCGAAGTCCTTCCCCGGCGGCAAGGGCAATATCAGCCTTGCCGTGAAGGGCGACTACGGTGCGGGCGGCACCAACGATCACGTTGTCGGCTACACCCACAACGACACGGTGAACTTCTACACGCCCGCCAACATCAAGCGGGTGAACTACCCGTGGCGCGAACACCATATCGGTCTGACGCTCACCCACACCGAGTTAAAGATCGACGGCATCTCGGTCACTGACGACGCGGGTGACGGCAGCTCGCTGTCGAACCACTCAGATCGCGATGTCACCGTCCTGGTCAACCTGCTCCAGGACAAGCTGGAGGACTTTGGCGAGCAGTACGCCCGTTCGATGAACGGCTTGCTGTGGGGCGACGGCACGTCCGATGCTAAAGCGCTCGCCGGCATCCGCTCGATCATCATCGACGTGCCCAACACGGGCACGACCGGTGGCCTCGATCGTGTGGCCAACACCTGGTGGCGCAACCGCAGTGCAACGCCCGCTTATGGCACGGCCGGTGGACGTGGTGCCGTGACTTCCAACGTCGCCAACGGCGGCGCGCTGATCCAGTTCCTTCAGCAAGAGTATCGCCAGCTGATCCGCTTCGGCGGTCGGCCGACGAAGTGTCTCGCTGGATCGGACTTCATCTCGGCGATGGAAACCGAGTTCCGCGCCAACGGCAACTACACGATGACCGGGTTCACCGGAACGCAGGACGGCTCGATGGGGTCGCTCAAGTTCATGAACACGACTATCGAGTACGACCCGACCTTGGACGATCTCGGGCGGAACAAGTTCGCCTACTGGTGGGACCCGCGCCACATCTACTTGATGAAGCAGGACGGGGAGTGGGATCACCGCTTCACCCCGGCGCGGCCGTACAACCAGTTCGTCATGTACAAGTCGATGACCCACACGGGTCAGATGGTTGCGCAGCAGCTCAATAGCTCCCTCGTGGTGGCTATCGCTTGAGCTGAGACCTTGCGCACGGGGGACGGCGACTGTCGGCAACCGGCCGTCCCCCGAACGCTTTCGCGAAGGGAGTGTCATGGCTGAATACCAACTCTTGCGTTGCTCGGTGGCGTTGGCGGGGGACCGCGAGCAGGTTGTCGTGCGAGGACGCCACGATCCGATCCTCTTTCCCGAGCTGATCGTCCTGCAATACATGCACGGCGAGGACGCTATCACTGACGTGCATGTCGTCGGCACCTGTGAGATGGCGGTCGAAGAAGCCTGGACGCGTCTGCTCACGATCTACGGTGACGAGCCGGTCAAGGCTGTGTTCCCCGGCGCCCGGCCGTCTGTCCCTAAGATGGACAGCACGGTGCCGCTCTGCACCAAGCCGATCTACATCGCCGAGCCGACCGGCCCCGCGAACCCTGATCCCAAGCTCAGGCCGCTCGACACCATCATGAAGCCCGTGCCTGCGCGCCGACGTGTTGCGCCACCGCTGCCGGTGGAGAGCGACCCGACCCCGGATGAGATCGCCGCGCACGCGCAGGACGACGACGAGCCCCAGGTGATCGACGACAAGGAACTCGCCGATATGGGTCTCGGCGCCGCGCCGTCGCCGATGCTGAGTGGGCGCTCGGCCTATCCCGGGCAGACCAGCCAGCACGAGAACAAGGTGATCGTCGACGTGGACACCAGTGCCGATCGCTATAAGCGGAAGGCCGCTCGTGGATAAGGTCACGATCAAAACGCTGCGTGACCTGCACAAGATGGCCGTGCTGGGCGTGCCGGTGTGTGAAGCTGCACGCCGCGCGGGGCGCAAGTCAAACTGGGTGGTGTACTGGAAGCGCGCGCATCAAGTGCCGTTCCAGCCCCGGCAGAACCGGCAGATGCCTGGCTGGCTGATGCCGGAAGCAGCGCGACAGGCCGCCAACACACTGCGCCACACTCTCGAAAGGATACAGTGTCGTGGGTAAGCAGCTCCGCGATATGTTGACTGACTTGCGCAGTGAGGTTGGACACTCGACTAACGTCGCGCACGGCATCAATGACCGCGATACGCTGCTGTATTACCTGAACCGCGTGCAGGACAACCTGTATGTTGATTATGACTGGCCGCAGCTTATTATTGATCGTGATATCCGTGTCGCTGATGGCCAGCGTTATTACTCCTACCCCACCGACCTGGCGTTCGACGACATCACCAACATTTGGGTGCTGATCAACACCGTCTACAACGAACTCGGCTACGGCATCGGTCCCTACGACATGACGGTCTGGAACAGCGATCAGGGGTTCAAGTCGTGGCCGACGCAGAAGTGGATGCACCACCCGGACGACAATACGTTCGAGCTGTGGCCCATCCCTGACGGCAACGCGCAGGCGGCGAACGCGATCGTCCGCCTGCGGGGGACCAAGACCGTCAAGAAGATGATCAATGACAGCGACGAAAGCACGCTGCCGGACCGTTTGATCGTGCTCTTCTCGGCGGTGGAAATCCTTCAGCGTGACGATGCCAAGGACGCCGCGATCAAGCTCCAGAAGGCCAACGAGGCGATGCGGCGCTATCGCGTGCGGCAGTTCACCCACAAGCACGTCCGACCGATCGTCATTGGCGGCGGCGGTGGCGACGCGCAGTCGCGACCGAGTTCGCAGCCTGTGCTTGGTCTCGACTACATCCCGCCGGGCTATGGCTCGGGACCGAGCCGATGATCTGGTACGTCACCGTTTGTCTCCTGATCACTGCCGTCAGCACGGTGCTGGCGGTGCTCATCGGGCGGACCAGCGATGGCGGGTAAGGTCTTCTCGATCACGGACTTCCGTAAAGGGCTGGACACCCGCCGGTCCCCGCTGGCGGCGCCCACCGGCACGCTGCGCATCCTGGAGAACGCCGTCATCAACCAGGGCGGCGAGATCGAGAAGCGTCTGGCCTTCGTCAACAGCACCACGCTGCCGGCGCCCTATGGGATCATCTACGGCCACGCTGATACGCTTCACGCGTTCGCTGTGGGCAGCGCTCCCGCCATTCCCCCTGGCACGCTCGCCGTCCCTATCGTGGGCCACGCACTGGTGGACCCTGGTGATGGTGGCACGATCACGCTGATGGACGTGGAAGCCTATAATGACAAGTTCCAAGTCGTTGGCTTTACGTCGACGCCCCCAGGGCGGTGGTACGTCTGGTATGATGGTGTACTGGTCATCCAGAGCGGCACTCCCGACGCTCCTGCCGGCGGCACCTATTCACGCACTTACAAGAGCAAGGAGTACCGCACCTACGGCGGCAACCTATACTTCTCGGGGGTCGGTGACCCAGCGACCACCGATCCTGCCTCGGTCGCGCATCCCGGTGCTGGGTTCATCAACATGGCGATCAACGATCCCGATGGCGAAAGCGTCAACGGGATGGAAATCTTCTACGACAAGATGGCGGTGTTCGCCCGGCTGACGACGCAAATCTGGTCGCTTGATCCTGATCCATCGAACGACAAGCTGGATCAGGTGCTCCGCATCGGCACGCCATCGCCTTACGCCATCGCGCAGTTCGGTACCGGCGATATCGTGTTCCTGTCCGACAGCGGCGTGCGTTCACTCAAGGCGCTGACGATCAGCCTGGCGGCATCGGTGAGTGACGTGGGCTCGGCGATCGACCCGATTATCGTCCCCGCGATGCGTAATGCTGGCGCCAGCGTGTTCTACGCTCAGGCGGTCGTGCAGCCGCTTCAGGGGCGTTACTGGGTCTTCCTGACGGACACGATCTATGTCCTCTCTTTCTTCCCCGCCGGCGAAATCACCGCCTGGTCGACGTTCAAGCCGGGCTTCGTAGTCAAACATTTTGCCGTTGTGCAGAACCGTGTGTTCGCGATGGACGCCAGCAACAATGTCTGGGCCTACGGCGGCGCCGATCTCAACACCTATGACAGCTCCAAGGTTACCGTGCGGACGCCGCATCACTCGGCGGAAGAGCCAACCACCAACAAGCGGGTCAAGTCGGTCGATGTCGTTTGCGCCGGCAACTGGTCGGTCTCGCTCGGGGCGATCCCGAACAACACCGATCTCTTCGAGTTGGTCGCCAACATTTCGGGGACCACCTTGGGCGCGCAGAGCATTCCCTTTGCTGGTTACGGCACGCATGTTGGCGTTCACATGGAGCACCAGGCGCCAGGCCCGGCGACCCTGTCCTCGATCCACATGAACTTGCAGGAAGGGGTCACCAAGTAATGGCGCTCTCCGACTACATGCAAATCTTGATGCAGCAGCAGCAACAGGTGCAGAACGAGCAGCTGTCGCAGCGGCAGATCGACGCGCAGAAGGAGATCGCGGCGCAGCAGAACGCGCTGAACACTCAGCAGTTCCAGTACCAACAGGACCTCGCCAAAAAGCAGCAGGACCTGGTTGACGCGCAGGCCAAGCGTCAGACGGAATACGACACCGGGCGATCGGGCCTGCTGGCTGCGGGGACCGACCAGGTCAACAAGGCGTTCTCTGGCTTCAACGACGACTACTTCAACAACTTCGCCGGCGCCTACATGGCCAAGGCGAAGGATCAGGTCGACCAGCAAAAGACCATAGCGCAGAAGAACTTGGCCTTCGGTCTCGCCCGTCAGGGCATCCTCGACAGTCAGGCGAACGCCAACCAGCAAGGGCTCCTGGCAGAGACTGAAGGCCGCACGCTCGCCGACGAGACCGTCAACGCGCAGAACCAGACGAACGCCCTGCGCTCCGGTGTGGCACAGTCGAAGGCCAACCTGCTTGGACAAGTGCAAGCGTCCGAGAGCATTGGCTCACCCATTGCAGCGGCGGACGAGGGCGGCGTGCAGGCCGCACTTCAGACCCAGAAGTCTGTCATCTCGGGGGTGAACAACCAGTCCGGTGACGTGGTGGCTTCGCTGAAGGGCGTGCCCACGGTGTCGCCGATAGCCAACATATTTACTAACGTGCTCGGTAGCGGCGGGTCCTTCTTGAGTGGGGTGAGCGCCAATAGCTTTGGCAGTGGGTTCGCTCAGGGTCAGGCCGGTGCCAGTGGTCCGCAAGGCGGCAATAAGCCGTTCGGCCGAAACTGATGCGTCCCTTCGTCATCTTCGCGCTGCCCCGCTCCCGCACCGCCTGGTTGGCGCGCTATCTCACTTACGGTCCCTGGCACTGCGGGCATGACGAGCTGCGCCACTGCCGCTCGCTGGACGATGTCACGTCATGGTTCGCCCAGCCCTATATCGGTTCGGTGGAGACCGCCGGGGCTTTCTTCTGGCGCTTGCTGCCTAAGGACGTTCGCGTCGTCACCGTCCGCCGGTCAGTGGACGACGTGCTCCCGTCGCTCACTCGTGCCGGGATTGAGTTCGACGAACCCGTAATGCACCATCACATGAAGCATCTCGACCGCAAACTTGACCAGGTTGAGCGACGCATCCCTGGCGTCCTGCGTGTCGATTTCGAGGCGTTGGGCGACGCTGACACATGCGCGCAGCTCTTCGAGTATTGCCTCGATATGCCGTTCGATCGGGTCTGGCACGATGCGATCTCCCCGGTGAACATCCAGATCAATCTGCCCCGGATGCTGCTGTATTTCCAGGCGCACCGGCCACAGATCGAGAAGCTGGTGAAGACCGCGAAGCACCGGATGCTGCGCGAGATGTCTCCGCCCGTCGAACTGGACGGCGTGACCTTTCAGACCGAGCCCTTCCGGTCGTCCTTCGCCGAGGCCGGTCCCTTGTTCGCCGAACACCTGACCCAGATCGGCGAGGCGCCGGACGCCTATCTGACGAAGAACATCGAACTGTGCGCCAAGCTGTATGATGCCGGCGCTTTGCACATCCTCACCGCGCGCAGCAATGGCCGGCTGTTTGGCTACCTGGTCTCGGTGATCGCGCCGAGCCTGAACGATCCTGACGAGATCATGGCCGAGCAAACCATCTTCTTCGCCGACCCGAACTTTCCGAGACTGGGTATGAAGCTTCAGCGCGCGGCGATCGCCGATCTTCGCGCCAAGGGCGTCAACCGTATCCTCATGCGCGCCGGGCACAGGGGCAGCGGCCCACGGCTCGGCACGCTGTTCCGCAGGCTGGGGGCCGAGCCGTTCGGCAACCTCTATAGCCTGCCTCTGGAGGCTGCCTGACATGGGTATTAGCGCGGGAACTGCCGCGATCATCTCGGGTGTCGTCGGCGCGGCCAGCGCGGGCGCTGGTGCGATCATGTCGTCCAACGCTCAGCGTTCAGCGTCACGCGCGATCCAGAACCAAAACCAGGTCAACGCGGTCGGCCAGAACCAGGCGTTCCAGCAGCGCATGGAAGCCGGCCTGGCGCAGACCCAGGCGCAGCTCGCCGCCGCGCGCACCACGATGGCGGATCGGGCGCAGAACTTCACCCAGATGCGCCAGGGGCAGATCAACGCGCAGCAGCACGAAACCGACATTCTCAATGCCGAGAACGCCGCCGCCGAGCAACTGCGCGGTACTGGGGACCAACAGGCGCAGCAGCTTCTTGACGCCACCACACAGGCAAAGCTCCAGGAAGGCCAGGCCGCCGCCGCGCAACACGCGAACCTTTTGCTCGATCAGAACGCGCCTCAAGGTCCGGCCCCCACCGACCCGCAGCCTACCGCCGGGGACAGCGTCACCAGCCAGGCGATTGCCAAGCGGCTTGCCCAGGCATCCTCCAACGTCCGCACTTATGGGGCCAAGGCCGCCGACCTGATGTCCTACAGCCAACCCGGCCAGGACGTGGCGATGGCGATCCTGCACAACAAATACGGGATCATGCCGGCGCAGGCGGCGGAAGCGCTTCTCCGCTCGGGCAGCAGCACAAGATTGGCCCCGGCACAGGTGGCGTTCCGCAACGCGGGTGACCTTGGGTCTGCGGCGGACACGCTGATCGCATCGCGGGGACAGGGGGACTTGGACACCGCCGCGCTGATCTACAACAACAAGGTGCAGGGCTCGAACCTGGCGCAGAACGACATCCAGACGCTGGCGGCCAACAACACGGCACAGGCGACGCAGGATGCCGCGTTCGGCCAGTCGCTGGGCAATCTCGTCTCAGGCATCGGCAATCTCGGACTGTACGGCGCGGGCCGTCTGTCCGGCCTGAAGATCACTTAGGGGAAGCACGATGGGCTACGGAGCCACCAGCGGCGCACCCACCATCCAGACCGGCAATCCCCAGTGGGATCGCAATCTCGGTGGCCTGGCGCATATCTTCGGCACGCCAGGCGGATACGAGCGTGGCCTGGCCGCCGGCGCCGCCGCGCGCGAGGCGCTGCTCAAGGGCGATGCGTCGATCTCCGAGCGCAACGCGGCGATCTTGCTTGCCAGGTCGCTGCAACAGCAAGACCTGACCGGTGCGCCGGTTATGCCGCAGCAGCCGACCTACCGGCAGTCAGGCGTGGTCGGTGGCGCACCGATCATGGAACAGCCCGACGGTTTGACCACGAGCACCGGGCAGCCGACGCCGCCGCCATTGCAGGCGCAGCAGCCGCAGCCAGGCTTTCTGGCGCGCATCTTCGGCGCCGGCGCCACCCAACCAACGCCGCCGGCGTCATCTCCCTCGCCCAACGCGGGCGCACCACCCGCGCCTAACACCACCGCGTCGGACGGCTCGGTCCCTGCGAACAGCGCGCCACCCGATCGCACGTTCAACACCACCGGCGGGGGGCAGCATTACGCGCCGGCGGCGAACCCGGACGGCTCGCCGCGTCCGCCGGCGCTCAACCTGGGCACCTACCTGGGTCTTGCGGCATTAGCCGGTCAGAACCCGCAGATGGCGCAGCTCACGCTCGGAAGCCTGCTCGCGAGCGGCGTGGAACACGGGATCATCCCGCGCAATACCGCGACCTCGTTGGCCGGCCTCATCGGCAACAATGCGCCCTATGAGAGTGACCAGGCGACCCAGCGCAACGCCGCGACGAACGCCACCACTATCCAGCGCGAACAGATACAGCAGGGTGGGGAGACCTATCGTCAGACCCAGAACGTGCAAACCTCGTTGGATGCTGATGGCAACCCTGTTTATACCAAACAGGGAGCCATCGTCCCTGGCGTGACCCCGGCGTTCAATCAGGGAGTTTACGAACAAAAGCACGGGCTTACCAACACTGGCGGCGCTGGGCCTTACGGCACCGGGGGCCAGTACCAGCGGCAGGGCGACGTGAAGCCGGGAACACCGAGCTACAGCGCCGAGACTGACCGGCAGATGAACACGCCGGTCAGTGTCGTGGTGAACGGCACCGCGAGGAACATGAGCTACGGCGAGTACATGCAAATCCCGCTCGCGCAACGACCGCCGCTGTCTGAGAAAGACATGGACGCGGTACGTGCGAACACGGTCACACAAGCCATTTCGTCTGGGGATCAGGCGCCGGCGCGCACGGCGCGTGGTGCCGCCATCGCCGCTGAAGTGCCGAAGCCGCGCACAGAAGACGAGAGCAAAGCCTGGAACGCCCAGATTGACACCACCATGCAGCGACGCTTTGCACCGCGCGAAGGCACATCGGTGTACAACACTACCCGAGGTGAGCCGGCGCTGATCGGTGATGACACGCGTGCAGCGGTCGGCGCACGCGCGCAAGACCTGTTGGATCAGGGTGTCGTGCGCAACCCGGATCAGGCGATCAATCAGGCGATCGACGAGTTGACGCAGACTGGTCATATCCAAAAGCCGGAAGACCTCCAGGCGGCGCGCGGCAAGGGCGCGAACATGGCGAACCCGAACATCCGTACGTTGAAGAACGCTAAGGGCGTTGATGTCCCCGTGTTCCATGTGCCGTTGGCGAAGCCATACCAGCCAGGCGCGGTGCAGCTTGCCCCGCCGGGCGCGCAGGACGGCGCGCTCTCCAAGGATCGCAAATACCAGGTGCGTAACGGCTTCTGGTATCCTTACACAGCACCAGCACAGTGAGGTAGCGCATGGACACTCCACCACTCACTGGCGCGGGCGGCGGCAACCCGCCCGCGCCGCCCAATGCACAGCCCGCCGCGCCCGGGCAGAGCGCGATCGACCTGATGATCCATCACGCGGCGGGGCAGTACAACATCCCGGAGCCTGTCCTGCGCGCCCTGCTCATGCAGGAGAGCGGCATGAAGGCCGGCGCAGTCGGCGCCGCTGGCGAGATCGGTCTCGGCCAGTTCATGCCGGCGACGGCGAAAGCCTTGGGTATCGACGCTAGTGATCCGGCGCAAGCCATCCCGGGTGCGGCGATGTACCTGCGGCAGAACATGAACAAATTTGGGGGCGACTTGGCGTCCGGGCTGGCGGCGTACAACTGGGGGCCGGGCAACGTCGCGAAGTACGGCTTCGCCAACGCACCGCCCCAGGTGAAGAACTACGTCTCGCGCATCATGGGGCAGAAGGGCGTGCCCACGCCCAGCGGCGGTGGCGGTGCAATGGGAGGGTCCGGGGGACCGGGAGCCGGCGCACCACTCGGGGCGCCGACACAAACCACGCCGCTGGCGCAGGCAGTCGCGCCGGGTCCGCAGGTTAATCCCGTCATGATGGCGCAAGGCCAAGGCGACCTTTCCAGCCTCTTCGCCGCGCCGGTGCAGAACTTCCAGCAAGCGACCAACCAGCGCGTGTTCGGTCTTGCCTGACGGCGGGCTCAAGATCGAGCTGGGAGACGAGATCGCGCCGCTCTCGCAGGGGCCGTCGTCGTCTTCGGCAGGGCCAATAGGAGGAGGCAGGCCGAAGATCGAGCTGGGGGACGAAGTCGCGCCGCTCCCCCGCGCAGCGCAGGCGCCCGCTGCAACTCCTCTAGCGGATACCGTAGCGCCGCAGCCGCCTCCAGTGGTGGACGATTACGGACGAACCCCGACACCGGTAGAGCTGCCCCCCGCGCCCCCGGTCGCTCCAGCACCACCACCGGCGGACGTTCCTCCAGTCCCAGCGCCTACGCCTGCGCCACCGGCGGCGCCCGTGCCAGCTCCGTCAGGTCTGGCGGACATCGTGACAGGGCAGTCGGCGCCCCCGATGATGGATGACTACGGACGCCCGGTGGCGGTGCCCAACGAGCCGCCAGACCCGCGCCCTGGCTTCTTCCAGAGCCTTGGAGAAGGCGGGCTCGCGGCGCTCCAGGAAGGCCGGCGCATGACCGCCGGCGACACCTTCACTGACGCCCCGCCCGCGCCGGAAGTCGATCGCACCTGGTTAGGGCGGATGGGTTTCGGCCTGGGTCACAGCGCGCCCACGCTCGCCGCCGGGGGGTTGGGCGCTGCCGCTGGCACGGCAGCCGGGGGACCGGTCGGCGGCGTGCTGGGCAGCGTGCTGGGCTTCGGTGGGATGAGCGCCTTGCAGGAGATCATTCCGGCCTACGATCAGGCACGACGCTTAAACATGGATCACGCGGCGGCGGTGGACTACGCGATCCGCCGCGCTGCGGCCTCTGGCGCGATCAATGCCGCCATCGCGCCGGTGTTTGCCTGGGCGCCGTTCAAGACGGAACTGAGCAACATCCTGCTGCACACCTTCGCCACCGGCCCGACGACGAACGTGGCGCAGACGGTGCTGACGCCGCGCGCACCAGGGCAGCCAGAGCCTTCGCTGGGTGATCTAGGTCAGGCCGCCGTGGAAGGCGCGGTGACCGGCGGGGTGATAACCGGCGGGCACGCGGCAGGACGCTACTTCACGCGTCCACCGGAAATACCGACGGTGACGGTAACGGGTCATCGGGAAGCGCCGCCGTCGCCTGAGCCTGAGCAGCTGACACTGCCGGCGCCGGGACAGGGCGAAGGGGAACCGGGCCAACAGACGGGATCACAGGAGCAGCTGCCGGTTCCGCAGCCGCGACTGCCTTCTCCAGACGAGTCTGTAGTTCCAGGCACCGAGACAAAGACTGATGCAACTGAAGAGCTACCTGGTTCAGTGAAGCCCACCGAGCTTGTTCCGTCGCCTGACGCCTCCCCTCCGCGTATTCAGCCTGACGACGGTTCATCTCTTCCTGTAGGCGGTCAGGGTCAGACGGGAGTGGCAGTGGCTGGCGTGGGTCAGCAAGCTCAGACTGGGCAGGGGCAGACCGGAGGCCCCCAGGAACTCCAACCGGGTGGGCAGGATACTCAACAGGGCCAGCAAGGACAGCAGGGTCAAGCGACATCGGTGGCCTCCGTTGGTGGTGACGGGGACAAACAGAAGACACCAACACCTACAGAGACACAAGTCGCTGACGTCGGGGTATCGCCAAAGTCCGAGGTTGGAGCAGGGACGACACCAGCACCAACACCGGTGCCGTTTGATACGCAGAGTTTGCCCAGGCTTAACGGTGCATCAGGCAACAGCGCTGATTTCACGCAGTTCAGTCAGGTCGCGCGCCAGGAAGACCAGCCAGTTTACGTGAGTAACCAAGGCGGCTTCTGGCGTCGCACGGACACGCCTCCCGCTGCACCGCTCGACTACGCGGTGTTCCATCCTGATCGTCCTCCAGAATATGTTCGCCAGCAGGACCTAGCGCCGGCGACAACGTCAGTGGCGACGGACACGGCCACCGCCAAAGCCCAGCCAGAGACCACACTGGCGCAGACGCAGACGCAGACGCAGACCGGTCAAGGCTCGCTTCTCACTGGAAGCACGGACGTCAAGAACGCCGCTGCCGTGCGGCAGATCGACGCGGAAATCGCCTCCCTGCAACGCGCCGGCGAAGTCTCGAAGTTGTCGCCCAGTCAGCAACAGCGCCTCGAGCTACTGAAAAACATCCACAATCAGATTGCCCCGGAAAAGCTGACCACCGGAAACGGCGAAGCATCGACCAACGTGGTGACGGGGACAGCCGTTGCCAAAGTCCAACCTGAAGCGAAAGTCGGAACCGGGACGTCGGCGCTGGATGTCGCGCATCAACCTGGAACCCCACTAGAAAACGGTTTCTTCTCTGGGCCGGAACCAGGGCAGAAGTTCCGTGTCAGTCAGGTCGGCGCGACCAGCGGCGTCCTCCTCGAAAAGCGATCGGACCTTGGTTCGGTATCAGGGTTCTATGTCGGCCAAGACGGCAAGATAATCGACGCGGGTACGGTCGATTTAAGCAAGCCCGCGTCTGTCGATCGCATCTGGAAACCAGAGACGCCAGAGCGGGCGCAGGAGGCGACCGCGATCCTGCGAGAGATGGGGACCTTTAACCCGCTTGAGAAAGCGCCGCGACTGATCGAGCTTCGGGAGCAGTTGCGTCGGCTTGTGACGGGAGAAGGGGAGCCGACCGACGAAGAAAAGCAGCCGACCCCCGACACCACGACTGCGGCGGACAAGACGCGCCAGTCAGAACTCGACCAGAAGAACCAGCAGCTCGAACGCCAGAACACGCGCATCACCGAGCTGGAGGCCAAGGGTGCCAAGATCACACCCAAGGAAGCGCAGGAGCTGGCGTCACGCAAGCAGCAGCAAGAGCGCCTGATTGGCGCACGCGACGCGCTGGTGACCGGGGATCGCACGCTTGAGCAGCGCACCAGCAATCGCTTCGCCCGCCGGGGAGCCAAGCTGTCGCGCAAGCCGGTGTCGCCGTTCAACCCCAAGCCGTTCTACGCGCCGCGTGACGCAGCGGACTACCATTTCCGCGATGGCGAGACGTCAGTCCATCGCACCGCGTTCGCCGACGCGGGATACAACCCCGACCTGGCGGTGAACTTTCCCCTCGCACGCCAGATCGACATCCTGACGCGGCAGACCAAGAAGCAGTTCGGGCTGAAGGACGTCACGGTCGATCCGAGCTACGACAAGTTCCAGCTACGTGGTGTGTTGCTCGACGTCTATCGCGCAGCCACCGACATGATGGCGTCACTGAGCTATCCAACGAACGCGCTCGGGCTGGAGGGCACGGTCGCGCTGCATCTGCAACCATACGACCGAAAGGTTGGCTACACCGGCCAATACCACGCGACTGCCGGGGACGAGCGCACGATCAAGTTGGTGGGGTCGGCCAACTCGCTGGGGCATGAATGGACCCACGCGCTTGATCATTTTCTGGTGGCCGAACTACCCAACACACCAATCGGCGCGCTCAAACTAGCGACTGAGATGGCGGAACAGGGGGACATGACTGTTCCGCGTCCCGGAGACACGGTCGCGCAACGCCTGGTGCGGGTCATTCACACGCTGTCCTATGACGAGACTCAGCTCGCGCTGAAGCAGGCGGTGCTGGGGCAGCACGCTCAGATGGTGGATGCGCAGGGCAACCCGACACCGAAAGCGATCCAGGCGCGGGCGCAGCTCGACCAGCTGGGGCGCGGCGAGCTGAACAAGGCCATCCAGGAGAGCCCCTTCCGCGCCGCCTCCCGGCAGTTCGGTCAGGGCACCAAGGACCCGGACTACTATCCCTCGATCGCGGAGATGCTGGCGCGGTCGCACGAGGCCTACCTCTCGCGCAAGATGCTGGATAACGCGGTCGACCCGCGCGGCGTCGTCATGCCGGACGAGGCTTACACCACGACCAACGACGCGATGCTGCGGGCGATCTATCCCAGGGACCAGCAGCGCGTCGGCATCTTCAACGCCTGGGACGACCTGCATACGGCGATCCGCAGCGAGCTGTTCACTGGCAACCCGGCCGGCATCTTCAGCGATCCAAACAAGGTGGTCGACTTCAACGCGATCACCCGCCTGGAGAAGCAGGCGCCGGCGGGCGCGATCCGCGCGCTGCGCCTCGCCGGGCGCGAGACGGTGGAGGCGCTGAAGCATCCGATCGAGAGCTGGCGCAGCGTGGAGTTCCTGGACAAAGACCGTCCAGCCGGCCCCCGCCCGCTGAAGCAACGCATGATCCTGAAGGGCCATGAGGCGTTCTCTTCCAAGACCGGCCTGCTGGAAAGCATCCATGCCTTCGCACCTACGCCGGCCAAGCCTGCCGTCATGCGTATCTTGCAGAAGGTCGGTTTGCAGCCCGGCTCGGGTAAGCAGCAGCCGATCACCTTCGAAGAGCGGTCCCGCACGCTGCACCGTGACTGGACCCGGCAGTTCCTGACCGTCCTGGACAACAACGGCATCACGCCGCAAGTCCTGAAGGTCAAAGAGAACAACCTGATGCTGCGCCATGCGCTGGTGACAGGGGACGCGACCTACCACAACAAGATCATCCCGGCGAACATCACCAAGGCGGCCGGCCAGATACGCGAGGTGCAGAACCGCGTGTTCAAGTCGAACCGTGACGCGGGCATGGACATCCAGTACGCCGCGAACGGTCACTTCACCCGGCGATACGACCACCAGCGCATCTGGAACGACCCGGACGGCTTCACGCGTGACGCGACCAAGCTGTTCAAGTCGATGTTCGACGATGACGTGAACGGCGATCCAGAGAAGCTGTACCAGCGCTGGCTGAAGCTATCGCCAAACGCCCGATCAAAGGCGGGCCAGGGCATCCAGGACGCGATGAAGCAGCTGCGCACGAACCTCTCCGCGCAGCGCGCCGCCGTGAGGAACCTGAACGACCCACACTGGAAGGGCGACGTCGACAAGCTGCAAGACCGGCTGGACGAGCTGAAGCAGGCAGCGCAGGATATCCACGACAACTTCGCCGATGGTGTGGGCAACCATGTCGCCGGGATCACCGCGCAGAACTGGGTCAACCGCATCAACAACGGCTACCCAGACGACTTCGACGCGGTCGGGCCTTCGGGCAACTACCTGAACCATCGCAAGCTGCCGCCCGAGGCCGACACCATCCTTGAGAAGTGGATGCACAATGACGTCGTTGACGTCATGCTGAACTACTACAAGTCGGCGGCGCGCAAGCAGGCCTACAACGAGCTGTTCGGCCCGATCGCCTACGACCAGGATACCGGCAAGATCGACCCGGACATGCTGGGTCCAGTATTGGAAGCCGACATTGCCGAGGCGACCCGCAACGGCCTGCACGGGCAGGACGCGCGGATGATCCGCGACATCGTCCAGGCGGTCACCGGCAAGGCGTCGCATAGCGCACCGCGCACGATCCGTCAGGCATCACAGGTCGTCCAAGCCTTCGCTGCCACCACGATGCTGGGCCACGCCACCCTGTCGATGGCACCCGAGCCGCTGGTCGCAAGCCTGGTCACCGGGCGCGCGGCGGCGGGGCCGAAGGCGCTCTATGCGCAGCTACGCCAGGTGCTGCGCACGGCTGACGGCAACGACCGCGCGGCGCTCGCGGACTTCACCAACGTCACACAGGGGGCGCTGTTCAACGACGCGCAGCTGCGTGCGTCCAACAACGACTACAGCGACACGCCGCAGGTCGGCCGCTTCATGTCCTACTACTACGACAAGGTGGCGTGGATGACGCCGTGGGATGCGTCCTCGCGTCGCGCGTCGCAAGCCGGGCTGCACTGGGCGCTGCAAAAGTCGGCCAACGACTACATCACCTGGAAGAACTGGCAGGGGGACAAGAGGGGCTACAGCTGGGCTCGCGCGGACAGCAAGGGCGAGCGCGCCGAACACCTGTTCAACGAGCTGGGGGTCGACCCCGACCCGGAGTTCCGCAAGCACCTGACCGAGTGGCTGGTGTCGGGGGACGGTCTGCCCGATTTGCGTGCCCTGGAGACCTCGCCCTTCCGTGACACCTACGACCTGATGATGAACCGTTTGGTGCGGCGCACCATTCAGGACGTGGCACGCGCCGACATCCCCATGCTGGCCGAGAACGAGTGGGTCGGGCTGGCGCTTCAGTTCAGTCGGTACCTCTTTGCGTTCAACCGCAACGTGCTGCTGCCGATGTTCAGCAAGGTCCACCACGACACTGTGCGCGCCTATGAGCGGGCGCGGGGGCAGGGCTCCAGCAAGTTCGGCGCCGGGGCACAGGCTACCGGGGCGGCGGCCATGTCGGTCGGCAACGCCATGATCACCACCGGTATTTACCTGGCCGGCGTGGCGGTCGCCGCGCTGATGTCGATGGCACTCTTCTCGCCCGACGTGCTGGAAGAGCAATGGCAGAAGGACGACTTCTGGACCGACTACTTCTTCTCGACCGTGCTGGCCCGCAGCGGCTTGACCGGCCCGTTGGGCATCCCGCAGCAGGCGCTCAACCAAATGAAATACCGCGACGGCCTGTCCAGCATGACCACCGGGCCGGGGCTCGGGAACTTCTTCAACTGGGTCACCGCCATCATGCAGGGGCTGCTCGACAGTGACCCAACCAACACGAACACACGCGGCTACAACGCGCTGGCCGCCTCGCACAAGCTGCTGGCGCTGCCGCTGGAAGCCTACATCCTGACCAAGCTGGCCGGCGGCTTCGGCCCCTGGGGTCAGGGTGCCGCGTGGATCGCCAATATGTTCGGCTCGTCGCGCGCCGCGTCAGACTGGTTCGCGTCCACGATCGCCGGCCCCAAGGGCACCGAGAAGTCAGGCGGCGGCGCGGGGGGCGAAGAGGCGCTGACCGAGGGCGGCGTGGAAGGGACCAGCGAGGACACGCTGACCGAGGGGGGCGCCGAAAGCATGAGCGGTGGCCCGAAGAGTGGCGGGGGGAGCGCGCTCGGGCAGACCATCGGACTGCTGGATGACTTCATCTCACCGATCTCCAAGTTCGGCGCGGCAGCCTGGAACACCGTGCCGGCACCGCTCAAGCCGCTGGTCATCAGTGCCGCGATCATTTGGGGTGGCTGGCAAGTGATGGACAACTTCGCCGACACCCGCAACGCCCCACCCAAGGAACCACCATGACCGCTGCCGAAGGCTTGCTGACGACGATCAGCGACCGGCTGATCAAGGTCCTGCCGCCCGCCTTCCTGCTGCTGATCATCCTGAACTGCGGCTTCCTTGGGGTGTTCGTCTGGATATCCGAGCACAACGCGGAAGCCCGCAACCTCATGTTGACGAAGATCGTCGACCGGTGCCTGCTGGAGCGGGACCAGAGGCCGAGATGAGTGTCCTTTCTACACAACCCAGCAAAATGGACATTGCTCCAGAACTATTGAACGATTTCAATGACTACCGAGGTGTGCCGAAGTCAGGCACAAGACAAAATAAAGTATCAATGAAATCAATAACTTAAGACTTCAGGATTTTCTTCTGGAAAGTTGTGCATGTCCACTTTGTAGATGAGGTAAATCAATGATTTCATACCGTTGATCAGCCTACAACTGGACAAAGAAGGACACACAACACACAGTTTTAAGCAGCCGGATTTCAGTCAGTGAACAAAGAGGATCAAAGGGCCTATGTCGACGCAATAAAACCGGGCCTTTCTGGCGGTGCCGAACTCGGCACTGAGCGGCAGTTCCTTGTGTCCTGTGTCATGCCTTCCGATAGCGAGAGGCGATGAAACCTGCGGCATCCATAGGCAAGTCGACGGCCCAAGCTGGCGAGGCCCGCATCACTTTTTGCATGGCAGCATAGGTCGCATCCGCCTCGTCTTCGGGGACTTCAGCGATCAGCTCGTCATGCACCGTGGCGACCAAGGGCACGCCTTCGCGATGCAGCTCGACCATGTGATCGGCCAGCACATCACGGGCGATCGCCTGAACCACGTTCTCGGTGGTCTTGCCCGGCCAGGCCCGCTGCAAACTCCAGGCGCCACCGCCCGAGCCCATGTAGCAGAACTCATCAAATCCTTTGCCGTTCTTGGCGATGTGCGCCTGGCGGTAGACCAAGTGCCGCTCGCTCGGCAGCTGGATCAGCACCGCCCCCTGGACTCGCTTGAAGGTCAGCCGGCCCGAGCGGAGGACAGTGCCTGGCATGGCGCGGGTGATCCTGAGCATCTGCTTGTGCGTGTCCCACCAGAAGCGGACGACGGCGGGGTTCGCCTCACGCCAGGCGGCGACCATCGTCTCGCAGGTCGGCAGGTCCAGGACCAGACCGTAGCCGGCGGCCGTCGCCTGGAACTTCACGGGTCCCATGCCGAAGCCGCACGCGAGCACCAGCACCTTGCCCAGCTGGCGCGAGCTCGATCCGACTCGACGGGCGGTGTCGGTGTAGATGTCGTCCCCGCGCCCGAAGCACGCCAGACTTTCGCGCTCGCCGGCGATCCAGGCGAGGACCCTCGCTTCGATCTGCGACAGGTCGACGATGACCAGCCGGTGCCCCGGTGGCGTGACGATGCAGCCGCGCAGGCAGCTCGCCACCACCCCCATCGGACTGTCCTCGTAGAGCGCCGCCAGATCGGCCGCCGTCGTCCAGTCCCGCATCACGGTGACGAGGGCGCTCGGGATGTCCTTGATCGACCCTCGGTAGAGGTTCTGCGGTTGGACCCTTCTACCGGCCCAGCGTCCGGTGCGGCTGGCGCCATAGTACTGGAAGCACCCCCTCACGCGACCGTCCGGGGACCGTGCAGCGGCGATCGCGTCCAGCTTGGCAGTAGACGAGCGGGACGCGTCGAGCCGGGCCTGGAGCACCGTCCTGGCCTCGCCCTGAAGCGACTGATCCAGCAACCAGGTCTTGACCGTGTTCCGGCGCAGGTCCGGGAGGGCCACACCCCGGTGGCTTAGCCACTCGCGGAGGCGGGCGACCTGGTTCGGCGTGGTGACCTGACCGTTGGTGACGCGGATCAGCTGCGCGGTCAGCCCGGCCTTCGCCTCTTCGGCCAGCACGCGCAGCCGAGCGACCAAGTTCAGGTCGATCGTCAAGCCGGTCTGGTTGATGTAGTGGTCGACCTCGAAGATGGCTCGTTCACGAAGGGACAGCTCAGGCAGCGCCCGGTCGAGCGCGCGTTCGGCTTGCACGTCGGTGACGCAGTAGTCGCAGAGACGCTTGAAGTGGTCGGGCGAAGTCTCGTGCCACCAGGTGATCGGATCGGTGGTGCGGGGCCGCGCCATGCGCAGCATCAGGTCACGCGCGCCGGTGTTCTTGGTGACGGCGATCTTCGCCGCCTTCCCCGCCATTTCTAACGAGCCGGGATAGCCGGCGACATAGGCACGCGCCATCGTGCATGACCACTGGACGAGCGGGATCGGCGGCCAACCCAGCGGCACTAGCTTCTGGTGATAGATGTTGAACTCGAAGAGGTAGTTGTGCGCGACCACCGTAGCTAGTTCATCGACGACCGCCGCTTTGAACTCCCACGGAACCAGGTCCATGTCCGTCCAGGTCTGCACCGGCCCGTCGTCGATCGCGTAGCACAGCACGGTGACGCGCGTGTCAGTGTGCTCGGCATAGGCGGTCGCGCCGGTCAGTCGCAAGTCGGCGGTGGACGAAGTCTCTAGGTCAAGAACCAAACGCACGTTTGCTCAACCAGCGAGCGTAGGCTTCGAGAGCCTTCATGAAGTTGGTCTGATCGCCGTAGACGACGCCACAACGCTCAAGGTCCGCTTTTGCCAGGGCCATCGCCCGGCCCATCAGTCGGATCAGCTCGGCGTCAGTCATCGCTGGCATCGCGTTCATCTCATCATCAGGTCGTCTAAATCAAATTTCTTTCCAAGACAGTCTTTGATACTAACCAACTCCTTCGTATTGTCGTATCTCAAAAACCGGCCGTCGTAGATGAGTGCGTATTTCGGCACCATAAGTCCGTGCCGGATGAAGGCTTCACCCTTGTCAGTGACCCGCCACCATCCGGCACGCCCACCATCAGGGCGCAACGCGTTCGCTTCTTCAATCAAACCCCAACAAACCAGCTTGCCTTCTTCGCGAGACCTGGTGGGAAGTTCCGGGATATAGCCAAACTGCAAGCAAAATCTGCGATACATGCGGATCAGCGATCGTGCCATGCCAGAGTTGATCTGACGCTTGTAGACTTTGGCGTGCTGCGAGCAGCAGGGGCACTTAGCGCCCCCGTTGTAAACCTGAACTCGCAGCCACGCTTTTGCGGCGGCAAGCGTATCGGGCATTCACACCCCCGCAAAAGCATCAGAACGGAGTGTCTGTGTCCTCCATTTCCTTCGACGTGTTGCCGTCCTCGTAGTCGTCGTACTCCTGCTTCGCCGGCCTGCGGCCATCGAGACGCGCACCATCGGTCCGGCAAATCTGCACCGAGTTCAGTCCGAAGCTGACACCCCGGTTGCCCGACATCTCATAGGCGAAGACGTTCACCGAGCAGCGCACCAGCTGCCCCGCCCACACATCACCCGGGACGGTGATATCGTTGCGGAACGCATCGACGACCTGCGGCTTCAGCTTCGACCACGGGCGGATAAACACCGCGTCCTTGTCCTCGTAGCCGGCATACTCCTGCTCCGAGGTTGGCAGGAACGGGTTGCGCAGCTTGCTGAAGAACGCCTTATCCTGGCTCTTGCCGGGACCCCACTTCGCGTCAATGCACTGCGCGACAGCACGACGCATCGCCTGGAAATTAGCTGTCTTCTGACCCTGCGCGTCGATGATCAGGTTCAGTCCGTACCTCGGCTCCCCGCCCTGTACCACCGGCCTGGGCGTGAACAGTGTCGGAAAGCTCATTATGCCCGTGGGCGTGATCAGGCTGGCCATAGGTGATAACTCCTTTGTCGTTGAAAGTCATGATGGTGCGGCCCTCGCGGACACAGCGGGGGCAGTTCGGTTCGGCGTAGCTCTCGCCGTGGGCGTCGCAGCGATAGCGCTGGGAGCGCATCTGTTCTGCCGCCATGCGTCGCGCGTCTTCTGCGGTCATCATGGCTCGTAATCCTCGAACGGTGCGCTTCCGTCGCGTTGCAGCTTGACCCCAGACGACACGCTCTCGACCATCGGAGCGATCCGCTCATCCCAGGTCTGGTTGTTGAGTTGCTTGCGGACCAGCTTCTCGATCTGTGCCGGGGACTTCAGGTCGTTCTTGTAGATGAAGTGGACGCCCAAACCATTCAGCATGGCCGCCGCCGCACCTTCCTCGACCCACCGCCGCGTGGGGCGTGTGGGGGCGAGCGACCAGTTCGGCACCCGCACCTGGCGTTGAAGCTGGTCCAGCGCGAACCCCTCCAGCGCCTCGCACCACGCCTTGGCGCGCTGCGCCACGTCCAGGAGCCGGCTCAACTCTTCCGGGTCATCGACCTTCACCCGGCTATCGTCGAACTCTAACTTGGCCATCCGGTTCGCCTCCGCCAACAACGCAGGACACACGAAAGCCACAGGACAAAAACGGCACCATGAACCGGGCACAAGCGGCGCGTCTGGGGCGGTGCAGGCTTCGACACCTGGGATCAGGGTCTCGTCCAACCACATCATCAGGTCGACGTAGTCCAGTGTCGCGCTACGCACCTTCGCCACACTACGCGCGTGCGGCTGCACGATGGTCAGCCTGATCTTCTCTGGCATCTTCGGCTGGAACCGCGCCACCGCACCAGCCGCGTAGTAGAGGCACTGGGCGTTGTCGTTCGGATCGACGATCACTCCACTGCCGTTCTTGTAGTCCACGATCTCCAGCACATGCCGGTTGCTCAAGATCGCGTCGGCCGTGCCGAACAGCTTCACGGGCAACGAACGCGGCGGGAAGTAGCTGTCCAACTCGACCCGGGTTTCGAAAAGCATCGTGTCGTACACCGACGACACGGAAGCGACGTAGTCCACCATGGTGTTGACGCCGTCGACCATATCCTCGTCCACGACGATCTCATGGCCTTCAATCGAGTAGCTGTCGCCGATGTAGGAGGGCTCCATGCGCTGGTGCTTGCGCAAGCAGCCCTCGACGAACGAGTGCGCCAGAGTCCCCGTGGCGGCATAGACGCTGGTGTGCGATGACGGCGCCGTCTGGCTCAGTCGGAAAGAGCCAGGGCACTTGAGCCACCTTGCGGCGGAGGAAGCGCCCAGCAAAGAGTGGGCCGGTTGGGTGTCCGCCTTCATCAGCTCACCATCCACAGCACGAGTTTGACCACGAACACCCAAAAGAAAGCGCCGCCCAGCACCAGGAAGAACCAGGGCGATGGCGCGATCATCAGATGTGCATCCCGTGCTTCTCCATCAGCGCGGCCACATCCTTGTAAAACTCGAACGCCCGTTCCGGCGCTATTTCATCAAATTTTGTGACCTCATACTTCTTACGCAGCGCGTAGACACCGTCCTTGTGGCCTACGTTGAACAGCAGCCGCACACCGCCCATCGCATAGCCTTGCGCTTCCTGAGGCGTCAGGCTGGCGCCGTTCAGGCCCAGCTCGCCGGCTTCATCCTCGGATGCGTCGTCGCCGGCAACGTCGGTGACCTCGGGCGGGGGCTCTGGCGCGGGTGCCGCCGCCGCCTGAGGGGGGACGGGCATGTCCGTACCGTTCGTGACCTTGCGCGGCCGGCCTCTTCCACGCGGTAGGTCACCCCTCGCCGGCGGAACCTGCTTGGTAGCATCACCGTTTCCCTGGTCCTCCATGACAACGCTGACTTCAGCTCCCCGGTCCCGCGCTTCGGCGGCACAAGCGGCAAGGGCCTTGAACAGTGTGACGTCAACCTGCTCGTCGCTGTTCCACTTCACGCGATAAATCAGTTCCGTTTCCGGCATCGTCGTCGGCTCCTGTTGTGTGAAACAAAGTCTGCGTATGCACGGCCTTGCGACGCATCACCTGGATGATGCGTTCGTCCAAGGTGGAAGGCAGGTATAGGTAATGCGCTAGAACATGGTCTTTCTGCCCGAGCCGATGAGCGCGGTCGATCGCCTGGCGGTTCTCGCCAGGGACCCACGATGGTTCGAAGATGATCACCTCGTTGGCGGCAGTCAGCGTGATGGCGGTCCCCGCCGCAAGCATCTGCCCGACAAACACACGACACGCGGGCCTGCGCTGGAAGCGGTCAACCAACACGGCACGTTCAGTAGGATGGGTGCGCCCGGTAATGAGCACGGGTTGGAACTCGCCCAGTATCTGGTACAGCCGCTCCAACGCGCGCACATGCCAACCGAAGACCAGCACCTTGTCCGCGCCGCAGGCCAGTCGCTCGGCAACCCACTCCGCCGTCCCTGGCAGCTTCTGCTCGCCCAGCGCACGGCGCAGCGTGGAGATCGGCTCGCGCTCATCAGGATCGACGCTCGGGGCGCGGTGCATCGCCCGCCAGAGCGCATCATCGTCAGAGGCATAGAGGGCGCGCTCCATCGCGCGCACTTCGAACGGCAAATGCTCGATCACGTCAGAGGACGCCAGCGCCAGCGGGATGTCCTGCTCGGTCACAGGCGGCAGCTCGGGCAACGCTTCCAACTTGCTGATACGCCGCACGTAGGGTCCAAGGCGGTCACGCACCAGCTTGCGCCCGACAGCGGTCGACCCGGTGACCTGGCGCCCAAACTTGCCGTCCCGGAAGGTGCAGACCCGCTCGACGAACTCGTCCTCGCTCATCGGCCGGTCACCGGTGGCCAGGGAGTGGAGAGTCTGCGGCCAGAGCGCCCGCATATGATGGTACATTTCGCCCACATGATTAGGTGTGGGGGTCCCGGTCATGATCAGGACGTGTTCGGCGCTCGCCTGAAGTCCCTCGTTGCTGCCCTTACGCCCGTAGATCGCCTTGGTGCGCTGCGAGAGGTTCTTCAAATAGTGACCTTCATCAAGAATGAGCAGGTCCCACGCCAGCACCGACAGGTAGCGCGCCCACGGACTGTCCTTCGGCGAGAGAGCGTCATAGGAGACGAGTACGATGACGTCTTCGCCGGCCAAGGCCGCCTGCGCGGGGTATTTGCCGGGCTCGACGATGACGATCCGGTCGCGCCACTCGGGGTACCACGTCAGTATCTGCTGAAACCACACACGCCGTGCGCCGGCGGGGCTGACGATGCAGATGCGGCGCCAACGCATCACTTCGATCACGGAAAGGGCCTGAAGCGACTTCCCAAGCCCCGGGTCATCGAACAAACCTAACGCCCGCAGTGCTTTGAAGTTCCTGGATATCCATCGTGCGCCCCCAGCCTGGAGAGGACGCAGACGCGTGAAATCACCTCCCACCGTGCTGGGCACAACACTCCCCCATACTTGTTTAATCGGAAGGGTCGGCGCCGGATTGATCGTGTAATCCGGCTGGTCGGCTAATTTGTCGGTAGTTAGGTGTCCTAGTCAAGCGGTTCGGCGGGTGTTGCGGCGCAAAAAGTACGGAACCGGACGATCAAGACACAACGACTGACACAGGACGAACCGACGGTATTCTGGACGTTACAGCGGATACCGAGCCCCAAAGGTAGCGATTAGAGCCGCCTCAGCCCGCCCGTCATCACGAACTCGTGAAAACATACTCACGCTCTGTGGGTAAAGACGGCCGGCCAACACACGACTCTGCGCCTTATCGCTCCCCAAACGAAACTCACGCTTCCACTCATTAGGCGTTACGAACAACATCGGTAACGCGACGGCGCCGATTATTCCGCGCACGATGCCGTAGGCAACACCAAAATTGAAGGAGGACGTCACACCCTGTTTGGGCATGGCGTGTACCCGCTCGACCCAGGCGATGTCGGGTGTCATCGCCCGGATCAGCTGAGCGAGGTGGCTCTCGCTGATCTCACTGGTTTTCCTGGCGCCCGACTTTTGCACAACGATGATCGGCAGGTCCGCGACCACCAGCTCGCCGGTGACGGTGTCCAGAAGCGCGATCGCCCCGGTGGCGCCAGGGTCCACCCCCAACACCCGTGTCACGATGTTGTGTCTTCGGTGTCTGCCACAAACTCTTCATCATCCCAAAAACAGGCAGAAAGACTGACGTTTTCGCGGTGCAGCACATAAATAAGCGACGGCAGCCACTGGCACGAGACGCGGTTGCGCTGTTTCCACATCTGCACAGCCGCGTATTGTAGCGAGTGCCCCGGCAAGTGACGGTCGCACAGCGCGACGATGCCCTTCGGGCCACCGAGGCGCTGAAACACGTAGCCAACATCTAGTTGTATCAATGGTTTATCTCCGACGGAGGTAACCGCCAGACACAACACACCACAAACCGCCACAGACCTCCCACTAATCAACGGTTGTGCCGTGCGGTTGGGCAAATCTTCGATAGAGAGTGAAAAAAGCAACAGGGTTGTGGAGATTTAATCGAGTTATCCACAACAAGCGTGTTGTGTGCGAGGCGTCAACGATGTTATATGAAGGCGCTGGACACAACAACCCACACCGATGTTGTCTCAGCCCCTGAACCCTTGCTCGTCAAGAAACCATTACAAAACGTCCACCTAATCAACCCAAGGATACCCGAGCTATGCAAAGTCGTCGCGCGACCGTCAACAAAATGTCCAACCGAGCCAGCAAGGCGCTTCCTAAGCCCCGTGCAGGGGCGGCGCCACCAGGGAGTAGCGAGCGCCCGCTGCCCCGAGTGGTCACGACAGGTGGGGGCGCTGCCGTCATCCGGCCCGAGTACCAAGACTTCGCCCGCAAGCTGCGTGAAGCGATGGCCGCCCAGCAGCTGTCGGCGTCCGACGTGGCCCGAGCGATATGGGGCAGCGTCCCTGACCCACGCGGCTACGAGGTAGCCCGCAACAGGGACCGGATCGGGGCCTACCTGGCCGGCACAGGCTACCCGTCCAAGGAGACCATGCCCAAGCTGTGTGAGGCGGTCGGCCTGTCCCCGGACGAGCTGCCCCCGCCCACGCGGTCGACGGCCGCCAGGGAGCCCGCTGGGCCGGCGGACCTGACCTTCTCGCTGCTGCCGGATCACCCGGAGATTTGCAGCCTCTACATCCGCAAGCTGTTGCCGATCTCGGTCGGCTTGCAGATTTTGGAGTTAGTCAACAAGGCCACCGTCGACGAACCCAAGTGAGGTGAAGCTGCTGACACAAGAAGAAGTCGCGAAGCTGCTTCGATGCAGCGTGAAGAAGGTCGGGCGTTTGCGGGCCGCAGGCGCGTTCCCTTGGATACCCGGCCGACCTGTATTAGTACCTGAGGACACCTTTACCCTATGGCTTACCAAGCTCTCCACTACGACACAGGCAAGGGCGCAACTCCTGCGCTCGACGCCATCGTCAAAACCAGCCGCCTTCGGCAAAACGCGCAAGGCTTCTGGCAAATCCACTACAGCGAACCGGCGGAAGACGGTCGCTGGCGATCCAAAACTTTTAGCACGCGCACTCAGGACTTCCCTGCGGCTCAAGCGGCGCTCACCGACTGGCTGACCCAGGCACAGCAACAGAAGGTCACCGCTCTTGGACCACAAAAGCATACGATCGGCTCACTCATTGATCTGTATCTGGAGGCAGTAGACCCGCGTCGCAACAAAGCGGCGACATACACACTTCGAACGGTGCGCCAAATCCTGGGAAATCTGGAACCGCGCGAGCTGGACCAGCAGGTCATCAGAAACTACATCAGCGTCCGGGTGAACCAGCGCGACGGCGGCGGCGTAAAAGACGGCACACTGCGACGCGAGCTGAGCGCCATGCTTACCGCGATCAATCACGCGATTGACCAGCGGATCATCAGCAGCCTTGACGGTCCCGCGAAGCTGAAGCTGCCAGCCAACAGCCCGCCGCGCCTGCGCTATCTCAGTCATGACGAGGAACCGAAGTTCTGGGCGACGGCACAAGCCAAAGGGGGCCAGATCGCCCTGTTCGTGGCGCTCGGCCTGGACACCGCCGCCCGACGCGGTGCGATCCTTGGATTGACCTGGGATCGGGTCGACCTGCGCACCCGGCTGATCGACTATCGAGACCCCAAGATTAAAGCATCGAAGAAGCGTCGAGTTGTAGTGCCGATCGGCGATCGCTTAATGCCGGTGCTAGAGAAAACGCTTGAAGAGACCGGTGGGCACGGCCCGCTGTTCAACAGCAAGCTGCGCGCGGCTTATCACAACTTCACCAGGCAGCTAGAGATGGAGTGGGTGACCCCGCACGTCATGCGCCATACCTGGGCCTCGCTAGCCGCGATCGACGGCGTACCGCTGTATCATATTGCGAAGATGCTGGGAGACACGATAGCGACGGTCGAGAAGACTTACGCACATCTTGCACCCGATCATCTGCATGATATCGTCAACCGTCCACGTCCGACGAAGTGAGAGGAAAGGAGCGTGACAAATGCCGGGCCTTCTCGATCCTGACTACGACCTTGACCTGATATCGACGGTCAACACGGATAGGTCTGTCAACGGCTTTTCAATCTTGATGCTGGAGCAGCTGTCAAAGCTGGGCGTCCCCGAGAAGTCCCTAACTTCGCCCTTCAACTGGCTCACGCTGCCGCCGCCGCTCACGCCCGAGGAAGAGTTGGCGAACCTCTATGACGAAGAAGACCGGCTGAAGCAGCGGATCAAAAATTTGTCTTTGCGATACGACACGGTGCTAGACCAGATCGTCGAACATGAACAGGCACGCGAGCCGAAGGTTGTTTGCATGTTGTGCAAGCAAACTGTGAGAGACTGATGCACTGGATGATCTGGCTGGCGCTGGTGAGCGCCTGGGCCAACATCGGGATATGTTGACCCGCAGCTACATCCTCGACGAGCACGGCGAGCCGGTGCCATGCGAGGACCTGGAAACCTTGGGCGCGTGGTGGGCGAACAACCCGAACCGGCATGTGGCGCGCGATGAGTTGCCCGGTGACGTGCTGGTGTCCACGGTGTTCCTCGCGCTGAACTATGAGTGGCGGGAGGGAGCACCCCCCGTGCTGTGGGAGACGATGGTGTTCGGCGGGCCACTGGATGGTGAGCAGGAGCGGTATGTCTCACGCGCGGACGCGGTGGCGGGGCACGCGCGGTGGCTGGCGAAGGTGAAGGCGCGGTAGTCGCCGTTATCGAGCGTAGTGCAATTAAGTTGAGGGGGAAGGCCGATGGCCGAGTTCAAGCCCACCATCTGCATCGACTTCGACGGGGTGGTCCACAGTTACGAGAAGGGCTGGCAGGACGGCTCGATCTACGGTGAGGTCACGCGAGGGTTCTTCAAGTGGGCAGCGGAAGCGCAGAAGCGCTTCAAGCTGGTCATCTACAGCTCACGCTCCGCGACCGAGGAAGGGCGTCTGGCGATGGGGAGTTGGCTAGCAAACCAGATGCGGCAGTGGAGCGGAGAACCAGTCGAGTTGACCATGGCGGCTGAGAAGCCTGCCGCGTGGCTGACCATCGACGATCGGTGCGTCCGGTTCGACGGAAGCTGGGACGACCCCTTGCTTGAACCGGCCACGATGCGTGCTTTCAGACCGTGGAACACCTCCCACCAGTCGAACACGGGCGCGTGAGGCGCGATAAGCCGGACTTATCGCGCTTTAACGAAAACCGGCGAGTGCGCTTACGCGCGCTCGCCGGTTTCCGTTTGGGACCACCCTAAGGTCACCGACAGTGGCCAGGGCACCACCCCTGACCATGCCAAGTGCGCAATATGGCGCCTCTGATAGTACAACGCAACATCTAGCGTATTGACCAATCTGTGACAGCCGGCGCAGGCTCCGCGCCCGCCGTTGTGTCCTGTGTTGTTAGACACAACACCACCCGCACCGATAGGAGCCAATGCGAAATGAGTTCGCAGAGTGGCAACGCCCAGGCTTTGCCTACAACCAACCAAGATTTCTTAAAGGCGATCTTCGGCAACTCGTGGTATCTGTGCCATGTCACGGGCTTCGCCGGGGACCCGCAGGACCCCGGCTTGCCGCGCTCAGTCTGGGAGGGTGGTGGCGCCGGGAGCTGGGTGCTCAGTCCGCAGGAGAACAACTACTTCTCGGTGTCCCTGTTCACCGGCCGACGTGATCAGAAATATTTTGAGCAGCTTGTTGTGTTGGCAGTCGATGACGTTGGACCGAAGGTCTCGGTGGACAAGCTGAACGCCCTCCCCGTCCGGCCGAGCTTCCGCATTGAGACCTCGCCCGGCAACGAGCAGTGGGGGTATGCCTTTGAAACCCCGATCACCGTACTCCCTGTGGCCACGGCACTGATCGACGCGATGGCGAAGTACGTCGGGATCAACGACGCGCGCGGGGTGACCCGCTACCTTCGCCTTCCCGTCGGCACCAATGGCAAGCCCGCCGCGCAAGGCTGGCACTGTCGCTTGCTGGAGCTGGGCGACAAGGTCTCGCCCGAGGGGCAGATGGCGCTCGGGCTGGTGCTGAGTGTGGCGCTCACGGCGTCCGAGGACAATCCTTCGCCCAACGTGGTTCCAGGCCCCGGGGCGACTCGACGGTCCTATGACGACCTGGTCGAGCACGATCGGTGGTTCAGGGCCATGCGCAAGCTGGACCTGGTGCTCGGTGGGCCGCGCAACTCGGCGATGGGCCGCTGCTACGACATCGTATGCCCCTGGGTGGATGAGCACACCGGGCGAGCGGACAGTGGCACGGCCTACGTGCCTGTCGTAGGGCGCTTCGAGTGCCACCACGGGCATTGTGCCGACCGCACGGGGGCTGACCTGCCGGCCAGGCTGGACGCGCTGCTGAAGGACCAGAGCGGCTGGACGTGGCGACTGGTGGACGAGGAGTTCGACGAGCTGCCGGACGAGGGAGCGCGGATGCGAGCCTCGCCCCCTTTGCCCCCGGCTGATCCCTGGTGGGAAGAGTGGCAGCGGACAGCCAGGGGCGTACCCGCGTCGAACCTGGAAAACGTACTGATAGCGCTACGTCGAGCACCTGAGTTCGTGGGCCTGTTCAGCTTTGACGCGTTCAGCCTGCGCGGGACCCTGTGCCGCGAGCTGCCGGACGCCAAGCAGGGCGCGGCGCCAGTGCCGCGCGAGTGGCGGGACGTGGACACCGTCATCCTTCAGTCCTGGCTGCAACGCCAGGGCCTGCGCTCTGTGGCCCGTTCGACGGTAGACGAGGCGGTTGGTGTGTTGATGGCAGAGAACGCCCACCACCCCCTGCGAGAGTGGCTGGAAGGCCTGACCTGGGACGGCACCGCCCGCCTGGACAGCTGGCTCTCGACCTATGTCGGCACGCCTCAGGACGCCTATCACAGCCACACCGGGGCCTGGTTCCTCATGGGCATGTGCCGACGTGTGGCTGAGCCCGGGTGCCGCATGGATTACATGCTGATCCTCGAAGGCCCCCAGGGCATCGGCAAGTCGACCATGCTGCGCACGCTCGCCGGCGAGGATGCCTGGTTCTCCGACAACCTGCCGGACATCGCCACCAAGGAAGCCTCAGAGCACATGGCCGGGCGCTGGTTGGTCGAAGTGGCCGAGCTGGACCGGTTCAACCGGGCCGAGTCTGGCGCCATGAAGGCCTTCGTCTCGCGCGCTACGGACCGGCACCGGCTGCCGTTCGCCCGGCGCACGGCAGACTTCCCCCGCCAGGGGGTGCTGGCCGGGACGGTCAACCATGGCTCGTATTTCAAGGACGAGACCGGTAACCGGCGCTACTGGCCGGTAGTCGCGGGCGCGATCGACCTCGTTGGCTTGGCCACCGCCCGCGCGCAGCTCTTCGCCGAGGCCTGGGATCGGGCGATCAGATGCAATGAGCCGTACTGGCCGGACCCGATGTTCGAAGGGCTCTTCCTCCAGCCAGCGCAGGACGCGCGACTCGAAGCGGACCTTTGGGAACCGACGGTCCTGGAGTTCCTCGAAGGCAAAGATCGCGTGCTGATTGGGGATGTCGTTGTGGCCTGTACGGGCGGGAGCGCCGAGCAGATGTCGACGAGGAACAGAAATAGGGTCACGGATATAATGGGCTCGCTTAAATGGCGACGCGGACTCAAGGGACCCAACAACGAACGCTTTTGGTACCCTAATGGAACAAAACATTAAAAGTGCGTTCGGTGAGTTCGTATATGCGTTCGGTGTTAACCCTTTGATATATATATATAACTGACTCACTGAACTCACTGAACTCACTTTATAGACATATATAGAGATCAGGTAGGTTGTAGAAGGTATTTTTCAATTACAACCCAGTGTCACCTATAGACATTAGGAACCATGGTGCGTTCGCGTTCGGTGCGTTCGGACATAACAAAAAGGCTGGTATGTTATGTCCGCCTGGCGGCGGTGAAATGGCTGGTATGACGAAGGTTCGAGGGGGTCAAAGCGGCTGGTATGGCGAAGGGGGCAACGCCCTAGTCGACCGGGCGGAACAGGGCTCGGAGCCAGCGACCTAGCCGGCCTGTCCAGCCGGCCCATGCGGCTATGGCGGCAGCGATGATGGCTAGCGCCAGGTTACGATCGCCGTCGCCGTAGGGCAGGAAGGCATCAGCCAGCCAGCTGGCCAGCAGCAAGGCGCAGACGGCGGCAGCAAGGGCTGTGAGCACACGCCCGGTGATTTTGCGCATGGTATGGGGGCCTTTGGGTGGTTGCTAGGGGTTGGGGATGCGGAAAGGGCCAGAAGGCGCGTAGCGTGCCTTCTAGCCCCGGGAAACGTGTGGTATTGGGTTACCTATTGCGGGCGATCAACCTGGACGTGGAGCGGCTGGCGCAACTCGACTACGATCGGCTGCGGCCCAGATCGCCAGTTCGTGAGGGCGATCACGGCAGCTGTCATGAGCGCTGTGGCGCCTAGGAACGCTGCTAGGGCCTTCCAAGGTTCCCAGTATGCCGCGCGGCGGGCTGCGTCGATCTGGGCGTTCAGCAACGCCCATGCCGCGCGGTCGCGTTCCTCCGGGGTGGGATTGGTGGCGCTCATGTGTCGGCTCTCTGGTGTGAGGGTGGTCAGTGGGCGATCGTATCAGTTTTCGGTCGGTATGTCGAAAAGGGCGGGGGCCGGCGCACGGTTGGCCTGGGCTCGCCGTTGGCGCCTGCTAGGAACAGTCGTCGGTTGCCTTCGGTCATGATGTCGCTGGCCATTTCCAGGGCGTGTGCGTAGCCATAGCGGGCGACGGCACTACGCCCCATGCGCCACCAAGTGACGCTGTCAGCCTGTCGTGTGGTTTTCATGGCGTGGCTTCCCATGTGCAAAAATCGGTCCACGTACGCCCGAGCGCGTCGCGGCTGACGGTGGCAACGCGAGTCTCATATCGGCCATCGATCAGGCGCCGTAGGTCAACCGGTACGCCCGGTCGCTGGCCCAGTATGCGGCGCGCGTAGCGCTCCGCCGCTGTAAAGTTGCTGAACTCTTTTGCGACGCGCGTATGCGACATGCGCCAATCGCCGTTGCGACCGTCTAGCGCGCGGCGATTGTGCGGCAGACCGTCCCAGTACTGGGGACGGTCCTGTTCCGCTTCATAGGTAATGGTTTGTGCGGGCATAGCCTAGACTCTCTTGACTAGCCGCAGGATGCGGGCGCGGCTTGCTGGTGTGATATGGTCTGGGATATGGAGCGAGCGCGACTCTTGTGCGCCCGTCTCATACTCCATTCCGTTGTAAACTGTGATCCATCGAAAATCGCGGCCGCTTTCGCTGGTATCAACACCCGTGACTCCGTCAACGCGATTTGTGCGCGTTGAAACCAGCGTGTCGATTGCGTCGCGCAATGTCATGTTGCAATCGATGAAACCGCTTTCCTCGCAATCGCCATATTCCGCACTTTCTGGAGTGACGATATCATAGGTGACGTTAAACGTTGCCATTATAGGGGGTTCCTCTCGAGTATGTCCTGTGCCCGGGCAAATGTTCCACAGGCTCGCTTGTGGGCTTTCATGGCGTGATCGTACTGGGCGCGGGCAATGCGGTTGCCGATTTCGGCAACCTCTGGCTTGAGTAAGCCTGCGTCGACGCGGGAATAATTGCGCGCGATCACGGCAGCGGCATCGCTAGCGATGCGGGCGAAATGGGACATGCTGTCCAGTGCATTGGCACTGCGACGCGTCGCGCGGATGATTGCTACTAGGTCGGTCATTAGCTTACCCCCCGCGCGATCGCTGCAGCGGCTGTCCGGTATGTTCCGTGTGCGGGAAAGCCCACAATGGTCGGGCGATTGATGCGAGCGCACAAAAGACACGCTTTGGTGTCAATCGAGCCTTTGCCCACACCTAGGCTGACCTTGCCCCCGCCGCATGAGATATCATCGCGGTATGTCGCGGGGCATGTCACGACGCGCCGTCCCTCTGGCGTGAGGCAATCAGCCTTTGCACCGTCTTTCGCGTCTAGCACGACCACGACGGGTCCAATGGCCAGACTCGCCAACTCATCCGCTTTCGCCAGCGTATCGGCGGACAGATTGATGGTAAAGCCGGCAGCATTAGCGCTCGCGACAGCGGCACGGTTCTTCGCTGACGTCATGGGCTTGTGGGTATAGGTCCAACCCATTTTGCCCTTGTTCGCAGTGACCAGCGCGTCAAGCTTCGCCGTGTCGATCGCGCCGTTCACTCCCGGCAAATCACCGGCTTGATTGTGGCGCCAAGCCTGGCCTAGCGGAAGCGCTGCAATGCTCTTGACGAAAGCGGACCATTTTCCGCCAGCATTGCCTTCTGTTACTTTCTGCCAATGCAGATTTAACGGGCCGGATGCGGCGTAACAGCCTTTGCTTTTGAGCGGACACGCGTCTGGGCAAGTATCCGCCGATGTCGTGCTAACGGGGATCTTACCGACCTTGCCGTTACGCGATTTGAGCGTGAGATGTACACGCATGGTGGTTTGTCCAATCTGTCGGTTTGGTGTAGGGTGACAGGACACAACATAAGGACCGATCCGTTGTCTGTCAATGTCAATCTGCCGAAAAAACGTCCCTATAATAATACAGCAAAACGGGCTGGCGGATGGCGCGGTTCACCTAACTCAATTGCCGCTTTGTTAGCTAATCAGGTTTTATTGGCAGATCAGCGCAAATGCCGGCATTGCAAACGTACTGCGCTAAGGGAGCGTGATGTTTGCCGCCGTCATGCGGGCCGGACCGTATTGCCTGCGACGGAGGGGCGTGCGGAGCGGCGGGTATTGCAAGGAATGGAACGGCTCGGATTGCTGCCGGCGGACTTGCTGCTATCGCCAGCGTGGCGCGCGCTTGGCACGTTGCCAACATCGCGGCGATCGCCGATCAGGTTGCGGCTCGTGCTCGCATGGTCGGAACGGGAGCGTCAGCCTCTTGTGTGGGCGTTAGCCTGGCGAGTCGCGCTAGCGGCGGCGGCTAATGCTCCGCCAGATGAGGGGAGGCGGATGGTATGGCGCGCGGCGTGAAGACAAGGGAAGACACAACAAATCGGACAAGATATGCCAACAATCCGGCTCAGGCGTTGCGTGCTATTCTAGCTTCGAAAGACGCTCCAGCTGCGGCCAAGGCGACCGCCGCGCGCACCCTAGCAGAGATAGAAGGGCAGATAGGCAAGCATCAGCAAGCTCCGACCGACAGGCTAGCAGAACAGAGGGTGTCCCTCCTCACTAGATCAGAGCTTGAACGCGAGCTTGCCCGCCTTCGAAGCACTATGGCCACGCCCTAACCCCTTGTTATCATAGGCTCTTGCATCCCCACGGGATGGAGACGCTGGCCCTCGCCAGCGGCCGCCGCCGGCCGACCGCCACCCCCCGGGGGCCGCGACCGGGCGCGGTTTCCTTATGATGGACAGAGTAGCCGCGTGCGATTTTTCCCATATTTTGTTGCATTTTCCGAGTAATCCACCCCCAGATTTTGCCATCTGTCGATGCGGGATCGTATCGAGCGGAGGGAGCAAAGCGCCGAGCCGGACTTATCGGCTTCCCCTAAGAGTTGTGCTTGTGTAGGGTGGCACGACACAAGGGGGAAGCGATGGCGCTCGACTCGCTCGATCCACTGACCGCGCCCATGCCCGCGCCCCCGGTGCGGCAGTTCTCGTTCACTGACTTTCAGACGAACAACCCCACAGCCCCGCCGCCGGGGGACCGTCTAGATGCGGAGTTCGATCGAGCGAACAACGCGATCGACGGGACCATCGCTTGGGCCAACGTGTCGCTCAACACCGATGGTACTCTAAGAGATGCGATCGTCGGTGAGAGCAACCTTCAACCTGGCCTCTTCGACAACATCGCGAGTGACGCGACCGCTGAAGTCCAGCCCCTCGTTGACCAGGCGGCGGCGTACTCGGCAAGCGCCGGAAGTTCGTCCGTTTCGGCTTCGTCGAGTGCTGCGAGCGCTGCGTCGCAGGCAGTAATATCCCAGGGCGCGGCGGGTCGGGCAAATAACGCGCAAGTCGCGGCCGAAGCCGCGCGCGACGCTTCCCAGGGGTACGCGGACGACGCTCAGGACGCTGCCACGGGGGCGGCGAACTCGGACAACGATGCCACCGGCGCGGCGGCTTTGGCCCAGGATTACGCGGTGGTGACGCAAGCCTGGGCCGAGCACATGCCCGACCCGATCCCGCCGAACATACTCGCGGTGATGGGCGTCACCGGAGATCACTGGTCCTCGCGCTGGTGGGCGAACCAGGCGGCGGCAGCGTTCGGTGCTCTGACAAGCCTCTATTTGGGGGCCTTCCCCCAGCCGCCGACGCAGACGCCGACCGGTGGGACCATCCCGATCGGTGCGATCTACTTCAACACCACGACCAACCAGCCCTATGTATGGACCGGCATTGGCTGGGTGCCGTTCTACGCGCCCACCAAGGCCGTCACCCTCTCCCTCGCGTACAGCGCCAACGGGTCACAGACGACTTTCCCGCTAACGACCGTCGACTTGGCCGGCAACACCTACACGATGAATGCGACCACGCCCGAGCCGCTGGATGTGTTCGCCAATGGCGTCAGGTTGCTGTTGAACCAGCCAGCTGGTGTCGGTGACTGGACGGTGAACGCGGGGACTTCGACCGTCACTCTGACGGCGGCGCCGCGCCTTGGCACGATCATCCAAATGGACGTGCTGACGCCGCCTTCGACCTTGGCGCCATCGCGCGTGACCTCGGTCGGGGTGCAGGATTTCAACCTTGATCCGGTGACGGGCGCGCCAGGCTACATCAACGGGTCCAGAACCAGCTTCGCCCTCGTCACGCCGGGCGCGCGGTCACCACTGACGGTGAACAATGCCGTCGAGTTGCTGGTGGCGGTGGACGGAGCCACGCAGCAGCCGGGCAACGACTACTCCATCTCGGCGGACAAGCACTCGATCATCTTCACGGAGGCGCCGCTCGTCGGCGCCCGCGCCTGGGCGACTTGGTTCGCCCCCGGCGGCGCTGTCATCCCGCCGTAGGGGGTAACGCATGGTCTCCCGCAACTATGATCTGAGCCAAACGCCCTCGGACAGCATCCTGATCTTCCCGGATGTGCCGGCCGCGCCGCCTTCGGCCGGCAGCTTCCTAGGGGCGGTGACCGCGTCCACCAAGCTGGCGCAGCTCGGGTTCTTCGCGCCGGGCGCCGTCTATATACCTATTGCTGGCGGCACGATGACCGGCCCCCTGATCCTGTCGCGCGATCCACAGAGCGCGATGGAGGCGGCGACCAAGCGCTATACCGACACCATGTTGCCCCTCGCCGGGGGACAGATGTCTGGTCCCTTGTCGCTCTTCGGGGACGGGACCCAGCCGCTTCACGCGGTCACCAAGCAACAGCTGGACGCCAAGCTGAACATCGCCGGCGGCACGATGACCGGGAACCTGTTCCTCAACGCCAATCCCGGCAGCGCCCTTCAGGCCGCGACGAAAGCCTATGTCGACGCGCAGGATGTCTCGGTCACCGCCGCGTATTTGCCTCTCGTCGGCGGCACGCTGACCGGTCCGTTGAACGTGATGACGGCGGCGGTTGCCTCGGCCGCTGATCCGCGTCAGCCCGGCTTGGTGCTGGCTTATGTCGACGCTGTGGGGAACATCGGCAGCTACATGGTGTCAGACGGCACCTGGCATTTCGGTGCCCTGCTGTCTCCATCCGCCACCATCACGACCTTGAACGCCACCACAGCAAACATCACCACGCTGAACGCGACACTCGATCCTCTGACGGTGGGCACCGCCACTATCACCACGCTGAACGGCACTAAGGGTTCCTTTGTCAGTCTGAGTGCCACCCAACTGACGGCGTCCAGCGGCAGCCTTGATGGCATGACCCTGGTCGGCTGGAGTTCGACCGATCGGGCCTTCCCAGAGACGCGCAACGCGGGTATCGCCTTCGCCTGGCAGGATGCCGCCGGCAATCTCGGCCCGAGCGTGCTGAATGACGGCACCTTCCGTGTCGGCACGCTCAACCCCACTGCTCTAACCGGCACGATCGGCGGCACCGCCAATCTAGCGCTGCCGCAGCTCACTGCCAGCACGATGTTCTCGGTTGCCGGCGCGGCTACCATGCTGCAAAGCGATCCCCGGTCGAACTATGCACTCAGCGTCCAGGACGCGGCTAACAGTGTAGCGTTTGGTGTCGACGCGACGGGGGTCACGAACAGTTCTGTGCTCGCGGTGGCCAGCGCGGCCCTTGTGCAGCCGACCGATCTGCGCACACCCGGCTACTCTTTCGCCATCACGGACGCTATCGGCAACGTGGCGTTCGGCATCGACACGAACGGCGGCGTTAAGGGCGTGTTTCCGTCCGCCAACAGTGCGCCGTCCTTCACGACCGGCAATGTGCTGGCGACGACATCCGACCCGCGCATGGGCGATACGGCCTACGAGATCACTGATGCCCAAGGGTTTGGCGGTCTCGCCATCACCACCGAGGGGCGTCTCGCCTTCACCCCGGCGCTCGGTCAGATCGCCGCACCAGCGCAGACCACGATCCGCCGCCGCACGATCATGACCACCTCGCCGTGGAACATTTCTTCCAATGCCGGCGCCGATACCGTGCCGACAACCTACCACTCGGCATTGACGGTGGAGACCTGCGGCTTCGACGCCATCCGTTTGATCTTTGCCGTGGACAATGCGGCCGGTGCGCCGTTCGGCACCATCATCCAGAACTGTGCCGTGGCTGTCTCCGCAACCCCCAACGACTTTCTCAACCCGCTCGACCCGACAGGCGCGGCGGCAGTCTGGGTGCCGGTCACGTTCAACAATGTCGGCCAACCGAAGCATTGGGAGACGCAGACTTTCGCACCGGGGACCGGCACGCGCACGGTGGCGCTGATCCCGGCCCCGACTGTCAGCAGTGTGGACGGCTCGGCGCAGGACAGCCTCAACGGTTACACCTATTCCGACTGGATACCGATCAGCAGCTACAACCGCACCGATGCGGGTGGGCGCTGGCCGATCCTGATGACCCGCTGCTATGCCACCGGGCCGGGTGGGACAGGTGCCCCGCGCAGCCGCGTGATCCCTCAGGTTGCCACCGGCTTCGGCGCCAATGTCGGCAACCGCTTCTGGAATATGTATAGCCAGTCGGGGGATTTCGTGACCACGCCGGCCGGCTTCGCGCCAGGAGCCGCCACCGGCAACACCATCCTGGTCGCGATCCAGTATTACAGCCGGGCGCGTGGCCTGACGATCATGGCAATCGGCGACAGCATCGTGGGTGGCACCGGCGGCACCGGTGGCATCGCCTGGGGTGCCCGCTCCTGCTTCGCGCTCTCCACACCGACGTTTCCGGTCAGCTACTTCCTCGCCCCGAGCGGCGTCGGCGTCGGCGTCTCGCCCGCCGCGTGGGTGACCAACGCCGAGAACGTCATCGACGCGCTTCAGCCACAAGCCGTGCTCGGCCTCACCATGTCGCGCAACTGGACGATCAACCGCACCAACGTCGATCTGCTGTGGCAGCGGTTCATGCAGATGGG
>Ga0105242_10000158_pt1 | contig 50486 bp, 50 predicted proteins | sample KBSM24metaG_FD_81521 | JGI IMG/M metagenome (GOLD analysis project Ga0105242, IMG submission 81521) | Miscanthus rhizosphere microbial communities from Kellogg Biological Station, Michigan, USA - KBS M2-4 metaG | ecosystem: Host-associated > Plants > Roots > Rhizosphere > Soil | place...
ATTTATGATAATTTGATTATAGATGAAGGATTGCGGATCGATATAATGGTTGATGATTTGATCGTGATTGAGTTAAAAGCTCAAGAAGTATATCATCAAGTTTGGGAAGCGGAATTATTGAGTTATTTAAAACTTACAAATAAGCGACTTGGCTATATATTAAATTTTCATGTGCCTTTAATGAAAGAAGGCTTAAAAAGAATGATCCTTTAATTATTACAAGTAAATAGCATCTCCGTTATTTACTTTTCACCTCTCCGTGTTTCACCGTGTCTCCCTGTCTCAGTAGTTTAAAATATTTTTATTATGGATAAACAATTAAAACAGGACCATTACAAAGTAAAGGTCAAAGATCAGGAAGAGAATTCTCAGTATTTACAAGGAAGAGGGGCACAGATCAATACAAAAAATAAATTCCTGAAGAATGAAAAGACAAAAGAACATGTTGAAGCAATAGATGATTGGGAAGAATCAAATGTGCCTACTCAATATTTAGAGCAGGAATCAAAAACAATTGTCAATAAAGTGGAGAGTCCGGATGTAGGAATGATGTACAGCATGAATCCTTATGCAGGTTGCGAACATGGTTGTATCTATTGTTATGCAAGAAATGTGCATGAGTACTGGGGTTATAGCGCAGGACTTGATTTTGAAAGAAAGATCATCGTTAAAAAAAATGCACCACAGTTACTGCGTAAATTTTTAATGCATCCAAAATGGGATGCAACACCGATCATGTTAAGTGGAAACACAGATTGCTACCAACCTGCGGAACAAACTTTTCGTTTAACAAGAGGTTTGTTGGAAGTGTGTAATGAATTCAACCAACCAGTTGGTATACTCACAAAAAATTCATGGATACTAAAAGACAAAGATGTGTTGCAGGAGATGGGAAAAAAGAAAATTGTTTCGGCGATGGTTTCTATCACATCATTCAATGAAGATCTGCGACGTGTAATGGAACCAAGAACAACAACAGCAAAACAAAAACTAAAAGTGATTAATGAATTAAGTTCTGCGGGTGTTCGCATGGGCATCATGATGGGCCCAATGATACCAGGATTAAATGAACATGAAATGCAACGAATCATGAAAGAAGCAAGAGATAACGGGGCGACTTTCACTGCCTATACTTTTATAAGATTAAATGGCGCTATCAAGTTTTTATTTCATGATTGGTTGTATAAGAATTTTCCGGACAGGGCTGATAAGGTTTGGCATTTAATAGAACATAGCCATGATGGAAAAGTAAACGATACACGATGGGGTGTACGTATGCGTGGTGAAGGAGCAATTGCACAAATGGTTGCACAGCAGTATAAAAAGTATGGAAAGCTTTATGGAATGAATGCCGAAGAATGGAGTTTAGATAGAACTAAGTTCAGAGTTCCGGGCGGACAGGGGAGATTGTTTTAAAAGTAGTATTTTAAATGATCAAAACTATCAGAGCTCATGAGTAAAAATCAATTTGGTGGAAGCTGGACTGAAGCAAAAATGGAGATTGTAGTAAGCTATGCAAAAGCTTACTTAACTATTATGAATAAACAGTCTTGGGCAAAGACTATATATTTCGATGGCTTTGCGGGTTCAGGAATAATTGAGACTGATGAAAATGACGAAGTCAAGAAAGGTACAGCATTAAGAATTTTAGATATAAATGAACCTAGCTCATTTGATATTTATTATTTCGTTGAATTAAATGAAGATCATAAAAATGAATTGGAAAAAAGAGTTCAACGAGATTATTTTGGTAAGAATGCACACATTGTAAAAGCAGATTGTAATGAAAAATTAATAAAGATGGCTGATTTTTTAAAAGCAAATAAAAGTTATCGAGCATTAGCTTTTATAGATCCATATGGAATGTCAGTTAATTGGAAATCTATTGAAATTTTAAAAGAATTAGGTATTGACTTATGGATTCTAGTGCCTACAGGAATTGGAGTGGGTCGATTATTAAAGAATAATGGGGAGATATCTAAAGCTTGGTTATCAAAATTGGAAAAATTTCTTGGCTTGACTAAAGAGGAAATAATAAGTCATTTTTATAGAAAACATCAAGTGAATACATTATTTGGCCATGAAACAATTGTTGAAAAAGAAAAGGATGCTGTTAATAAAGCAGGCATGCTTTACAAGGAAAGATTGAATACTGTGTTTAAGTTTGTCTCCGATTCATTTGTAATGCGAAACACTACTAATTCAATTATGTATCATTTTATGATGGCAACTAATAACCCTAATGCTATGAGAATTGCGAATGATGTAATTAAACCTAAATACAAACTTTAATGGCACAATCTTCAATCGAATGGACTGAAATGACCTGGAATCCTACGACAGGTTGCGATAAGATTTCTGCAGGGTGCAAATATTGTTATGCAGAGGTTATGGCTCGTCGTTTACAGGCAATGGGTATTGAAAAATATAAAGATGGATTTGAACTGAGGCTACATGAAGATGCTTTACAGATTCCATATGAGTGGAAAAAACCTAAAGTTGTTTTTGTAAACTCAATGAGTGATCTATTTCATAAAGATGTCCCTCTTTCATTTATTCAAAAGATATTTGATGTTATGAAGGATACTCCAATGCATACATACCAGGTTCTAACAAAAAGAGCAGAAAGATTATATGAGATTCATCACAAATTGAATTGGACAACTAATATTTGGATGGGGGTATCAGTAGAGAATGATAAAGTAAAAGACAGAATTGATTTTCTTAGAGAAACAAACGCAAAAGTTAAGTTTCTTTCTTGTGAACCTTTGATAGGGCCTCTTACTAATTTAAATCTTGAGCGAATTCAGTGGACTATAGTTGGTGGTGAAAGCGGAAGAAAAGCCAGACCAATGAAAGAATCATGGGTTTGGGATATTAGACAACAATGTGCTGATCAGGGAGTAGCTTTCTTTTTTAAACAGTGGGGAGGAGTAAACAAAAAGAAAACAGGTCGTGAACTTGGAGGAAGAACTTATGATGAAATGCCAATGCTCTTACATGAACTATGATGAAGAGAAAAATATTTTCAAAATTTCTTTCTAAAAATTTGGCAACAATAAAAAATTAGTTCAATCTTTGCACCCACAAAACAAAAAACATGTTACGCAAACAGCTACATATTGAAACAAGAAATTGTTTTAGTCCCAAAGGAGACTATACTAATTGCGGGGCATGTTATGAATAAGTTTAAAAGCTAATTCGATATAACCGTGGCCCCCGCAAGAGATTGCGGGGTTTTTGTTTGTGAGAACCATGATTAGAAGAATATAAAAGATTATTAGAAAAATAAGAGATTCTTTTATGAAATAAAGACACTTATTGAATCTAACTGATTAATAAAATAAAATGCTGACGCAATTACGACATAAACGATTTAGAATGATAGATGAAGTGTCATCACTCAGTTGCCATTGGTATGCGATGGAGCAGGGAAGTATTGTGCCCATTGGTAATGATTGTAATGATATTCATATACGACCGGAGTGTATCTATACATAAACATCTTTAGGATGAATGAGTAGAACCCGGTCGCACAACGACCGGGTTTTTTTATTTAATGATCAATAAAACAGGAATTATGTTTTTCAATTTATTTAAAACAAAAGTATCCCAGGTGAATACTTTGTTTTTCGGTCACTATGTTGACCCCAAAGTTTTTTACGCGGTTCAGTTTAATAAAGTGCCATGTATCAGCTTTATTGGTGTACTGGATACAAGCAAGGCATTTGATTTTATTCAAAGCACTTATCGTGGCGAGCTGAAAGGGATCTATCAGCATAATTATTTTGATCATGATAAAAGAGATTTCTTTTTTAACAACACATTGTTTGTATTGAAGAATAAAAGAGTGATCGAGCTGGGAAATAACTATTGCCAGGTATTGTATACAAAAGATCAGCATGGATGGGGGCAAACAATGATAAAAGAATTGTCAGTATTCCATGTGACAGGCGATGTAAATAAAGTGATCGGTTTTGCAAGAAGCAATAACATGAATTGAAGGTATTAGATGCAGAAGGAGGAATAAGCGTTCCCCATGAGATGCAACGGGGACGCTTTTAAAAAAAGTTCTTTTAAAATATGGGAGTATTCCGATTGGTCGGATCCTTCACCTGGAATGAAGAGGCTGCAGGTTCGAGTCCTGTCTCCCATACAAGTTGGCCCGTTCGTCTAAGGGTTGAGGACTTCACATTTTCATTGTGATGATACGAGTTCGAATCTCGTACGGGCTACAGACGGTTCGTTGGTGTAATGGCTAACATCACAGATTGTCGATCTGTTGCTATGAGTTCGATTCTCATACGAACCGCAATAATTAAATAATTTGAAAAGAATAACAAATGAGCAAATTAAAAATACAAGGAAAAGAGATCAGGGCATTCGGCTATCCGGAAGGACCGGTGATCAGCATTGCAATGAATGTAATGGAAAAAAATTTCAAACATCACTCAAAAGAAAAAGCATTTGAAATACTGAAAGAAGTTTTGCAATCGCCGCATGATTATGTAAGTGATGGTGTGTTGGGTGTAATTGCAAAACAACTTTTGCCAAAGCCAGAAGCCGAAGGACAGAATATTTCATTGAACCAAAACGGTATTCAATTCAATGTGTTCGGACAGGAGCATATTGATGAAGGAGCCATGCATCAAATGTACCAAGCGGCCAAATTACCGATCAGTGTTGCAGGAGCATTAATGCCCGATGCACATAGCGGTTATGGTTTACCTATTGGTGGTGTACTAGCAACAGAGAATGCCGTTATTCCTTATGGAGTCGGCGTTGATATTGGTTGTAGAATGTGTTTGAGTGTTTTTGATATCGATCCAAAAGAATTGATACAAAAGGAAAACTATTTTACAAGAGAATTGTTGGAAGCAACATTATTCGGCAGCGGACAACAGTTTGACCAGTCAGAAGATCATGAAGTGATGGAGAATGAATTGTTTTATCAATTACCATTGCTGAAGAATTTGCACGGAAGAGCATGGAAACAATTAGGTTCTTCAGGTTCAGGGAATCACTTTGTAGAATATGGAACTGTTGAGATCAATGAGAAAGATAATGTGTTGAATATTGAAACCGGAAACTATATTGGTTTGTTGTCACACTCTGGTTCGAGAGCATTGGGCGCAAACATTGCGAATCATTATACAAAGATCGCCATCAGCAAAAGACGGTTACCTGCCGAAGCAAAAAACCTGGCATGGTTAAGTTTAGATGAAGAAGAGGGAATTGAATATTGGAATGCAATGAACTTAGCTGGTGATTATGCCTCTGCTTGTCATCATGTGATCCATGAAAAGATCGCAAAGCAATTGGGAAGAAAACCAATGAAGATGGTAGAGAACCACCACAACTTTGCATGGAAAGAAAAATGGAAGGGAAAAGATCTGATCGTTCATCGTAAAGGAGCAACACCTGCCGGTAAAGATGTTTTAGGAATTATTCCTGGCTCCATGACTGCACCTGGCTTTATAGTAAGAGGGAAAGGTGAAACAGCATCTATTAATTCAGCTGCTCATGGTGCCGGAAGAAAGATGAGTCGTACAAGAGCAATGGAATCGGTAACTGATAAGCAGTTCAAAGAAGAGTTGGAAAAGCACAATGTAAAATTGCTGGGAGGCGGATTGGATGAATCACCTTTTGCTTATAAGGATATTGAAGTAGTGATGCAATCCCAAAAAGCATTAGTAGATGTTGTTGGAAAGTTTACTCCGAAAATTGTGAAGATGGATGGAGCAAAACATAAGAGTTGGAAAAAGAAGGGAAGAGATGAAGTTATGGGTGAATGATAAAGGAACAAAGCACCGGTTTTATTCGGTGCTTTGTATTTCCTCTTCAGTAAACTCCAGCAACAAATAAAAAAACCTCTGTAGAAACAGAGGTCGCAACCAAAACTAACTGCTTATGAGAAAATATTTACGTAGTAAATGTTTTAAAATTATATCTGCCAAAATAACCACCTTCTTTTTCTTCCTGTTCTGTGATCACAAAGTCTTCTTTATAATCTGAAAAATTTGACTTTTTAATTTGTGCCTGTCTTTTTTGTTTTTTCTTCTGAAGATTCTTTTTCATAACACTGGTTTTTGGTATTGTATTACCAAGTTTTCAATTACCGTGCCAGTTGAAATAATGATGACAACAGTTGTTTTCGGGTAAACAACGCAGAATGCTAAAAGCCAGTATCTTGAATTGATTGAATTTTTTAGTGAACTATACTTTCACATAAATTTTCTTCTTATCCATCCACCAGCATATGAACCACATAAAAGTGATAACACAAATGGCATAAGCAAGTGAACCGTTTTCAGGAGCACCGGGAATATGAATGAGGATTTTTTTATACAACCAGTTCCACGGATTTGTGCCATCACTCAATTTTATTAAAGCAAGCCCTTTTGGTAAAAAAGCACTGAGTGCAAAAACAAACAAAGCATTTTTTCCAAACACGTCGAAAAATTTACTTAGCCAACCTCTCGCATTTTTAAATTCTATTAAAAAGATCATTGTGGCAATAGTAATGGTGGCAAGACCCGAAGTATAAACTGTATAAGAGCTTGTCCATATTTTTTTATTGATGGGAAAAACCATGTCCCAGCAAAAACCAGTTAATATCATAGCAACTCCTGCTACAAATAATCCGCTTAGCATTTCAAAATTCTTTCCTTTCTTTTGTATATAGTCGCCAACAAGATATCCGAAAATAACATTCACAATTGCTGACATGGTACTCATTATCCCTTCGGGATCAAAGGGAATTCCTTCGCCTTTATACATATGTGCTAGTCCAAGCACAGATCTATCAACGCTATTTCCAAACCAACCTGTCATGCTATAAGGGTCGCCTTTTTCGCCAAGGAGAAAGCAAAGCATCCAATATAAAAGCAGTAAAACCAATCCTGTAAAAAATGCTGCCCTTGGTTTCAAATAATATATAATAACAGATGCAAAAAAATAACAGAGTGCAATACGGGCAAGAACTCCTAAGATCCTTACACCTTGTTCATTTCCTTTATCATCTATATATGACCAGGGCTTAAATACCAAGGCACCATCTGTCCATTTTACAAATGGCCACCATGTAAGGAACAGGCCGATCCCAAAGATCAGCAAACTTCTTTTTAAAACTTTTTTCCAAAATGCTGCAGCACTGCCGGCTTCAAGTTTTGGCATTATAAATGCAAGAGCATTGCCCACAGCAAATAAAAAAAATGGGAACACGAGATCTGTTGGAGTAAGTCCATGCCACGGCGCATGATCAAGTGGCGAATAAATATGTGACCATGTACCTGGATTATTTACCAGGATCATAAGGCACACAGTAGCGCCACGAAATACATCAAGAGAATAAAAACGCTGGTTCAAAGCAGTAGGTTTTGGATTAAAGATAAACTTAAATGGAATAAGGTGATAGCTACAAATATGATTTGGGGAATCATTGCTACACTTATTAACCCATGTGAGTAAATCATTCAGAATCCGGCCGCTTTGCTTTATCCTCAGTCACATTTCACCCTATATTTGCAACCGAATCGTAGCTGCCCGTTTCGATTCAAAGGTCGTCTCTCTAAACCAGTCATATGAAAACTATCATGTGACTGAGATGGCGAAGCTGTCAAAAAAAGTTCTGTGAGTCTAATGAAATGGTTAGCCGTGTACACACGGCCACGATGGGAAAAAAAAGTAAACCAGCTGCTGGCAGAAAAAGGAGTGGAAAGATATTGCCCACTTAATAAAGTAAGAAGAAAATGGAGTGATCGTGTAAAAGTGGTGGAAGAGCCCCTGTTCAAATCTTATGTTTTTGTGAAAGTGAATGATGAAAACCGGACAGAAGTAAGAATGACACCAGGAGTTATCAACTTCGTTTACTGGGAGGGAAAACCTGCGGTGATAAAAGAAAAAGAGATCAATGCCATAAAGAGGTTTTTGGATGAATATGAAAATGTAGAGGTAAAACCAATTGAAGTAAAAGTGAATGAAAGGGTGAAAATAACGTCGGGGCCTTTGATGGATCAGGAAGGGCAGGTGTTGGAAGTAAAACATAAGAAGGCAACGGTGGCAATCGATAGTCTTGGCTATATACTGCTGGCTTCTGTTGAAAAATCGAAGCTGGCTTCTGTTAGAATAAAATAAAACAAACGTTATATTTGGAAACGGAAATCCACTAAAAACCAATATTGCCTTCATGAAAATCCTTTCTTTCCTGCTTTTCTCAATTTTTGTAGTTATAATATTTTCCTCCTGCCGATCACAGAAACCACGCGGCTATGTTGAAGATTTTACAGATACATCCGCGAAAGTGGAGGTGAAATACTCAGAGCCATTGATTCAAAAAGGTGATGTGTTGTCCATTGTTGTTTATAGTGATGCTATTGACGGAGGAGCAACTGATGCAATGTTTAATCTTGCAAATAAGGGAACTGGTGATGCTTCTACACAAGGGTTCCTGGTGGATTTGGATGGTAACATACAATATCCAAGGATTGGAAAAATAAAAGCAGGTGGGCTAACAAAAACTCAGCTTTCTGAAGAAATTAGCAAAAAACTCACCGGGCCTTTGCAAAATCCTTCGGTGCTTGTTCACCTGCTTAATTATAAAATTACAATGCTTGGTCAAGTCTCGAGACCCGGACCTATAACTATACCCAGCGAAAAAATGACAATATTGGAAGCGATAGGCCTAGCCGGGGGTATAACTGATTATGGCAAGAAGGAGGAGGTTGTAATTCTTCGGCCAACGGATTCAACTATTGAACATGGCACCATTGATCTTTCATCCAAAAAAGTTTTTGAATCTCCATATTATTTTCTCCGGCAAAATGATGTGGTACTTGTGAATCCTAATAAATACGCGGCAAGATTAGGCGAACAGGTATTTAATCAACGTCTTGGTCTGGCTTTCAGCGTTATCAACATGCTGATACTATTATATAGTATTAGCTCCGGCTTTTAAAACAAACAACATTAATTAATGGAGGGTCATCAACCTGTTAACAAAGATCTCGGTAATCTTTCCATAAAAGATCTTTTCTTTAAATATGTCAGGTTTCTCCCGGTATTCCTGGTATCTGTTGCGCTTTGTCTCCTTGGAGCTTATTTATACCTGCGCTATACCACACCAATTTATAGGGTTACTGGTACGCTAGTTTTCAAGCAGGAGAATCAAAATAGCGGAGGCAAATTCAACGAAATTTTTAATGCGAAAAATGTAAGCGATGTACAATCAGAGATCGAGATCCTGAAATCGCAGGCTTTGATGGAAAGGGTCGTTGATTCGGTACAATTGCAAACAAGCTATTTTGCGGTTGGTAAGATCAAAACACTCAACATTTATACTGATTGTCCTTTCAGGTTAAATATTATTAAGCTGACTGATTCTTTTAGTTCGTTCAAAATGAATTTTACATTTCCAACTGAAAATGAGTTTAGAGTAAATAAAGAATCAGGGAGGTTCAAGTACGGCGATGTTTTTGGAAATTCCTATGGACTCTTTTCGCTTACCAAGAAATATAATGGTGCAAAAGGCAAAGAATTTAATGTTGAATGGAAGCCTACATACGAACAAGCTTCTTTGTATGCACCTATAGTGCGGGTAGCACCAAAAATTGCGGGTTCGAATATTTATAATATCCAGATAGAGTATACAAATTCCGCGTTGGCTGCTGATATTGTAAATAACCTGATGCTACGGTATAAAGATGCAAGTATTGATGATAAGAATGCCACCATTAAGCAGCGTCTTGAATATATCGTTGGCCAACTCGTCAGAATTGATCACGACCTTGATAGCATTGAAGCGAAAAGAATAGTATATATAAATGAAAATAACTTGTCAGCATATGAAGCTCAGGTAGCTTCTTTTTTTGAAATACAAACCCGGTCGGATGAGGAAATTCAAAACCAAAAGCAACAGTTGGCTATCATAGATATGATGACAGCATATCTTAAGGATTCCATGAATAATTTTGAGAAAACGCCTTCATCTCTTAGCATTTCCGACCAGGCATTGGGTGTAATGATTAGTGGATATAACCAAATACAACTTGATAGAAAAAGGATGCTTGAGCAAAAGATACCAGAGGAAAACCCGCAATTACAAGCCAAGAATGCAGAGTTAGAAAAGCTACGGACAAGTATTTTGGAATCGCTTAAAAATGTGAAGATAGCTTATAACTCAGCTATCGATGATTTTTATAAAAGAGGGACCGCTGCCATTTTTAAACAAAAAGAAATGCCGTCTAAGATCCAGCGGTTATTGGAAATGGAAAGAGAAAGAGATAGCAAACTCGCCTTATATAAATTTCTACAGGAACAGCGTGAAGAAACAGCAATGCAGCAAGCAGCCACAGTATCTAACTCCAAAGTGTTGGCAGTTGCATACCCTACCAGTATTCCAATAAAACCTAACAAAAGAGCCATTCAATTATTAGCGATCATTCTTGGCCTCGGCTTGCCCGCCATGTATATATTCTTCCTGGAAATAATTAATGATAAGGTAAATACCCGTCATGATATTGAGAAATTAACGGATGCTGCTGTTCTTGGGGAAGTGGGCCATTCACACAGCGGCTCCTCAATGATCGTAAGTAAAACAAACAGATCAATGGTTTCTGAACAATTCAGAATTATACGTTCCAATCTTCAATATGTTTTGAATAAAGTAGAGAAGCCTGTGATCATGATCACTTCCTCGTTTAGTGCAGAAGGTAAATCATTTATTACAACAAACCTGGGAGGTGTGATGGCGTTGGCAGGAAAGAAAACGGTGATGCTTGAATTTGATATTCGTAAGCCGAAACTTTTTTCCGGTATGAAATTGAACAGTAAGCAAGGGATCACCAATTTTCTTGTAGGTAAGGCAGAGATGGCGGATCTACTGGTAAAGATCCCCGGGTATGAAAACCTTTATGGAATAAGTTGCGGACCGGTTCCTCCAAATCCTGCGGAGCTTTTGCTTGATTCAAGGGTTGAAGAAATGTTTAAATGGTTAAGAGAAAATTTTGATGTGATACTTGTTGATACTGCACCGGTAGGTATGGTAAGTGATGCAATGACGCTGGGAAATTTTGCTAATACTACACTTTATATAGTTCGGCAAGGTTATACCTATAAAAAACAAATTTCATTAATTGATGAATTTTATCATGAGAACAGGCTGCCGAAGATCTCCATCATTATCAATGATGTGAAATTAAAACCGGGATATGGTTATTATGGGTATGGCAGATATGGCTACGGCTATGGTTATGGAGGAGGTTATTATGAAATTGAACAGGGGCAGGACACACCTAAAAGGATTTTTACTCTTGGTATTTTGAAAAATTTATTCAAAAGGAAATAGTCTAAAAGTAAGTAGGTATAATGAAGATATTGGTTACAGGCGGTGCAGGATTTATAGGCTCAAACCTTGTATTTAGATTAATGAATGATGACCGTATCACTGCGGTCAAGGTACTTGACAATCTTGAAACAGGAAGATTTGCGAATATATCGGCGTTTAAAGATCAAGATAAGTTCGAATTTATAAAAGGAGATATCAGGAACTATGCAATTTGTCTCGGAGCAACCGAAGGAATGGATGTCGTTTCACACCAGGCAGCGCTTGGTTCGGTGCCACGTTCTGTTAAAGATCCTATTACCACGCATGAAGTAAATGCAACAGGAACATTAAATGTTTTTAATGCAGCCCGTGAAAATAAAATAAAAAGAGTTGTGTACGCTGCCTCATCATCTACATATGGTGATCATCCCGGTCTTCCAAAAGTAGAAGATAAGATCGGATCTCCTATTTCACCTTACGGTGTTACCAAGCTGGTAAATGAACTCTATGCCAAAGTGTTTGCAGAGTTATATGATATGGAGTTTGTAGGGCTTCGATATTTTAATGTGTATGGACCACAACAAAACCCTGCAGGTCCTTATGCTGCAGTAATACCTTTATTTATTAAAGCATTGCTTGACGAAAAACCTCCCATAATTAATGGATCAGGTGATAGCAGCCGTGACTTTACATTTGTTGAGGATGTAGTGCAGGCAAACCTTTTGGCAATGTTCACTGATGATCGCAATGCACTAAACCAGGTGTATAATATTGCAAAAGGAGAACAAACGACTTTAAATGAACTATTTGATATATTAAAAGAGATTTCCGGCAAAAATATAAACTCTGTACATGGCCCCGAAAGGAGTGGTGATATAAAGCACAGTCTTGCAGATGTTTCAAAAGCAAAAAGATTATTAGGGTATGATCCCGCCACATCACCGGTTGAAGGATTAAGAAAGACTTTTGATTGGTATAAAAAAAATTCACACATTTTCACAGTATGAATTTTGAAAGAAATATTTTAATTACCGGCGGCGCGGGCTTTATCGGTAATCATGTCGTCCGGTTATTCTTAAACAGGTATCCATCATATCGTATCATTAATCTTGATGCGTTGACCTATGCCGGCAATCTTGAGAACCTGCGTGATGTGGAAGACAAACCGAATTATGTTTTTGAAAAGGCAAATATTTTAGATGTAAGCGACCTGGAAAGGATCTTTAGTGAATATAAAATTGATGGTGTAATTCATTTGGCAGCCGAATCGCATGTAGACCGTTCAATTCTTTCACCGCTTGATTTTGTTTACACCAATATCATCGGCACTGTCAATTTATTGAACACTGCTAAAAAATACTGGAAAGATCTTCCAGGAAAATTATTCTATCATATTTCAACTGATGAGGTATTTGGAAGTCTTGGTGAAGAAGGTTTTTTTACGGAAACAACGGCTTATGCGCCAAACTCACCTTATTCAGCATCCAAAGCATCTTCCGATCATTTTGTGAGGGCTTATGGCGAGACTTTTCATTTACCAGTTATTATTTCAAACTGCTCCAATAATTATGGCCCTTTTCATTTCCCTGAAAAACTGATCCCGCTTTTTATAAATAATATCATTCAAAAAAAACCGTTACCGGTTTATGGAGATGGCAAATATACACGTGACTGGCTCTATGTAAAAGATCATGCAAGAGCGATCGATGCTATTTTTCACAAAGGAAAAGTTTTTGATACATATAATATAGGGGGTTTCAATGAATGGCAGAATATTGAATTGGTGAAACTACTTTGTAAAATGATGGATGAAAAACTGGGGAATTCGCCGGGAACTAGCGATACACTAATAACATATGTAAAAGACAGGCCTGGTCATGATAAACGATATGCAATTGATGCAACTAAACTTAGCAAAGAGCTTGGTTGGAAACCATCGGTTACTTTCGAACAAGGGTTAAGTGAAACTATAGACTGGTATTTGCAAAACAAGGATTGGCTGGAACATGTTACAACCGGGGAGTATCAGCGATATTATGAAGATCAATATCATCAGCGTTTATAATTTTTTCGATTTGCCTATTTTTTAAAAGACTAAATTGACAGAAGATCGAATTAGCTGCTGTAAATAACAGGACAACAGGGTTGAAAAAAGAAAAAATTTTTTTTCCAAATCTTGACGGATTACGTTTTTTTTCATTTTTAGTTGTCTTTTTTTCTCATATATTTTTTACTAAATATGACCATATAAAAGGAGAATCATGGTTTAAATTTATCAAAGGACGAATTTTTTATGACGGGGACCTGGGTGTAAGTTTTTTCTTTGTTTTAAGTGGCTTCCTGATCACATACCTGTTAATAAAAGAAAAGCAATTCACCGGCAACGTTCATATTTCATCTTTTTATATCAGGAGAGCTTTACGTATATGGCCACTTTATTATTTTTGCGTCTTCTTTGGATTTATAATATTTCCTTTGCTGAAGACAGTTTTCGGACAGATTCCCAATGAGACTGCAGATCCGATCTTGTGTTCTATTTTCCTGAATAATTTTAGTGCTGTACTTAATGGACCTCCTGATGCTTCTGTTCTATCAGTATTATGGAGCGTAGCAATAGAAGAACAATTTTATTTATTATGGCCTATCCTCTTTTTTATCATCCCGCCCCGATTTTACGGTTATATTTTTATTCTAATAATTATAGGATCCATTTTATTCCGGGCGGTCTATATAAACCATGAGATTGACTTATTAACTCCCGGAGTCATTTCAGATATGGCTATAGGCGGGTTAGGTGCTTATCTCACAATTGTCAATAAGAAGTTCTTAGGAAAATTAGAAAGAAGCAATAAGTTTTTTAACCTTATACCTTACGTTGTTGTCATAATTTTTCTATTATACAGGCAAGAATTGTTTTCAACAACTTTCCTGGTTATAATAAAAAGGATTATTGTTTCCTTTTTCTTTGCCTGGATAATTCTTGAACAAAATTTTTGTAAAAACTCTTTATTCAAGGTTTCGAGGCTAAAGATAATTACAAAACTAGGCAAGTATACTTATGGGTTATATTGCCTTCATACAATAGCTATATTGGTTGTTATTTCTATTTTGGAAAAACTGGGATTAAACCAACACTCATGGCAAATATGGTTACTCCAGGTCCCTTTGGCTATGTTTTTAAGTATTGTTTTTAGTTATTTTAGCTTTACCTATTTTGAAAGTTTTTTTCTGAAGTTAAAAGATAGGTTTGCTTATATTGTAAAACAATAATAATGTTCATCAGATGAAAGGAATAATTCTTGCCGGTGGGTCAGGTACCCGATTATATCCAATTACAAAAGCAATTTCAAAACAGCTGATGCCTGTTTATGATAAGCCGATGATCTATTATCCACTTTCAGTTTTGATGCTGGCGGGAATAAAAGATATTTTGATCATCACTACTCCTGAAGATAATTCCCAATTCAAAAGGTTATTGGGCGATGGCAGTCAAATTGGGTGCAATTTTCAATACGCAATACAGGAAGTACCAAATGGACTGGCACAGGCTTTTGTGATCGGCGAATCATTTATTGGCAATGATAAAGTAGCACTAATATTAGGTGACAATATTTTTTACAGTGCAGGATTTTCATCGCTATTATCTTCCTTAATAAATATTGAAGGAGGTTGTGTTTTTGCTTATCATGTTTCTGATCCTGAGCGCTACGGAGTTGTTGAATTTGATGAAAATAATATGGCGATCTCTATTGAAGAAAAACCAACACAACCAAAATCAAATTATGCAGTGCCTGGTTTATACTTTTATGACAATTCAGTAATTAATATTGCAAAAAATTTAAAACCATCAGTAAGAGGAGAATATGAGATCACTGATGTAAATAAGATCTATCTCGAAAAAAATAAGTTGAAAGTGGCCATCATGGATCGTGGGACTGCATGGCTTGACACGGGTACTTTTGATTCTCTCAGTGATGCAAGTGAATTTGTAAGAGTAATTGAAAAAAGACAGGGTTATAAAGTTGGGTGCATTGAGGAAGTAGCTTACAACAGGGGATTTATAAATACAGAACAGCTTTTACAACTGGCTACTGCGCTGGAAAAAAGCGGGTATGGCCAGTATTTAAAAAACATTTATAAAAAAATATCAAAATGAAAACAGCATTAGTATGTGGTGGAGGAGGGTTCATTGGAGGACATCTTATAAACCGCTTAAAAAAAGAAGGCTATTTTGTAAGAAGCATTGATCTGAAAGAAAATGAGTATGGAAATGATAATGCCGATGAATTTGTTATCGGGGATCTTCGGGATCCTTATGTTGCAGAAAAAGTGGTGAAAGGGATGAATGAGATTTACCAATTAGCGGCAGATATGGGCGGTGCAGGATATATTTTTACAGGAGATCATGATGCCGCTGTAATGCATAACTCTGCTTTATGTAATTTAAATGTACTTGATGCTGCAGAAAAAGCAGGGGTACAAAAAATATTTTATTCTTCATCCGCCTGCATGTATCCTGAATACAACCAGCTTGATCCCGATAATCCAAAATGCAGTGAAGATTCGGCATATCCTGCGGCGCCGGATAGCGAATATGGTTGGGAAAAACTTTTTAGTGAACGTCTTTATTTTGCTTACCAACGTAACACTAAAATAAAAGTAAAGGTTGCAAGGTTTCACAATATTTTTGGGCCACAGGGCACCTGGACAGGTGGAAAAGAAAAAGCTCCTGCTGCATTGTGCAGAAAAGTAGCTGAAACGGAAGATGGCTCATTCATTGAAGTTTGGGGAGATGGAAAGCAAACACGTTCATTTCTTTTTATTGATGAATGTGTGGAAGCTGTTCGTCGCTTAATGGATTCTGATTTTTCAGGACCGGTGAACATTGGTTCGGAAGAAATGATCTCAATAAATGATTTTGCAAAAATGGTTATTGACATCAGCGGCAAGAACATTTCAATAAAAAATATTCCGGGTCCAACAGGAGTAAGAGGAAGAAACTCTGATAATAAATTGATCCGTGAAAAATTGGGATGGGAACCAGGCATTCCTTTGCGTAAAGGAATGGAAATAACTTATAAGTGGATAAATCAACAGGTGAAACAAAAAGTTTCGATCATATAAATTCTTTAAAAAACATTATATGAAAATATTAGTGACAGGTGGAGCAGGATTTATTGGCAGTTCATTGAGTGACTATTTATTAAATAATACGGACGCAGAAGTTGTTGTGGTGGATAATTATCTTACTGGCCGTTCACAAAACCTTCCTGTTTCTGATAAGTTTCGTTTTATTAAAGCAGATGTAAATGATCTGAATGATATTGCCTCAATTTTTCAAACTTTTGGATTTGACTATGTATTTCATTATGCAGCGGTTGTTGGTGTAAAAAGGACATTGGATAATCCGGTATTAGTGCTCCATGACCTTGAGGGAATAAGAAATGTATTGACATTATCTAAAAACACAGGTGTTAAAAGAGTTTTTTACGCTTCATCATCTGAAGTGTACGGCGAACCTGTTCATCTTCCCCAACATGAACATACCACACCACTTAATTCAAGACTTCCTTATGCAGTTGTAAAAAATGCAGGAGAATCTTTTTGCAGATCCTACTACCAGGAATACCAACTTGAATATACCATCTTCCGTTTTTTTAATACATATGGTCCAAAACAAAGCCCCGATTTTGTAGTATCAAGATTTATTGATGCGGCGTTAAAAAATAAGCCGATCACTATTTATGGTGATGGCGGGCAAACAAGAACATTTTGCTACATAGATGATCATTTGGAAGCTACTGTAAATTGCCTGTTGCATAATAAATATATAGATGATGTAGTGAACATTGGTAATGACCATGAAATATCAGTGTTAGAATTGGCTCGAACAATTAAAAAAGTCACTCAATCTAGATCTGAAATTGTACACCTGGCGCCATTAACAGAGGGCGATATGACGCGACGACAGCCTGACATTAAAAAGATGCAAGATTTATTGAATCGTCCTTTTATTTCTTTGGAAGAAGGATTGAACCGTATCATTGAAATGAGAATTCAAAAAAAAGGCCTTCCAGCATAATATTTCATGAGTAAAACTGCCTTGATAACAGGTGTTACCGGTCAGGATGGAGCTTATCTTTCCGCATTCCTTTTAAAGAAAGGGTATATAGTTCATGGTATCAAAAGAAGAGCCTCTCTTTTTAATACTGACCGTATTGATCATCTTTACCAGGACCCGCACATATCTAAACGAAATTTTATTTTACATTATGGCGATCTTACCGATAGCACTAACCTTATTCGAATTATCCAGGAAACTCAACCAGACGAGATTTATAATCTTGGTGCGATGAGCCATGTGAAAGTAAGTTTCGATACCCCTGAGTATACAGCGAATGCCGACGGTATTGGTACATTAAGAATTTTGGAAGCTGTACGTTTACTTGGCCTTACAAGAAAAACGAAAATTTACCAGGCATCTACATCCGAGCTATATGGTTTGGTGCAGGAGATACCCCAATCAGAAAAAACTCCTTTTTATCCGCGTTCGCCCTATGGGGTAGCAAAACTTTTTGCATACTGGGCAACGGTAAATTACCGTGAAGCTTATGATATGTTTGCCTGCAACGGTATTTTATTCAATCATGAAAGCCCATTGCGTGGGGAAACTTTTGTAACAAGAAAAATCACAAGAGCCGCGGCACAGATCGCATTAGGAATGCTGGATAAGCTATATGTTGGAAATTTAAATGCAAGCCGGGACTGGGGGCATGCAAAAGATTATGTGGAGGCAATGTGGATGATGCTTCAGAAAGATGAACCGGAAGATTTTGTTATTGCAACGGGAATTACAACTACAGTTCGTGACTTTATACGAATGACCTTTAAAGAATTTGGTGTTGAACTTGAATTTAAAGGAGAAGGAAAAGATGAAAAAGGCTTTATTATAACATGTGATGGCAATTTCAGTTTTAAACCAGGACACGAAATTGTTGCTGTAGATCAAAATTATTTTCGCCCTACGGAAGTTGATCTTCTTATTGGCGATGCAACGAAAGCAAAACAAAAACTTGGGTGGCAGCCAAAATATACCTTACAGGAAATGGTTAAGGAAATGGTAGAGTATGATCTTGAACTTTTCCGAAAACAAAAATTATTGCTCCAGGCCGGGTTTCACGTTTTACCACAGCATGAATAATAAACTCCGATCGTATTTTCCAGTTATATCTCATGGATAAAAATGATAAAATATATATTGCAGGCCATCGCGGCATGGTAGGTAGCGCCATCCTCAGGCGATTAAAAAAAGAGGGTTTTGAAAATTTTGTTTTCAGAACTTCTGAAGAACTTGACCTGAGAGATCAGCAAGCAGTTGCTGATTTTTTTAAAAAAGAAGAACCCCAGTATATTTTTCTGGCTGCTGCAAAAGTGGGTGGCATTCTTGCCAACAATACTTATCGTGCAGAATTTGTGTATGATAACCTTATGATCCAGTCCAATGTGATCGAGAATTCATACAGGCAAGGCGCAAAAAAATTATTATTTCTTGGCTCCTCTTGTATTTATCCAAAACTTGCTCCTCAGCCCTTGAAGGAGGATTACATGCTTACTGGGTTATTGGAACACACTAATGAACCTTATGCAATTGCAAAGATCGCAGGCATAAAAATGTGTGATGCCTACCGCAGCCAGTACGGATGCAATTTTATTTCAGTAATGCCTACCAATCTTTATGGATTGAACGATAATTACGATCTGAATAATTCTCATGTATTGCCAGCCCTGCTTCGGAAATTTCATGAAGCAAAGATCAATGATCAATCTGAAGTAATTGTATGGGGAAGCGGCACACCACGACGCGAATTTTTACATGTAGATGATATGGCTGATGCCTGTGTGTTTTTAATGAAAAATTATAATGAAAAAGGGATGATCAATATGGGTGCAGGAGAAGATCTTAGTATTAAAGAATTAGCAGAATTGATAAAAGAGATAACCGGCTTTAAGGGAAAAATTGTTTTTGATCCATCTAAGCCTGACGGTACGCCGCGAAAATTATTGGATGTTTCAAAACTGGCAACACTAGGATGGAAAGCGTCGATCGGTTTAAAAGATGGAATTATCCAGACGTACAAAGAGAAATTTCTTTCAGAAATAAATAATTAAAAGATTTTATTGAATGTCATTTGAAGTTTTTATAGAACCGGACCGTGCCGAAAAGAACTATTGGAAAGATGTTTAGCGCTATTTAGAATTGTTTTACATATTAAGTTGGCATGACCGCCAGAATCATGGAATCTGCGAGCAACCACTTAGATTCTGAATTGATTACTTTGGATGAGGTACCTAAAAAAATTAGAATAATTAAAATTGATACAGGCGGATTTGATTCAAAAGCCTACGAGGAACTAAGAAATTTTAATGGATAAATATCTCATTACTGGTTTTTCGGGTTTCGTTGCCAAGCATTTTTTGGATTTTTTAGAAAAACAAAAGACTCCTGCATTTGTTTTAGGTATTGATATCCATTCGCCGGAGTTTAACCTCCATGAATTTTACTATCTCCAGTGTAGTTTTGAGCAAACCGATCTCCTGAGTAAGGATCAGGTTGATAATATTATTTATCAATTCCAGCCGAATTATATATTGCACCTGGCTTCATATAGCAGCGTTGCTTTTAGCTGGAAAGATCCAGTGGCTTCCTTTGCCAATAACACAAATATTTTTCTCAATCTTTTGGAGAAAGTGAGGGTAATGAATCTTAACTGTCGCATCTTATCCATTGGTTCATCGGAGGAATACGGTAACGTAAAAAAAGAGGATATCCCTTTAGATGAAGAGCAAGTTGTGAATCCTATTAGTCCCTATGCAGTTGCCCGGGTTTCACAGGAAATGTTATCCAAAGTGTACGTAGATGGTTATGGAATGGATATCATCATGACCAGGTCTTTTAATCATATAGGCCCCGGACAAAAAGATATTTTTGTAATTTCTTCGTTTGCCAAACAGTTACTCGAGATAAAAAAATATGGCAAAGCTCCAGAGATCACAACGGGTGATTTGTCCATCATCCGTGACTTCCTGGATGTCCGTGATGTGGTGAAAGCATACTATTCTTTATTTAGAAAAGGGCGTAAGGGTGAAATTTACAATGTTTGTAGTGGCATCGGTTCTACTATTGAACAAGTCATTTGGAAATTGTTACAAATACTCGACATTGATGTTACTACAAAAGTAAACTCTTCGTTAATCAGACCCAATGATAACAGTATAATTATTGGAAATAATAAAAAGATCAAAGCAGAAATAGGTTGGGAACCAACGTATAGCCTGGACCAAAGTCTAAAAGATATACTTCAACATTGGAACGAACGAATATGAGACTATTATATGGTCACCAAATTTTTGCATTACAAGAATTTGGTGGAATTAGCCGGTTCTTTAATGAACTGATGAAGATGGATATAACAAAGCTGAAGTAATTGTGTGGGAAAGCGATATTCCTCGCCGCGAATTTTTGCATGTCGATGAAATGGCTGATGCATGTGTTCTCCTAATGAAGAATTATAATGAACCTGGCTTAATAAATATTGGAATTGGAGTAGATATCAGTATTAATGAACTTGCTGAGATGATAAAAGATATTGTAGGTTATAATGGCAAAATTGTTTTTGATTCATCAAAAGCTGATGGTACTCCACGAAAATTAATAGATATTTCAAAACTGGCAGCATTTGGATGGAAATCATCTATCGGTTTAAAAAAAGGAATTACCCAGGTGTACAAAGAGAAATTTCTTTCAGCTGTAAATAAATAAAAGATTTAATTGAATGTCATTTGAAGTTTTTATAGAACCCGGCCGTGCCGAAAAGAATTATTGGAAAGATCTATGGCGCTACCGCGAATTGTTTTACATTCTAAGCTGGCGGGATCTTAAAGTTCGCTATAAGCAAACGGTCATCGGTGTAGTATGGAGTGTATTGCGACCGGTGCTTACAATGATGATATTTACTTTTGTTTTTGGCAAAGTTGCCAAATTCAATGCCCCTGCAGGAGTCGAGTATGCAATACTTGTTTTTGCGGGACTTTTGCCCTGGCAGTTTTTTGCTGCGGGTTTAACAGAAGCTAGCAACAGTTTAATTGGAAATCAAAATCTCATATCCAAAGTTTATTTTCCAAGAATGATCATACCGGCCGCGTCAGTCATTACCAGTCTTGTTGACTTTTTTATTTCTCTTGGCTTGATGTTTTTATTAATGATCTGGTACGGAACTGCTCCATCAATAAACCTTGTATTTCTCCCTGTATTCATTGTACTTGCTTTTATTGCAAGTTTTGGTGTTGGTTTATGGTTAACTGCATTAAATGTGAAATACCGTGATTTCAAACAAGTAGTGCCTTTTCTTGTTCAGATAGGTTTGTATCTGTCCCCCGTCGGATTTACTTCAGAAAAAGCGGCCGAAATTATTCCAGAAAAGTTTAGGATACTGTATTATGTTAACCCGATGGCGGGAGTGATCGATGGTTTTCGCTGGTGTTTCTTTGGAGATAAGACACCAGTCTATTGGCCGGGCATGTTCATTTCTGTTGGGGTAATAATTATTTTTTTACTTATTGGTATCCGCACTTTCAGAAAAATGGAAAAAAGTTTTGCTGATCTTATCTAGCCTAGTTCTAAATGTCACTATCATTTGCCATCATTGGTTGCGGAAATATCGCAAGGCGTCATGCTGAACAAATACAAACTTTTGGAAAACTGGTGGCGGTTTGTGATATCATCAGATCAAAAGCAGAAGAGCTAGGAAAAAAATATGATGCTGAGATTTTTTTTTCCATCGAAGAATTGTTTTCCAATAAAAAGGAAATTGGTGTTGCAGTTATATGTACACCCAATGGTTTGCATGCCGTTCATTCGATAATTTCACTACAGGCTGGCTGTCATGTATTATGTGAAAAACCGATGGCAATAAATTCTTCCGATTGCCTGGCGATGATACAGGAAGCAGAGAAGACAGGCAAACATCTTTTTGTTGTAAAACAAAACCGTTTTAATCCGCCGGTTGTTGCAGTAAAAAAATTGCTTGATGAAAAAAAACTCGGCAATATCTATAGTATTCAGCTGAATTGCTTTTGGAATCGTGATGCAAAGTATTATGAGAATTCATGGAAAGGAACCATGAAACTGGATGGTGGAACGCTATTTACCCAATTCAGCCATTTTATTGATCTTTTGTACTGGATGATCGGCGATGTAAAACAAGTAAAAGCATTTAAAAAGAATTTTGCGCACAAAAATATTATTGAGTTTGAAGATACAGGTGTTGTGATACTTGAATTTGAGAATGGAGTAATGGGAACCATCAATTACACCGTAAACAGTTTTAAAAAAAATATGGAAGGCTCTTTGACAATTTTTGGCGAAAAAGGAACTGTTAAGATCGGAGGACAATATTTAAATGTATTGGAATATCAGCAAATACATGATCATGTTATTCCCTTGTTGCCCGCAGGTAACAAAGCAAATGAGTATGGGTTTTACCAGGGGTCAATGAGTAATCATGATAAAGTATATCAAAACCTTGTTGATGTAATTCAGAATAATGCAGCAATAGCTGCGAACAGCAACGATGGATTAAAAACGGTGCGGATCATTGAAAAGATCTATGAAGCAACTGTGAATTCATAGAAATGAGTAAGCCAACTATCAAGCATATTGAGATCAGGGATGTAGAGTTTGGAGAAAATGTAACTGTGGTGGAACCCGTGAATCTTTATGAATGTAAGATCGGCGATAACAATTTTATCGGTCCATTTGTGGAAATACAAAAAGGAGCGAAGGTTGGGAGCAACTGCAAGATCCAATCACATTGTTTTATTTGTGAACTGGTAACTATTGGCAATAATTGTTTTATCGGGCATGGCGTCATGTTCATTAATGATACAATGAAGACTGGCCCGGCGAATGGCGACAGATCTAAATGGAAGAAAACAATTATTGGCGATAATGTTTCTATTGGTTCAAATGCAACGGTCCTCCCGGTAGAAATTTGTAATAATGTTGTGATCGGGGCGGGATCGGTTGTAACAAAAAATATTATTGAGCCTGGGACCTATGCCGGTAACCCAGCAAGAAAAATTTAGAAACTAATGTCTGAAACAGTGATAAAAGTCGAAGGGCTCGGAAAAAAATATATTATCGGGCATCAGGCAAAAGGAGGGTATAAAACTTTCCGTGATCAGATAGGAGACAACTTTAAAACTGTTTTTTCCAAAACAAAAAAGATGTTGTCCGGGCAGATGGTGGTGGATGGCGATGAAGTAGAAGACTTCTGGGCATTAAAAGACATCAGTTTTGAAGTAAAGCAGGGAGATACTTTGGGCATCATTGGTCGCAACGGCGCCGGCAAAAGCACATTGCTAAAGATCTTAAGTCGTATAACCGAACCTACTACGGGGAAAGTATCATTAAAGGGCCGTGTCGCTAGTTTGCTTGAAGTGGGTACTGGTTTTCATCCTGAGCTTTCAGGTCGTGAAAATGTTTTTTTGAATGGCGCTATCATGGGAATGAGCCGTGCCGAAATAAAAAGAAAGTTTGACGAGATCGTTGATTTTTCCGGGGTAGAAAATTTTTTAGATACACCAGTAAAACGATACAGCAGTGGTATGTATGTTCGACTTGCTTTTGCAGTGGCTGCTCATCTGGAACCAGAAATACTGATAGTAGATGAAGTATTAGCTGTTGGTGATGCAGAGTTTCAGAAAAAGTGTTTGGGGAAAATGAAGGATGTTAGTGAGCATGGGAGCAGAACAGTTTTATTTGTTAGCCATAATATGGCAGCAATAAAAAGTTTATGTAGCAGTGCTATAGTTTTAGAGAAAGGCAGTACCGCTTTTTTAGGAAATACATCAGCAGCGGTAAATTATTATTTGCAGGGTAAAACAGATAATCAGCATAAAAAAATATTTGATAAGGAATACGATACCAGGGATTTTATGTTGCATGAGATAAGTATTAATGCAAAAGGAAAAAGTGTGGATGAGCCAATAGATGAATACCAGGAAATTGAATTCAATACATCTATTACCATAAAAAATGATGATGCAGAAAGGTTACATGTAACTTATGTTATTAAGGGGGAAGATGGAACCGACCTGTTTACTTTTAGCCATATAAACGGAGGGTTGAGATTAAAAAAAGGTATTAATAACCTGCAATGTGTATTTCCAAAAGGGTTTCTTAATGTAGGAAGTTTTTACTTTACCATCTATATAATAAAAGACGCTAAAGAAACGGTGTTTACAGAAATGGATATTTTTTCTGCCAAAGTGCAGGAAGGCAAACGGGAGATTGGAGGCTGGATGGGAAAAGAACCAGGGTTTATTAAACCAATTTTTGAATGGAAAAATAGTTAATCCAAAATGAAAAAAGTTATTAAAAAGGTAGCATTAAAGTTATTTGACCCAATTGCGCAAAGGTTAGGGTACCAGCCCCTTAGCGTAATTAACAGGATGAATGAAAAAGGTTCATTATTGAATAATTTTTACACGGTGCTTAAACAAATAAAATTTGAACCTAAGCATATAGTTGATATAGGTGCCAATCACGGTACCTGGACGAGAACTGCTATTGGTTTTTTTCCTGATGCTTTCTATACTTTAATTGAGCCGCAAGGCTGGCTGAAGGATTCTATTAAAGACCTGATGGATCATAACTCTAAAATTGAATTTCATCCGGTTGGTGCCGGAGCCAAGCCAGGCGTTTTTAAATTTACAATTGCTAACATGGATGATAGCAGCTCCTTTAAGTTTACAGAAACTGAAGCTATTGAATCGGGGTTTAAACAAATTGATATCCCGGTAGTAACGGTAAACCAGCTATTAGAAGGCTCTAAGCTGCCTGTGCCAGATCTAATAAAAATTGATGCCGAAGGCCTTGATATTGATGTGTTGAATGGCGCCGATAATTATTTTGGAAAAACTGAAGTTTTTATGGTTGAAGTAGGTGTTGTTATAAAGGATTTTGAGAACAGTTTTCTTGCGATGATAAATTTTATGGATAGCAAAGGATACCGGCTTTTTGAGATCACCGATCTTAATCGCCCCTTGCCAATTAAAATATTATGGCTAGCAGAACTGGTCTTTGTAAAGAAAGGCGGCTTTATTGATTCGCAAAAATTCGTTTAACTGACATAGTACATGATTAACGTAACCAAAACATTTCTTCCTTCTTTTGAAGAATACACCACAATCCTTAAAAAGGCCTGGGATAAAGCATGGATCACCAACAATGGAATGCTGGTGCAGGAACTGGAGACGAAACTTCAAAAATATTTGAATGCCCAGCATCTTTTATACTGTGGCAATGGAACCATTGTGCTGCAAATGGCATTGAAGGCATTTAATATTACCAAGGAGGTAATTACTACACCTTTCTCTTACGTAGCAACCACTAATGTTTTAGTATGGGAGGGCTGTACTCCTGTTTTTGTAGATATTGATCCGGAAAACTTTTGTATCGACGCCTCCAAAATAGAGGCAGCCATAACAAAGAACACACAAGCTATTTTAGCTACCCACGTGTATGGTTTACCCTGCAACATTGAGCTTATTGAAAAGATTGCCGTAAAACACAAGCTTAAAATAATATACGATGGGGCCCATGCTTTTGGGACTGAATATATGAGTAAGCCCTTACTTAGCTTTGGGGACATTAGTACCTGCAGTTTTCATGCTACCAAGCTATTTCATACCGTGGAGGGCGGATGTATTATTTGCCATAAGGAAGAACTTCTGAGAGAGCTCACGTTAATGAGAAGTTTTGGACACATTGGTGATGAATATTTCAGCGTGGGAGTAAATGGAAAAAATTCCGAGTTTCATGCAGCCATGGGTCTGGCAGTTTTACCACACATAAATTCTATAATAGAAAAAAGAAAAGAAATTTCTGCCTTATACGATAGGCTTTTAAGCGACAGTAATATCAGGGTATTAAATTTTGACAAAGAAAAAATAAAATACAACTATTCTTATTACCCGGTAATATTTGCCAGTGAAAAAGATCTGCTGAATGTGCGTATCTTACTGGCACAGGATGATATTAATACGAGAAGATATTTTTACCCTTCATTAAACACACTGCCTTATTTAAAATCTGCCGGTGCCTGCCCGGTTAGTGAGGACATCTCGAGACGTGTACTTTGCCTACCCCTTTTTCCTGACTTGGAAGAAGAAAAAGTAAACCAGATTTCAGGCACCATTAAAAAATTGGTAAACACATGACGCTTGCCATCATGCAGCCTTATATTTTCCCTTATATCGGCTATTACCAATTAGCCGGGGCTGTAGACAAATTTGTTTTCCTCGATGACGTCAATTATATCAATAAAGGGTGGATCAATAGAAATAATATTCTTATCAACGGCCAGGCAAATCTTTTTACAATTCCGCTCAAAGATGCCAGCCAGAATAAATTGATCAATGAAGTTGAGGTCAGTGAAGGTAAATGGAGCGAAAAATTGTTGCGAACTATAGAAATGGCATATAAAAAAGCTCCTTGTTTTAGTGATGCGTTTCCAGTGATAAATGAGGTGCTTTCTTCAGAAGAAAGGCTTATTGGTAACCTTGCTAAAAAAAGTGTTCAATCCGTTTCTGACTACCTGCAACTACCGACCACATACGTAAATTCTGCAGGCGAATATTCAAACAAAGAACTCAAAGGCCAAAGCAGGATCATTGACATTGTTGAAAAGGAAAATGGTTCAGACTATATTAATCCAATAGGCGGCACGGACCTGTATGAAAAGAAAACATTCCAGGAAAAAAACATCAGGCTTCATTTTCTTCAAACAAAAAAGATTGTGTATCCGCAGTCGAAAAACGAGTTTGTGCCTTTTCTGTCCATCATTGATGTTCTAATGTTTAATAAGAAGATGGATATCAAAAATTATTTAAACGAATTTGAACTTATATAAACAACTATTATGACACTTCAGGATGTTTTAAAAGAAGCTTTCAATATGAAGGATTCCGAGTATACCGATGCGCAGTCGTTAATGCAATTAGAAGATTGGGATTCCATGAGCCATATGGTTTTTATAACCCAGTTAGAAGAAGTATTTGGTGTGGAGTTGAGCGGCGATGAAATTATTTCTTTGGAGACAATAGCAGATGTAAAAAAATTGCTTGACCGAAAAGGTAAAACTGAAAAGATATGATCCTGGCAGAACAAACAATTGTCTTAACAGGCGGTGCCGGGTCAATTGGTGAATTTCTTGTTTCAAACTTATATCAGTCCGCCGCCAGGCTGGTTGTTGTTGATAAAAACGAAGAAAAACTGCAAATACTAAAAAGCCGTTTTAACAACATTGAAGTTTATTGCTGCGATTTAACCGCCCCTGAAAAAGTATCGGAAACAGTGGGAGAAATTTTTAAAACAAACAAGGTTTCTGTATTAATAAACAATGCTGGATTTATTCACAGCGAACCACTGGTTAATATTTTAAAACCAGAAGAAAGAAAACATTCGTTCACTGCCTGGGATGAAACAATCAAAGCGAATCTTTATTCAGCTTTTTACATGTCAGTAACTGCTGCCGAACAAATGGTGGCTCAAAAAATTAAAGGACTTATTATCAACATAAGTTCTATTTCTGCTAAAGGCAATATGGGTCAAACAGCTTATTCTGCTGCAAAAGCAGGTATTGAAGCAATGACCATTACCTGGGCAAAAGAACTTGGAATGTTTGGCATTCGGGCCGCAGCAATTGCGCCTGGTTTTTTTGATACAGCTTCCACACAAAATTCCCTTTCCGACGCAAACATTAAAAAATGGTCTAAATCAGTTCCATTAAACAGGCTTGGCAAACTGGAAGAGATTGCTTCCGGTATTCGGTTTATTATAGAAAACGATTATTACAATGCCCAAACCCTGTCGATTGATGGAGGATTAAAAATTTAGGTATGTACTACATATGCAACCTTGGTCAGAAAATTGATGAAATTGTTGGCAAGTTCGGTAACCGTACAGCGATACATTATCCGGGCGGAGAAGAATACTCATATGAAGAACTAAGCTCTAAAGCGAACCAATACGCCGGTTATCTTTATGAACAAGACATAAAATTGAATGATGTAATTGCAATTTTAAATGATAAGTCCATAGAGTGCTTTGCACTTATGCTGGCATGTTTAAAACTTGGTGCTACTTATACCAACCTTGATACCAACAGCCCTCTTGATCGCTTAAATAAAATTATAGACCGTTGTCAGCCGAAGCTGATTTTTATTGATCCAAAATTAGAAGCTGCGTCATTTAATGGGCTTGCAGATAAAAGAAAATTGATTTCCTTAAGAGAGGTAGGAATTCAACAGTCCATCCCTGTATCAATTAACTATGAAATTACAGGAACCGTGCCCGCCTATATAATGTTCACTTCGGGATCAACGGGCTTCCCTAAGGGTGCTGTTATGAACCATGCAAACCTTTTAAACCTGATTGACTGGAGTAAAGACACATTCGGTATTACAGAAGAAGACCGCTGTACCAATGTAAACCCAGTTTACTTTGACAACTCGGTGTTTGATTTTTATAGTGCTATTTTCAACGGCGCTACTTTAGTGCCGTTTAATAATACGCAAACTCGTAATCCGCATGCATTAGTAAAACAAGTTGAAGCAGCAGGCTGCACCATCTGGTTTTCGGTGCCGTCTATGCTGGTTTATTTGCTGACAACTAAAGCAATAGAAAAAGACAGCATGTCCTCATTGCGTAAAATTATTTTCGGAGGAGAAGGATTTCCAAAACCTAAAATGCAAAAACTATATCAATTAGTTGGCAGCAAAACGCAATTGGTAAATGTATATGGCCCTACCGAGTGTACCTGCATCTGCTCTTCTTATGATATAACCGAAAAAGACTTTGAGAGTTTGGCAGAATTGGCGCCCCTTGGAAAGCTTGCACCCAATTTCAGCTACGAGATTATTCCGCAACATGAAGACAAACCCCGTATAGGCGAACTTTGTTTGAAAGGACCTAACGTGGGTATGGGTTATTATAATGACATTGAACGCACTAATAATAGTTTCATTCAAAACCCATATAATAAAAATTACAGGGAGATTATTTATAAAACCGGTGACCTTGTGGAATTGGACCAGAATAACGAGTTTCGCTTTTTAGGACGGGTGGATAACCAAATTAAACATATGGGATACAGGATAGAACTGGAAGAAATAGAGGCCGGGTTAAATAGCATCCAGGGAGTTAAGGAGTCTGCAGTTGTTTATAAGAAAATAAGTGATGGGTTAGGAAACATAATTGGCTTTGTGGCCTCACAAGATGGCCTTACTTCTGAAGGTGTTATGGAAGAAATTAAAAAGAAGGTGCCGGATTATATGGTGCCGAAAAAAATTTACATGATGGAGTTGTTGCCTAAAAACAGCAATGGGAAAATTGACAGGGTTGAATTAAAGAACAGTCTCTAATATGAAAAATTTAATCATTTTCGGTACCGGAAAAATTGCAGAAGTAGTGCATTATTATGCTAAGGAAGAGTGTGGGTTTAACGTTGTGTGTTTTACTGTGGATAGGCAATTTATAGAGGACGATGTTTTTTTAGGCTTACCAGTTGTGCCATTTGAAGAAGTAGAAAATAAATTTCTCCCTTCTGAAAATTTATTTTTTGTGGCTGTAGGCTATCATGATTTGAATAAAGTAAGAGAACTAAAATGTGCAGAAGCAAAAAATAAAGGATACGAACTTACTTCGGTTATCAGCCCAAATGCAAATGTGCCTAAAAACGTAAAGACCGGTGTAAACTGTTTTATTATGCCTCCTGCGTTGGTGCATCCCTGCGTTACATTGGGAAACAATGTTTTTATATTTAGCGGCGCTGTAGTGGCACATCATTCGCACTTAAAAGATAATTGCTGGATCACCTCCGGTTGTAATATTTCGGGTAATGTAACTATTGGGGAGAATTGCTTTCTTGCCATCAATGCCACTATTGCTCATAGTGTAAGCATTGGTAAAGATTGTTTTATTGGCGCCAATGCATTGATTATAAAAAATCTTGAAGATGAAAAAGTTTGTTTTGCCGAATCAACTAAGCCTATAAAACTTACCAGCAGGCAGTTTTTAAAAATGTCCAACTTCTCTAATTTATAATGTTACAGCAGTTAAGCAAGGATGAGTACCAGGTATTGTTACAGATTCCTGATTTGTTTTCTTTTCCATTGGTGGGGACGGTTGTTGAAAAAAAGCAGGAGGGTACTGCCTATGTAGACAGTGAAGCTAAACCCGGAATTGTTTTTATAATCCACAAAGCAGGGTTCTCCTACTTGTATCATAGAGATGAAAGTTTAGACTGTGAGCAGTTACTGGAGTTTTTTTTAAATGAAGGCAAACTCCCTGTCTATTTTCATTTATACGATCCGCCTGAGCAGCTAATAAACTCTTCCTTGAAGACTGAGAAGCTTGGCGTCAAAATTCGTAGCAGGATTCAGTTGCAGTATAAAAGCAAAACAATAGACACCATAAAATATAAGCCCGCCATTAGTATAACTGTTAGCGCAATAGACGCGGAAAACTTTGATACACTTGAAACGTTCAACCTTCAATTAACTAATAAATTCTGGTCGTCGAAAGATGATTTTCTAACAAATGGATTTGGTTTTGTTTTGCATAATCAAGAAAATTTACCGGTTGCCATTTGCTATAGTGCGGGCATATCAAATACTTTGGCAGAAGTAGACATAATGACCATGCCGGAATACCAGGGTCTTGGATTGGCGAAATTTGCAACGGCAGTATTTATAGAGGAAGGATTGAAAAGAAATATCATAACGAACTGGGATTGCTTTGAAGAGAATGTGGGATCGCTAAGAACCGCCCGAAAGTTGGATTTTACAGAAATGAAAAAGTATTCTTTTTTGTCATTATACAGAAAATAAAAAAATGAAAAAAACATCATTAATCAAATTGCGGTGTCCTAAAACGAGAACGGCACTAAGTATAAAAAGAGTTGAAAATGAAGTTGGCGATGAAATCATTGATGGTGTTCTAATAAATGAAAGCGGTAATGAATATCAAATAAAAGATGGTATACCGGATTTTGTTACTGATGAAGATTTGGTAGGTGATGCAAAATTTGCAAGAAATTATTATAAAGGTATTGCTCATACCTACGACCAGAATGTTGATATTACATTTTCGCTGTATTTTGAAGACGAGCTCAAGGTTCGCAATTATATGATTGACTTGCTCGAATTAAAACCTGACTCTAAAGTTTTGGAAATCTCTGCCGGCACTGGAAAGGATTCCGAACTTATTGTCAAAAGATTGTCTTCTTTGGGAGAGTTGTTTTGTCTTGATATTTCACCTGATATGCTTAAATATGTAAAACAAAAATTGAGAAATTACTCTGTTAGCTCTGAAATAGTTTGTGGAACTGCTGTTGAATTACCTTTTGATGATAATTCATTTGATGCACTTTACTGTTTTGCTGGAGTGGGTCATTTCCCATCTATAAAAAAGGGTCTTTCGGAAATGGCAAGAGTTGTAAAGCCTGGTGGGAAGGTAGTATTCTGCGAAAAAAACGTACCACCTTGGCTTAAGAATACAACTTACGGGAAAATATTAATCAACAACAATCCCATGTTTGACTACAAAGCTCCATTAGAACACATACCGGTTGAAGCGAGAAACGTTGGAATTCGCTGGATTATAGGAAACGTACATTACGTAGTTGATTATACAGTTGGAGAGGGAGAACCAAAAGGAAACTTTGACTTAGAATTGCCAGGTGAAAGGGGTGGAAGTTTTAATAGCAGATACTTTGGTAAGCTGGAAGGGGTATCAAAGGAAACAAAGGAATTAGCACTTAAAGCCAGGGAAAAACTTGGATTAAGTATGCACCAATGGCTTGATAATTTAATTAAAACTGAGGCGCAAAAAATTTTAAATAAAGCCGATTAACAAAATGAACTGGATTAAAAAAGGTTTAGTGTTGAGTGAAAGGCATGCGTTACAATTTGGTCTTTTAAATCCTCAGGTTCCGTACGCATATAAAATGACCGATAGAATCAGGATTTTTTTTGGGGCGAGAGCGAAGGACGGAGGCCCGGCAGCTATATACTATATTGATGTTGATTCAATGCAACCAAACAACATTTTAGCACTCAATGACCAACCATTACTAAGTTGTGGAAGTTTAGGTATGTTTGATCAAGATGGGGTTTTACCAGTTTGTGTTAAAAAGGTCGGGAAGGAAATTTATATGTATTATGGCGGCTTTTCTAAACAAAGTAAATATCCACATACCTGCATGATGGGATTAGCGATAAGTAGAGATGAAGGCGAAAGTTTTACCAAAATTTCCAACAATCCTGTGCTTCCAATTTCCGATATTGATCCATACCTAATAGGTTCAGCTGACATCATCTTTTACAACGGTTTGTATCATATGATCTACACCTCGGGCACAAAATGGTTGAATGTAAATAGTTCTTTAGAAGTATCATATACTCTTAAGTATGCCTTCTCCACAAACGGGATAGCTTGGCAACCCACAGGGGAGATTGTGATTCCGCAACAAACAGAATTAGATGCTTTTTCTAAACCATCAATATTTAAGATTAATGACCTGTTTGTTATGTATTTCAGTAAAAGACATGTAACGAATTACAGAGAAAAGGGTGATTCTGCATACTCTTTTGGCGTGGCAACTTCAGCAGATTTAAAAAGTTGGGAGCGTGATGACGATATGCGGGGAATTGATACATCACCTGAAGGTTGGGATTCAGAAATGATCTGTTATCCTAACATTGTAAAAGCGAATGGACAATATATAATGTTTTATAACGGCAATGGTTTTGGAAAGTCAGGTTTTGGCTATGCAGCATTAAAAATGTAAAAATCTATAAACGGACACTTTATGCAACACGATCCCACACAAACAAAATATGAATATTTAAAACATCACGGCCTTCGCCCAGACTATGAAGCTGGATTAAATGCAATTTTAAGAATGGATGTTAGTAAACAGGATTTAATACATCATTTTCCCTCTTTTATTGGTCATCAAACTTTAGCAAGACAATTGACTCTTTATGAAGCATATAAAATGACTTTAGAAGTGGCAGGCCATATTGGAGAAGTTGGTGTTAACTTAGGTTTTGGTTCACTCTTATTCGCGAAGTTGACTAAGATATTTGAACCGAACTCACTAACCTTAGTACATGGTTTCGATTGGCATCAGGGTTCAGCACCTACTGATGAAGAAAAACATGTCATCAAAGAAGGGTCATATTATACTCCTGAACAAAAAGTTAGAGAATTAGTAAAAGTTCAAGGACTAGATAACATCTTACATCTGCATAATTTAGATGCGGCCAAAGATCTCCCTTCTTTTTTTGAAGAGCATATCCATTTACAATTCAAATTGGTATTTATTGATTGCGGGATTTACAGTGTTGTTTCGGAATGTTTAAAACATTTCTGGGATCGGCTTACTCCTGGCGGTATGTTGTTATTGGACCATTACTCATTTGAATTGGCTCCTGGTGAAATGAGAGCAATTAGAGACGTACTTCCTCATGTAAAATGGAAGCAATTTTCTTTTGGTTGGATGCCATGTGCTTATGCAATTAAAGAATGATCGACTGATGCACTCCAATAAAACTATACCGTTAGTCAGCATTTGTTGTGTTACATACAACCATGAAAATTATATAAGACAATGCCTGGAAGGTTTTGTAATGCAACAAACTAATTTCCCTTTTGAAGTTTTGGTTCACGAAGATGCCTCTACGGATAATACTGCAAAAATTGTTAAAGAGTACGAAGCTAAATACCCTGACTTATTTAGATGTGTATATCAAACCGAAAATCAATTTTTGAAACAAAATACATTGCAGAATATTTTGTTCCCCATGATTAGAGGAAAATATGTTGCGCTATGCGAAGGTGATGACTACTGGACAGATCCACTAAAACTTCAGAAACAAAGCGACTTCTTAAGTGAAAATCCAGAATATTCTGTTTGTTTTCATGCTGTTAATGAAAAAAGAGATGACAAGATTGAATTTTCAACCCATCAGCCCGACGTTGAAAAAACATTTGATATAAGAGATTTGGCAAAAGGTAATTTTATTCATACTCCTTCCGTTTTATTTATAAAAGGCTTATTTGAATTTCCAGATTGGTTTTTTCAAGTACAAGCTGCCGATTATGTAATTCATATGCTTAACGCCCGAAAGGGGTTAATAAAATATTTTCCAGAGCCCATGGCAGTATATAGAATACACGCACAAGGTATTTGGAACTCGGAGAAATATGAGTATCGATTATTGAATACTATTAAAACAATTGACCTGATGATAAATGAGTTTGATGGGAATGTTAAAGAGATCCTGATAAAACAAAATGCAGGATATTATAATAGCCTTGCAAAAATTGCATATAGTGAACGGGATGTTGAAAAAGCAAAAAGATATCTTGAAAACGCATTTTTTTTAGATGATTCATTAAAAGAAGAATGGCTCATAAACTATTATCCAACCTTGATATCTCGTTTATTTAATTCCCGCAGATATAAAGCAGCGGAAAGGTTCTTTAATTTTATTAATAGAGTATTATTCATAGGACAAAGAAAAAAAAAGCAATAAATGCTCGTTTATCAAAAGCGGTTTATCAGAACTGCCATTTCTGATTTTTTAAATCATTAGAATAAAAGAGTCTATCCCCGTTTTATTAATGACCCGAAAGAAAAAGATCCTTATTTCATGTATGGCACTAACTGTTGGAGGTGGGGAAATATTACCTATGTCACTTGCAGCGGAACTCTCTAAGAACAACCAGGTATTTTTATTTTATCATATGGATCTGGATGAAGATGAAGGATTGGTGAAGCGATTGATACCAAAGGAGGTTAAGATACTTTCTATGCATCGTGTGTCTTTTTTGAATTTTTTTGCAAAAAAAATGCATAGTTTGTTAAAGCTAATGAACAGTCGCTGGTCTGCGTATGATTTTTTCAGACTCCGCCTGCTGGGCTACTATGTCAGAAAATATGATATTGATATTATAAGTAGCCATTCCATGATCTCTGATGAAGCATGTTGTCAACTTTTCTATAAAAAAAAACCAGTTATAGTTACTGAACATGGACAATATGTTCAACATATTGCAAAAGGAATAAGATCCTTTGTTGCTTATTTAAAAAAGGCAACAAGAATTATTGCAGTTTCCGATTATAATCGGAAGCTGGTTTTAAATGAGCTTAAGGATGTGCCTGTGATAGTGGAAACAATTTATAATGGCATCAAAAGAGAAGAAATAGTAGTTGGAAATTTTCGAAAGGATCATGGTATTTCAAATGACACATTTGTATTCGGAATGGTTTCCAGGGGTATTCCTGAAAAAGGTTGGAGGTTTGCGATAGAATCCTTTCTTAAACAAAGGGTGGAAACCTCCAAAAAAACTTTATTAGTTTTAGTAGGTGGCAGCTCATACCTTGATGAGTTAAAGGAACTTTATGTTAGCGAGCCTTCAATTATTTTTATTGGCCCTGTTCCTGATCCTTCATATTACATTAAAGGATTTGACGTTGGGTTACTGCCAACTGTTTACGAAGCAGAGTCTTTTCCTTTGGCTATTATTGAATATTTATTTGAGGGAAAGCCAGTAATTGCTACTGATACGGGGGGCATTCGGGAAATGCTGTGTGATGATAAGATTGAGGGAGGGCGATTAATACCCCTCGAGGAAAACGAATATCTTTTTAAAGAAAATATCTGCATGGCCATGAAGGATTACATGGTCAATGAAGCACTTTACAAAGACCACAGTGGCAATACTACAAAATTGGCTCAACGATTTACAATAGAAGAGTGTAGTCACAATTATGAAAAATTGTTTAATGAGATTTTGTCAAAAACTGTAATATAGAATTGGTGACAGATACAAATAAAGTTTCGGTTATCATTCCTAATTATAATCATGCTGTATTTCTAAAGCAGAGAATTGACAGCATTTTAAATCAGACGTACCAGGATTTTGAGGTGATCATCCTGGATGATAGCTCCACTGATAATAGTGTTGAGATAATTGAGTCTTACCGCAACCATCCAAAAGTCTCCCAGATAGTAATCAATGATCAAAACGGCGGATCCCCTTTTTTACAATGGCAGAAGGGAATTCAATTAGCAAAAGGAGAGTGGATCTGGATAGCAGAAAGTGATGACTGGTGCGAACCGGAATTATTAGAAGAGCTTTTAAAACTGGTTAACGACAACACTGGAATTGCTTTTTGCCAATCGATAGCGGTGAACCAGAATGGAAAAAAGGTTTGGCAATCGAGGTGGCCCAGCGAACATGAAGAAATTGAAGGGAAAAAATTTATAAGTAAATACCTGTTATGGGGAAATTATATTGTGAATGCCAGTATGAGTATCTTTAGAAAAATGGTTTATGAACAGATTTCAAATAAATTTATTCACTTCAAGGTTATAGGGGACTGGATGTTTTGGATTGAACTTTCAACCTTTTGTAATGTTGCTGTGAGCAATAAACAATTGAATTATTTCCGGAATCACGAATGCAACACTAGTGGACTAGCTTATACAACTGGGTTAGTTTATATTGAATTCTTGTCTTTAGTGGAAAAATTAAAGAAGGACAAATTGATCACGGCCCAAGAAGAATTAGAGATGCTGAAGCACCAGTTTTATGAATTTCTCAACGATAAAAGAGTATTAAGTGAGCGTTATAGGCAAGTCTACAAACAATTTCAGTTTAAACTAGGAGTAAAGTTTTTTTTGTTTCATTGTAAGAATTGGATTGTGAAAAAAGTTAAAAGCCCTTTGTACAGGAGAATGAATTGGAATCAAAGAAAATTTGAACACTTTACTCGTTTTCCGGATTCTGATAATTTTTCATAATCACGAAGGTGTTGATCTTCGCAATTAGTCCTTTAGTTAGTATTTAATGAATTCTTTTTGAAGAGGTATTTGAAAATAAAAACAGCCGGCTAATAGAATTATTTAAATTCGAAATGAAATTTGATGTTCCCATATTGTTTATCATTTATAATAGGGTAGATACTACGGCAAAGGTTTTTGAAAATATAAGGGAGATCAAACCACAAAGACTTTTTATTGCTGCAGATGGGCCTCGCGAAAAGGAGGGTGAAAATGAAAAGTGTCAATTGGTTCGTAAACTAGTATTAGAAAATATTGACTGGCCTTGTGAAATTAAAACACTATTTCGCGATAATAATTTAGGGTGTGCCTCTGCAGTAAGTGGCGCTATAACATGGTTTTTTGAAAATGTCGAAGAAGGAATCATATTGGAGGATGACGTGTTTCCTCATAAAAATTTCTATTATTATTGTGAGGAGATGTTAAATAAATATAGAAACGATGAACGAATTAGATTTATAAATGGATGCAATTTTGGGTATAAGAGAATACATGGAAAAAGTTACGGATTTACAAGGTTCATGAATATGTGGGGATGGGCAAGTTGGAGGCGGTCAGTAAATATCGTAGATGGCGATATGACTGCATGGAAAACGCTGCAAGATAAAAATAAATTCCTTGAGGGAGTAGTAGCGGAACAATCACCTAATACAAAGAAAGTTTTTATTGAATATTTCCAACCTCTTTTTGATGACATCACTTCTTCGAAGATTGAGTCCTGGGACTACCCCTATATTTTTTCAAATTTCCTGACCAGGACCTTTTGTATTTTTCCATCAAGAAATCTGATCCAAAACCTTGGATTCAATAATGATGGTACACATACCAATTTTGATTCTTATTTTATTTCAGATTTGAAAACAGGGGCACTGGTTTTTCCACTGGTTGAAAACCCTGATATAAGAGTAGATAAAAACTATGAAAAATTTGTACTCGAGAGGTGGGCACATTTGAAAGTCCGTAACCGGTTATATTATTCAATACAATACCGCTTGTATAAGCTAAAAAGAATTTTAGGCGCTTAGTAACTTCTATTTGAATACAAATTATAAATGTTTATTTCCGTATTAAAAGAATTAAGGCGGTCCAGTCTCAAATCCGTTTATTTTAATCTGAAGTACCTTCCATTGGCAAAAGCAATTCTATTACCATTTCGGGTAAGTCGGCATTGCACATTGATAAGTATGAGAGGAATTTTAGAGATCCAATCGAAAATCACACCTGGTATGATCCACATCGGATATGGGGATGTTGGAATCTTTGATAGAAAAAGGCAGAGATCCATTTGGGATGTAAGAGGTAAGATTATTTTTAAAGGAAATTGTTACCTTGGGCACGGCACTAAAATTAATATAACAGAAACAGGTACAGTTACATTTGGACATAAAGTGAATTTTACTGCTGAATCAGCAATCGATTGCCAAAAAGAGATCAGTTTTGGAGATGAGTGTCTTGTGTCGTGGGAAAATTTATTTCTCGATGGCGATTATCATAAACTTTTTGATGCCGATGGAAAGCTTACAAATGAGCCACGAAGTATAAGGATTGGCAAGCATGTCTGGTTTGGATGCCGTTGTTTAATTCTTAAAGGTGTAACAGTTGCTGATGATTGTGTGGTTGCCGCAGGTTCACTTTTGAATGGTGCTTACACAACTCCAAATTCTATTATCGCAGGATCACTTGCTAAAACTGTTAAGGAAAATATTTCCTGGGAAGTCTAATATTCTAGCAACTTATATTGGACCGCAACGAAGCCATACGATATACCTTAGGACCTTCCAAAAAAATTATTTGAAAAACAAAGCATCGCAATGAATACCTCGGATTTTCCAATTAGTCTGTTTTTGTAAGAATAAGCAGCGAACTTAATCCAAATTCTGTAGATATTTTTCACACAACTTTTTATTTTTAAATAAAGCGGGGGAATGCTCTTTAATTCAATAGATTTTGCGATTTTTTTACCTATAGTTTTTATACTGTATTGGTTTGTCACAAATAAAAGTTTAAAAGCTCAAAATATTCTCTTGCTTGTATCGAGCTATTTTTTTTATGCTTGTTGGGACTGGAGATTTTTATTTTTACTTGTTTTTTCGACCTTGTTAGACTATTACACGGCCATTAAAATGTCGGAAGCTAAAAGATCAAACCGAAAGAAATTTTGGTTTTGGTTAAGCATTTCTGTAAATCTTGGTTTTCTTGGATTTTTTAAATATTATAATTTTTTTGCAGCTTCTTTTGCAGATGCTGTTTCTAATGTTGGTTTACATGTAGATCCCTGGACATTAAAGGTGATCTTACCAGTTGGAATATCCTTCTATACTTTTCATGGATTATCGTATGTTATTGATATTTATAATGACAAAATAAAAGTGGAAAAAAATTTTATTAATTATTCTGTTTTTGTTAGTTTTTTTCCTTTATTGGTTGCTGGCCCAATTGAACGAGCCAAGCATCTTTTGCCTCAAATACAAAAAGCGAGGACATTTGATTATGGGAAAGCGGTTGATGGGTTAAGGCAAATTTCATGGGGTCTATTTAAAAAAATTGTGATCGCTGATAATATTGCAAAATTTGCGAATGAAATTTTTAACAATTCCACGCATTATCCTGGCAGTACATTAGTTCTTGGTGCTATATTTTTTGCTTTTCAGATTTATTGCGATTTTTCAGGATACTCTGACATCGCCTTGGGAACGGCGAGACTTTTTGGAATTGACTTATTAAGAAATTTTGCTTTCCCTTATTTTTCCAGGGACATCGCAGAATTTTGGAGACGTTGGCATATTTCTCTTTCTTCTTGGTTTAAGGACTATCTGTATATTCCATTGGGCGGAAGTAAAGGCGGTACGTGGATGAGAGTTAAAAATACATTTATTATATTTCTTGTGAGTGGTTTTTGGCATGGCGCTAATTGGACTTTTATTGTTTGGGGATTTCTGAATGCTCTGTATATAATGCCTTCTATTATTTTTAATACAAATAGAAATAATCTTGAAATTGTAGCTAAAGGAAAACATCTTCCATCTTTTAAAGAATTTCTAGCAATTTGTTTAACATTTGGTTTGACAGTATCTGCCTGGGTTTTTTTTAGGGCAGAAAATGTAGCACATGCGTTAAGTATTTTTTCAAAGATTCTGTCAACTTCTTTTTTTAAAATACCCTATTTCGAAGATGGCACTAAAAGTATCCCGACAATTTTGTTTATAATACTCTTTGTTATTATTGAATGGTTGGGCAGAGAACAACAATACGCCATTGCTCATTTAGGAGTAAAATGGAAAAGACCGTTAAGGCTAGCAATGTATTATTCAATGATCATTGCAATTATTTGGTTTGGAGGGCAGGCAAATGAGTTTATTTATTTTCAATTTTAATTTATGAGGCGATTTCTGTTAAAATGTTTTTATTTCCTGCTTCCTCTAATTCTAATCATAGGGATACCCACAATCTTATATTTAAAAAGGGATCCGTATTCGGATTTCGGCCAAAAAAAAAATTATTCATGGAAATATAATTTTCAATCGCTTGGCGACATATCGACCAAAAAATTATTGCATTCATCCATCAATTACAATTCATTTATTTTTGGAAGTAGCAGATCTGTGGGAGTTTTCGGCTGCTACTTACAGAAAAAAATTCCAAATTCCAAATTTTTTCATTATGGAAATTGGAATGAAACTATAGGAGGCATTTACCAAAAAATTAAATTGATAGATTCATTAGGATATAAGATAGACAACGCTATTATTTACATTGATACTGATTATACTTTTGAAGGGGAAGGTGGTTGTAACCCAGTCGACCATTATTTGTTAACAAAAGAAAGTAGGAAACAATATATAATGGAGCACTATAGAAATTATTTTTCAAATTTCAATATTGACAGACTAAAAATTCTTTTAGGTAAGAAAGTTGGTGGAGCTATATTCCCAAACTGGGAATCGGATTTAGCAACTAATGATCCTGATCATATATGTACAGACTCGATTGTCACACATTATGGTGATATAATTGAAAATACAGAATATTTGTATACAATTGATTCATTAAAACAATCTGGTTTCTTTTACAATAGACCAGAAAGTCAAACATTCAAACCAAAACAAATTTCCGATTTTGAATCAAAATATCTTTCGGGCATTAAGCAAATATTTAACCAGCACCATACTAACTACTATGTTGTAATTACTCCTTTGTATGATGAATTAAAATTTGATCCAAGTGATATGACGACTATTTATCAGTATTTTGGTAAAAGTGTCTATGATTTTTCAGGAAATTCAGAAATCACAAAAAAAATATCCAATTATCCTGATGGAAAACATTTTCAAAAATATATTTCAAAAGTAATTTTGGATTCAATTATTAAATAAGTGATTTGAGCTAGCAGGATAGTGATTAGACCAATATTTGGTGTATATCCGTAGTGGGCTGAATAACTTGCTTCCACAAAAAATATTGAAAAACCCTTTATAATTTGCAAATTCGCTGGGATGCCCTGGTAAAAAACTTATTATATGGATTAGCTCTAACAAAGGTGTAAAGACAAAATAGTATTGAATAAACACTTGTTCACTTACTTAAGTTATTCAGAGCAGAATCTAAATTTTTTTCTTGCTTTTTTACATATTTTTTCTCCATTTTTTTCGTTATTGATGGAGCTACCTTTTTGGTAACTTGCGTAAAATCCAAACTAATGAAAGTCATCCTCTTTGAACTTAATGAAGTTCCCTACAAGATCATCCACCACTTTTGCAAACTTTACCCTGAATCAAATCTCGCTAAAGTCTTAATAAAAGGTAGAAAGTATGAATCTTATGCTGAAGATCAGGGTCATCTTTCGCCCTGGATCACCTGGCCCACTGTGCATCGGGGTGTCACCAATGAAAAACATTTTATCTCTGATTTTGGACAAGATCTGGCAGAACAGGAAAAGCAGTATCCTGCCATATGGAATTTGCTTGCAAAGAATGGAATAAAAGTTGGTTTATTTGGTTCCTTACATACTTACCCGCTGCCAGGAAATAATGAGAATTTTTCGTTTTATGTGCCTGATACCTTTGCTGCAGGTAGTGAATGCTTTCCCAAAAAACTAGAGACATTTCAGAGATTCAACCTGGCAATGGCACGAGACAATAGCCGTGTTGTTAGCAATAAAATTCCCGGTAAGGAAGCCATTAATTTTTTAATGAAGCTGCCAGATATGGGTTTAAAATTTAAAACTGCAACTGATATAGCTGCACAATTAGTGGACGAAAGAATAAATAAATGGAAAGTAGTTAGAAGAAGAACATATCAATCTATCATTGGCTTTGATATATTTTATAAACAGCTTGAATTTCAAAAACCCGACTTTGTTACCTTTTTTACGAATCATGTTGCTTCATCACAGCATCGGTACTGGGCCGCAGCGTTCCCTGAAGATTATGAAACTTTGAAACTTGGAAGAGAATGGGTGGAAACATATAATGGGGAGATAATTTATACCATGAAAAAAACTGATGAGATGATCGGCAGGCTTGTAAAATTCATTGACAAGAATCCCGAGTATTCGCTTTGGATACTTTCAAGCATGGGACAACAAGCTGTAGAAGCAAAAGAAATTTATACCGACTTGTTTGTTACCGATGGCAAAAAGTTTATGGATAACTTTGATCTCGGCAGTGGCTCTTATGAATTAAAACCATCAATGGTTCCTCAATTCAATGTACAAATACAAGTAGACAAAAGAAAAGAGTTTGAAGACAAGCTGGCAGCGTTCCGTATAAATGATCAATTAATTAATTCCCGACAAAAAGCAGAGGGGTTTTATAGTCTTGATATCGGAATTCCAAACTTGGATGAAAGTAAAATAAGGATTGAATTGATGGGACACCTGATCCCATTAGAACATTCAGGAATGGAAAATGTAAAAATTCAAGACAGGTGTGGAGCAACAGCATATCATATCCCACAAGGTTCATTTATCATTTATACTCCCGCAAAGGGATTGAATGGTAAAGAGGTTGCAAACGTTTCAACTGTAGATATTGCACCTACAATTCTCCGGAATTTCAATGTAGCTATTCCCGATTATATGAGTAAGGGAATTACATTGAATAATTAAGATACCTGGTATCTCCAGCAAAAAGCAATATCCAATAAAAAATTACTATGGGGTTATTAAAGGAGCTGCCTGTTCCTTCAGAAAATAAAAGAGGTTGGCCATGGCAGGAAGAAATAGAGCCAGAGGTTTATAATTATAGAAATAATTGGCCCATTATATCAATCGTAGTTCCAAGCTATAACCAGGGACGTTTTCTTGAAGAAACATTGCGATCAATTTTATTACAGAATTATCCTTCCATTGAATTAATAATAATTGACGGTGGGAGTAAGGATGAAACGGTTGATATAATTAAAATGTATGAGCCGTGGATTACATACTGGGTAAGCGAAAAAGATAAAGGGCAGAGCGAAGCAATTAATAAAGGATTTAGTAAGGTTACAGGAGACATTGTAAACTGGCTTTGCAGCGACGATCTGTTTACAGCGGGGGCACTAAAAAAAGTTACAGAAATTTTTTTTGAAGCAGGTGATGAAACTGGATTGATATACGGCGCAACAACATTATTCGGAGAAAGAGTTAAGTCAAGAAATTCTTTCGGATTTCCAAATCCGACAATAGAACGATTAATATCAGGCCAGCTTTTTTCGCAACCATCTGCATTTTTTAAATATAAATATCTATTCAAAGCTGGCGCATGGGTTAGAGAGGACCTGAACCTGGGAATGGATTTTGATCTTTTTGCCCGCCTTGCATGTGTTTGCCAGTTTAAGGAGGTTAAGGATATATTTTCTTTATACCGTTTACATGATAGCAGTAAGACGGTAACGATGCATGCTAATTTGATAGATGACTGGTGCCGCTCATTCAGCAATATTTGTAAGAATAAAGGATGGCAAGATGTAGTGGAGAAGATGAAAACTATTCCGCAACTTTCTACATTTCAAAATTATCATTATGATCTTCCTTTCTCTGCTGTGGAAGAATTACATACTGCGAATAAAGATCTTTTGCTATTTTATCATTTATGTTTGTGGTTAAAATCGAATTACTGGTACAGCAAGCATAGTGAGGCGAGGGAAATTTTAACTATCATTAAAAAGAATTATCCAAAGGAATGGATAAAAAATGAAAAGGGTATTTCTCCGATTATTTTTAAACTCAGTCTTCCTCCTTTTTTATTGCAGGTGTTGAAAAAGATTAAGAACATTAAATAGTAGTGAGCCTTTTTGGATCTATGATATTTTTTTCCATTATTATACCAGTTTACAATCGATCTCATTTACTTGGTGAAACGATTGATACAGTGCTGGCACAAAGTTATGCTGACTTCGAGATCATTCTTGTAGATGATGGCAGCACTGAGAATGTAAAAGAAGTACTTTATCAAAAGTATGGCAATGAGCAAAAATTAAAATACTTCCGCAAGCAGAATGAAGAGAGAGGCGCGGCAAGAAATTATGGCCTGAAGCAGGCTATAGGTGACTTTGCAGTTTTTTTTGACTCAGATGATCTTATGAAGCCTAATTATCTCGAAACGCTTAATAAGATCATTGTTGAAAATCCTGGGGTGAAACTGCTTGCTACCAAATACAATTATGATAATAACGGAAATGTGGAAAATCATCCAACACTGTTAAATTTAAAAGAAGGTTGGTATGAACAAAGATTTTTTTTAAAGGGAAATATTCTTGCCTGTAACTATGGTATTAGGATAAAAGATCATGATTATAAGGTATTTCCGCCCGAAAGAGAATTAGCATCTATGGAAGACTGGCTTTTCTTGTTAGAAAACCTGGGTGGAAATAAAATTTTTATTAAAGATGAGATATGTGTTACCATGCGCCAGCATGATGAACGTTCAATGAATGATAATCAAAAAGTAATTAGCGCCAGGATAAAAGCGGCTGACTGGGCCATGGATAAACTTAAATTATCTGCCGCAGACCAAAACACATTAGTTGCTTGGTCACATTACTTTTGTGGGATACATCAGTATCTCGATCATAAAAGAAGTGCTTCAATAAAAGAAGTAATCACTGCGATTAAAGGCGATGGTCCTCAGAAACAATTTCTTTTTCTTCTAATCAAGTCTATTATTGGACGAAAACTGATCAGGGTAATCCGATGAGTAAAGAGGGCAACATTCTTGTTTTTACACAATGGAGTTTCAAAGATGCGCTGGTACAGACATACACATTGCCCTATGTTAATATTATCCGGAAGATCATTTCGCCGGGCAGAAAAATATTTCTCGTTACTTCTGAACATGAGAATATTGCGTTAAACGAAGTTGAAATTGACCAGCTAAACAATGAGTGGGAAAATAGAAATATGCAATTGTTGCCTGAGCCATACAAAAGGTTTGGCTTCAAAAAAATGTTTGCAACAATAGCCGGTCTTTACAGGCTCATTCGAATTATCAAAAAAGGGAAAGTAAAAACAATACATGCTTTTTGCACACCTGCCGGAGGCATAGCATACTTGCTTAGTATATTCACCGGCGCGGAACTTATTATTGATAGTTTTGAACCTCATGCAGAAGCGATGGTGGAGAATGGAACATGGAAAAAGAATGGTCCGGCGTATAAAATTTTATTTTTCCTCGAGAAAAAGCAAGCACAAAGAGCAAAAGCTCTTATAGCTACTACAGGCGGAATGAAACAGTACGCTTTAGAAAAATACAGTGTTGAATTACAAAATTTTTTTGTGAAGCCGGCATGCGTAGATCCTGTAAAATTCTTTCCATCAGAAAAAGATTCAGCACTATTAAAAGAGCTCGGGTTTGAAGATAAAATCATCTGTGTGTATGCTGGAAAATTGGGCGGCATCTATTTTAAAGAAGAAGTCTTTGATTTCATCCGGTTATGTTACGATCATTGGAAGGATGATTTTCGTTTCCTGATGCTCACGAATGCGGACAAAGGGGAAATATTTTCCGAAATAAAAAGAGTCGGAGTACCGGAAAATATTATTAAAAGCCGATTCACCTTTCATCACGATGTACCGAAATATCTTTCCTTGGGAGATTTTGCGCTCAATCCTGTTAAGTCAGTACCAACAAAAAAATACTGTACTTCAATAAAAGATGGAGAGTACTGGGCGATGGGTTTACCAGTTCTGATTTCTCCGGGGATATCGGATGATTCAGAAATAATAGAAAAGGAAAATATCGGTGTGGTAGTGGATTTTTCCGATCATAATGCGATGATAAAAGCCATTAGTAGCCTGGAAAAGCTGCTAAAAGAAAAAGTTACGGTTAAAGCAAAGATCAGGCAAACCGCCATCCGCTATCGATCATTTGAAATAGCAGAAAAAATTTATAAGGAGATTTACACCTGAAGGGTGACCTCAAATAAAACAAAACCCTTTATTCATTTTTAGGTCCTATCACTTTAATTCGGTCACCTTCGCGATGTTAGGTGGGACTGTTTTTGCGTGTCTTTAAAACAGGAATTTTTCTTTCCGATTATTGAACTTGTCCAAGGTTTTCTAAGTTATAATCAGATGAAATGAAATTGAAAGGTAATATCCTAATCGTTACACACTGGAGTTTTAAAGATGCCCTGGTACAAACATTTACATTGCCCTATGTAGATATCATCAGGAAAATAATTCCGCCAGAGAAAAAAATCATTGTTGTTACATTTGAACATGAAAAAATGGCGCTTGATGAAAAGGAAAAAGAGATAATAAAAAAAGAATGGAATAAAAGGAATATGGAGCTCTTACTATTGACCTATAAAAGATTCGGAATAAAAAAAATGATCGGTGTAATCAGCCAGTTAATTCAGTTGTGGAGGATCGTCCGTAAAGAGCATATCAGCGTCATCCATGCATTTTGTAGTCCCGCAAGCAGCTTTGGATATTTGCTCAGCAAATTCACCGGTGCAAAACTGGTTGTTGACGGTTATGAGCCGCATGCCGAGTCAATGGTAGAAGCAGGAGCATGGAAAAGATCGGGAGCGGCGTTTCAAATTCTATTCAAGCTCGAAAAAGTACTTTCTCACCGGGCCGTACACATTATCGCCAGCGCGGCAGCAATGAAAGAGTATGCAAAGGAGAAGTATGATTTTGATCTAAAAGATTTTTTTGTAAAACCGGCATGCATTGATTTTAACACTTTTTTTCCCAGGCCAAAGAATGTGATGTTGCTACATGAGCTAAAATTGACTGATAAGATTGTTTGTGTTTATGCCGGTAAATTGGGAGGTATGTATTTGAATGAAGAAGTTTTTGATTTCATTAAAAGCTGTTATGATCACTGGGGTAATTCTTTTAGATTTCTTTTTCTAACCCCTGCCTCCGATGAAACAATATCAAGACATATAAAACGAACAGGGATCCCGGCTGACATTGTTGTTAAACGATTTGCTTTTCATAAGGAAATTCCGGAGTACTTGTCATTAGGCGATTTTGCTATCAATCTGCAGGCTCCGGTTCCCTCTAAGCGTTATGGTTCACCGCTAAAAAATGGTGAATATTGGGCAATGGGATTACCCATTGTGATATCACCAAAAATTTCGGTGGATTCTGATATCATCAGTGCAAATAATATCGGAGTAGTAATCAATTTACAGAGAAAAGAAAACATGGCGGAAGCCGTGAAACAGATAGACCTGTTATTACGAAACAATTCAAGAGAAACATTACAACAAAAGATATTTTCTGTTGCAAAAAAATACAGGTCATTCGATATAGCGGAAAATATATATCCTTCAATTTACGGGAACTGAGTAAATGATTCTACAAGGCTGTTATGAATTCAGGTTTAATAGTCCTTACGATGAAAAATTATTGAAAAAAAGTAAAAGGGAACATAGATTTGAAAATTAAAGAAGACAAAAGTTGTACGGGTCTAATTTGCAATATTTTTGCTGTTATCTAAAAAATTATAAATGAAATCACTTGTAACCGGAGGAGCTGGATTTATAGGAGCACATGTAACAAATGAATTAATTAAGCTTGGGCATTCTGTTGTTGTTCTGGACGATCTCAGTGGGGGATTTGAAGATAATATTAACCCCCAAGCAATTTTTGTAAAAGGATCAGTAACAGATCAGCGATTGGTAAAAAAACTATTTGAAGAACATAAATTTGATTATGTCTATCACCTGGCAGCTTATGCTGCAGAAGGATTAAGCCATTTCATCAGGAAGTTTAATTATGAAAATAATCTTATTGGCAGCATTAATCTTATTAACGAAAGCATAAAAAACAAGATCAAATGTTTTGTTTTTACTTCATCTATTGCCGTGTATGGCGCAGGTCAATTACCGATGTCAGAAGATACAATACCTCAACCAGAAGATCCATATGGTATTTCGAAGTATGCAGTTGAACTTGATCTTAAAACTGCGCATGAAATGTTCGGACTTAATTTTGTTGTTTTCAGACCACATAATGTATATGGGGAGTATCAAAATGTAGGTGATCGTTATCGGAATGTAATTGGGATCTTCATGAATCAATTAATGCAGGGAAATCCTTTGACGATCTTTGGTGATGGATCACAGACAAGAGCATTTAGTTATATCAGCGATGTAGCGCCATATATTGCAAAATCAGTTGACATACCAGCCGCATATAACCAGGTATTTAACATTGGTGGTGATAAAGAATATTCTGTGAAAGAACTTGCAGGAACAGTAATGAAAGTGTTGGGAAAAGAGCAACCTATCCGATATTTAACTGCCCGCAATGAAGTGTTGCATGCTTATTCTGATCATACAAAAGCAAAAAAGATATTCGGAATAAAAGACAATGATTTTGTTGACCTTGAAACCGGTGTTGGTAAAATGGCTAAATGGGCATTGGATGCTGGTCCTCGTAAAACACCAAGGTTCACTAACATTGAAATATTTGAAAAGCTTCCTGCTATTTGGACAGAGTAAAATGTTTTATGAAAAGAGTTTTATTCATTTGTCTGCATCGTCCAGACAGGTCGCCTTCACAAAGATTCCGGTTCGAACAATACCTGGATCACCTTGATGCTAATGGCTATCAATGCAATTTTTCATGGTTGCTAAATGCGAATGACGATAAATTTTTTTATAGCAAGGGAAAAATAGTAAGGAAAGGTGTGATCGTTTTAAAAAGCATATGGAAAAGAGTACAAGAGGTTTTAAAAGCTTCAAAGTATGATATCGTTTTTGTGCAAAGAGAATGCTTTATGCTTGGCACTTCTTTTTTTGAGAAGAAGTTTGCAAAGAGATCAAAACTGATCTTTGATTTTGATGACAGTATCTGGATACAGAACATTTCAGAAGCCAACAAGCTATTTTCCATTTTAAAAGATGCAGGCAAAACAAAAACTATAATTCAAGTAGCTGATCTTGTTTTTGCCGGCAATAACTACCTGGCTGATTTTGCCCGGCAGTTTAATAAAAACGTAGTGATAGTACCTACAACTATTGACACCGATCTGTACAAACCTGTAAAAAAATATCCTAAAGAAAAAATTTGCATCGGCTGGAGCGGATCTGTTACCACTATTGAACATATGGAAACAAAGATCAAAGCACTTGCTGAGATAAGAAATAAATATTTGGAAAAGGTTTATTTTAAAATAATTGGCGACGGAAATTATTATAGTGAAGTTCTGCAGTCCAAAGGATTGCCATGGATAAAAAATACAGAAGTTCAGGATATGACTGAATTTGATATTGGTATTATGCCCTTGCCTGATACAGAATGGGCTAAAGGAAAATGTGGGTTAAAAGGTCTTCAGTATATGGCATTAGGTATTCCAACTATCATGTCTCCTGTTGGAGTAAATTCTGAAATAATAATTGATAATATAAATGGATTTTTAGCAGATAGTGATGAAGAATGGATCGAAAAACTCAGTTTGCTGATCGATTCTTTTGAACTAAGACAAAAGTTGGGTAATGCTGGCTGTAAAACAGTAGAAGAAAAGTTTTCTGTACATGGTAACCGTGATCTGTATCTAAGACTGTTTGATCAGTTGACCTCGTGATCTTTATCCTTACTTTAGCATGAAGAAAACAATTCACTTCTGGGTTCCCTATCCAATGAATGTTGCTCCCTCTCAGCGTTTCAGAGTTGAAATATTTTTGACTGATCTGGAAAAAGCAGGTATTTCTTACAAAATATTGAGCTTTCTTGATCAACAGG
>Ga0105242_10000159_pt1 | contig 50442 bp, 78 predicted proteins | sample KBSM24metaG_FD_81521 | JGI IMG/M metagenome (GOLD analysis project Ga0105242, IMG submission 81521) | Miscanthus rhizosphere microbial communities from Kellogg Biological Station, Michigan, USA - KBS M2-4 metaG | ecosystem: Host-associated > Plants > Roots > Rhizosphere > Soil | place...
GGGACTGGTTGATCCCCATAGGCTGATGTCGATCAGGGCTGGCGGTGTATCAAGTCCGCCACTGGAATTTGCCGCGCCGGGAAAGAACTCCGCCACCATCGCAAGGCGAGAGTCCCAGGGCGGCGGGGCGAACAGGATAAATACTTGACCCCCATCAGGAGAAATCGTGATCTCGCCGACACTTAAGATCGGATACGGCGCAGTATATGTTTGCGTCCAGATAACCTCCTGAGTCCGATCGGATAGCACGGTCACGGTGAAGGTATCGCCCAAAAATGGCGCCTGCACCGACCAGATCCAGTTCGAAACCGGATCGACCGCAACAATCGGGCTTTGAAACGCTGGTGTGTCGAGCGGCGCTATTGTCACCGGTGCCGGCGGATCAACTGGCTCCGCGCGGCCGACTTCTGCGGTGATAAACGGCAGTGTGTTACCGTCCTTCGCCAGCGGGAAGTGCTCGAACACCACGTAGCAAGTTCCTCGATACGCCGGGACGTTTCCAGCACCGAGGTAAGACTCGATCAGCGGGTCCGGCAGTTGGTCTTCGGCGCCCGTGTAGAACCGAACCGATCCGCCGCCCTCAAGGACGGCACCATCCCAGATCAAGCGCTTTTCCGGGCCGGCCCACATGCGGATGATGTCGGCCTCGCCCTCGCAGAAAGCAACGGCGAAATTCCCGAAGTAGGAATAGGTCGTGACACTTGGGCCGCCCTTACCGCTCGAGTCGTCCTCTTCCTGCACATAGTCGGATGCCCAAATCACATTGCCACTGAGCCCCACCGTGCCGTAGACGATCGGGATCGGCCGGCCATACTCCGACGCCTGCGGCTTGAGGTCGGTCAGGCGCGGACCTTCAATCTCCTCCGGGAACAGCAAACCGCCAACACCACTGCCGATCGCATAGCCGGCATATGCGCCTTGCGGGCTCTCGGTAACGACCGCCCCGATGATTGCGCCAATGATGCCGCCGACTGTTGAACCAGACATCTATTCCACTCCCGGGAAACGCCACACGCCGACGATGCGCGTAAGCCATTGCTCGTCGAGCCGATGCTCGACCACTTTGTTGATGCCGGCGCCGTTGTACGCGTGAATCAGCGACAGGCCGCCGTGCGCGTAATCGCCGATGATCGCGAAGTGCTGCGGCTCGACCTCGAAGCGGATCCAGGTCACGTCACCCGGCTGCATCAACGCTTTCGGCACGCGCATCAGGTGCGCGTCGAGTTCGCGCCGCATCTCCGCCGGAACCGGAAGACGACCATAGTTCGCCAGCGCATCGGGCGACATGCCGAGGTGCCGCCCGATCAGGATCGGCAGGCCGGCACAGTCCATGGCCACGCCGCCGACGCGGGCCTGATGCTCCCAACGCGCGCCGAGTTGCGCCCTCGCGAGCGCGACGATCTGTTCTTTGGTACTCATGCGACGCCTTCCGCGCCGCGTCGATAAATCTTCGACTGCGGCAGGTTCGGGAAGCCACGGAAGTTCACGACGTTGTTGAAACGCTGTTGGCACGTTTCGAACGCGCGATTGCAGCCGGCCGTCGCGGCATAGGTGTCGCCTGCGACTATCTCGAACGGCATCGGCAGCATCAGGCTAATGACGCCCGGAGCGTAGGCTTTCACCTCCATCGATAGGCCGCTGTTCTCGCCCGAGGTGAATGTCACCTTGCCGTGATCGAAGTAGCCGGATGCGTTTGCCGGATGCGCAAGGCCGCCACTGACGTAGGGCGAATATACCTGAAGCGGATCGGTCGCACCGATCGCGCTATCGGCGTTGTAGGCCCGCGTGTCCAGCAGGATGCGGAAATGATCCGCGTCGATGACCGTGATCTGAAAGAGCAGGCCGTTGATTCCATCGCCGCTGCCGGCGTAGAAGACACCATCCTTCGTTGCGCCATCGAGCGTACAACCGGCGATGTCCGACATTTGCACTGTGGTGTTCTGCGCGAATCCATGCCCTACGCACGTCACGACGGCGTTTTCCGCCTGCGATATGCCGGTGATCGCCTTCGCGCCATCGGGGCCGGCCTCGGTTCGGGCTGCATCGTAGATCACGCTATTAGTACTGTTCGCGCTATCGACCGTACCGGTGGCGGTGAGGGTGGACATGTCGACCTTGCAGCGATTGTCCCCCAGGTCTGCGTTGCAATCCTTCGTCATCAGGCGGACGACCGTGCGCGTGTAGGCCTGCATCAGGCCACGCAGCTCCGCCGTAAATTTGGACCGGCCACCTTTGACTTCGCCGAGCGTGCCGGTGCGCAGGATGTTCTTGCCCATGCTGAGGTCGTTGTAATTGACCTCGAACATCTCGATGGCGGCATAGTCCCACGCGCCGGAATGGATATCGGCGTCGGTGATGGCTGGTGAGACGAGAAAGCTCTCGACCTCCAGGTTGTCCGGATTGAGCTCCGCACTGCTCTCCACGTCGGAATCGAGATAGCCGATCACCGACTGATAGGTCACGCCATCGATAACCAGATCGCGATCCAGCTTGGTAGCCGCAACGATAGTCCCGTTCTGCAGAGTCGCCTTCCAGCAGGTGGTCAGCGTCGTTGTGCCGCCGGCATAATGCGCCTTCAATCCGGATGAGATTGCTTTCATTCTCTGATTTCCTGCAAGATAACGGATGGTCCAGCGGCAAAGCGCGCGTCATTTGAGCCAGGTGCGACCAGTTCCCAATCGATAGCATCGTCTAAGAAATGCACGGGAAGATAAAAGGATCCGGTCCAAGTCAACGTGTCCGCATCCGGTGAGCCGTCAATCGTTACCCTGCCGTTCGACGCGTCGACATCCACGGCGGTCGGCGCACCATCTTCGAAAACTGTGATCACACCCTTGGGACGGGTAATGCGGCGGTCCTTTGTTCGACCCGATGCCGGGTCGGTGTAGCGCTTGATGAGCTGATAGATGCCTGGCTCGATCAAGGACAGCGCTCCACCCGAAGCCACATAGTTATCCTTCGGATCTTCCATCAGGAACCCGTAGGCGCCGCCATCGGTGATCTCGTGAAGGGTTTCCAACACCTGCCACTGATCGACGCGCAACGGGATGATGCCGATTTCGAACTGGCGAAGAGTGCTCGTCCACGCCACATTGATCGACTCGACTCCCGAATCGGTCTGCACGCGGTCGTTGCGGCGGATGTTCTTGCCGCGAACGCCCGCCGCAATGAGACTATTTGGTAGAACGACATCGGAAAATACTGTGATGGCCATCAGCCGTTCCTCCTCTTGGAAAGCTCGATCCCGCGAGCGATCTGCACGCCCTGCTGTTGCGCAGTAGCTCGGCTCATGCCGGGCTGGGCTGTGACCTGTACGTTGATGTGGGTCGTGCTGCCCTGCCCCTTATTGGAGCCGCTCGACTCAACGCGCCCCGACTGACCGCCCATCATCAGGTACTGCTTGCCCGCGACCTCAAGCAACTCGGGACCCTTCTCGTTGACGCGGTACATGCCACCAGCCGACACAGGACCGCCAAGCTCACGTGCACCGCGCACCCGAATTGCGCTCGCAACGGCAGACTCCGGAGCATCCTTGACGCCAAGACGATCCAGCAGGCCAGCCAGCACGTTCGCCGACGAATCACCCTTTTCTTCGCCGCCAGCGATCATCTGCATCAGCGTCGAGGCCGACGATCTGGATTCGCTGGTCTTGTCTTCCGTGGTCGACGCATGCTTCGATGATTTCGACTCGTTCAGAATGCGTGCGACGATGCTCATGCCCAGGTTGTCGCGGTGGCGCGGATCGTCTGCGCGTAGCACTTCCTCGCGCTTGCCCTTGGGGCCACCCATCAGGATTGCCGGCACTTCGTGATGATGGAGTTTGTCGGCCATCCGTCCAACGAGGCCGCCAGTGTGGTAGCGCGGTGCGTTGGTGAAAACGCTCGGGGGGACAGAGCGCTGAGCCAGCCCGCTGCCGACGATGCCGCCGGTATGCGCGACAGTGGCAAACAGTTCGCCCATACCCTCAAGGGAAGCGCCGGTGCCGGCGCTAGAACTTGCCGCAGCGCCGCTACTACCTCCGCCAGCGCCAAACAGCTTGCCAATGGCACCAAACAGGCCGCCGCCACTACTTGCCGCACTACCGGCCTGCATTGCTGCCACGGCCGCCTGGAACAGCCCGACGATGCCGGGCAGGCGAACCATCGCGTCGCCACCAACACCTGCAGCACTGGCCAACTTCAAAACATCGGAAGCGGTACTCGTAGCTTCCTTGCTGAATTCGGTCAGCGATTGCGCGGCATCCGACTGCGCGCCGTTCAAGCTCGAATCAATAGGTGGCGGCCGAAGGGAGTTGGTACCGTACTGAGTGCTAGCTGGCTGGCCTACCGCATCGGCAGGCGCAACTTGCCCATCGGACGCTTTGGCTCGCGGCAGCGGACTACCCAGCGCACCCGCTGCGCCCTGTGCTGCGGTCGTGAGGGCATCGAGGGCGCTGCGTGATGCATTGATGGCCGCAGTCTGCTCCAGCAACGCCTGCTGCTTCGGATCAGTCTTAATCCCGAGGGCGTCTTTGAAGATACCAGCCAGCGGGCCGTCGCCCTCAGTCAACCCCTTCAGTTGCCCTTCGATGTACTTCTGTAGCGGCTCCTGAATCAAGACCTTGTTGATAGTGGTCGATACCTGCTGCGCGATCGGGTCGAACACCGCCTTGTTGACTGCCAGCAGGGCAGATTTCGCACGCGATTCGCCGTTGTGGTTCTGCGCGGCCTCAGTGCGTCGCTGACGATAGACGTCAGAAATGGAGGCGGGCGCGTTGGCGATAGTTTGTGCAATGCCCTGAGCAAGCTCCCGATTGGCTTCGCGCAGCCGGTTCAGTGCCGGATCAATTGCGCTGGCGGCTTTGGAGTAGCTGAGGGCCAGGTCGGCAGCGAACGCCTTGATCTTCGGGTCGGTCGATGCGTCAGCCAGTTCCTTGGCCTTCTGTGCAAGTGCGCCGAGTTGAGTCAACTCGTTCGAACGCAGGGCATAGAGGCCCCGCTCCGTTTCCAGCAGCGATTTCCCGGATTGCTCGGCCGTCGTAAGATAAGCCTCTTCTGCGCGTGCGCTGTTACTCGCCAGGAGCGACGTTTGGCGCTGCACGTCGTTGAACTGGTCGGTGATGGTGATCACACGCTCCAGTGCTGCGACATCGACCTTCGGAGCGCCTGGCAGTCCGTTCGCTTGCGCGGCCAAGATCTTGGCGTTGGAAATTACCGTCTGCGCCCGCAACGCGGCGGCTCCAGCCTCGTCCCCCTGCATCTGCAGCAGGTTGGCGCGATAGTTGATGACCTGTTCCGAGAGAGCGCGATAGCTGGACGACTCTTCCTCGTTGATCAGGACGGTGTCACGCGATGCTTTCACTTCCAGTTTCGACTTCTCGGCGTCGATCTCGTTGATTCGGGTGCGGGTCTGCACCTTCTCGGACGGATCGCTCGTCTGTTTGATGTACTGCTCGAGACGCGCCTTTTCCTTATCCAACTCGTCCAACTCCGCCGCCACGCCGGTAGCGATCGCCTTGCGCTTTTGGTCGTAGTAGTTGGTCAGCGAGACGCCACCGCCCTGATACACTGCCTGCAGGTAGTTCTGCTGAAATGCCAATGCGTCACGCTCAGCGACCAACACATCCTGAATACCCTTCAGGTCGTTTTGCAATTGGGCGCGCAATACTTGCGCGGCTTCGCTGTTCTTCGGCGGCGTGAATTCCTTCTTGAGCTCGGCAAGTGCAACTTTCTGGTCTGCTGGACTGATGGGCGTGCCGGCATACTCGGCGTCCTTGAAGCTCTTTTTGAGCTTCTCCAGCTCGTCCTGGTAGACGGATGCCGCTTTGCCGCGCTTGAGGTAACCGTCGACGACGTTCTTGGCCGTGATACCGGCCTGCTGAGCTTCAGCTTTGGCGGCCTCGTTAAAGGCATTGGCTTCGGTACGGGCCTGACCAGCCAACGTGTCTTGCAGTTGATACTCTAGATTTTCCGCGCTATTCGGGTTCAGCTGTGCGGTGCGGCTCTGCGGCGCCGGAGCAAACGGATTACTCTTGTTGCGCCCTTCACGGATCCTAGCGTCGAGGCTCGCGATCTTGCTCTCAATCGTCTCGGTGCGACCAATATCGTAGGCGGCGTCCCAGAAGCTGGACCATGCGTTCTTGACCGAACGAAGCGTACGCTCGATGGTGCCAAGGTTCGGATCCAGCTTGTGGAGGCGCTCGATCAGTGCGCCATAGATAACACCCTGTGCATCCGCTGCCTTGCCACCATCTTCGAACGCCTTGATGGTCTCGTACTGAGCAGCCGTGATGAAGTGCAGCGTACGATTATGCTCCTCCGCCCACTTCGACGGGGAGCGCGCCATGTCGGCAAAGTCCTTGGCGACATCGCCGGCCGCCTGATCGGTAGCCTGTGCATACAGCGCAATCGCCTCGGTCGCCTGAGCGAACACCTGCGGACCAACTTGCCCGGAGCTAAGTGCCGCCTGAGCTGCATCGCGTGCGGCGCTGGCCGTGACTTGGCCATGCGAAGCGATTTGACGAGTCAGCGACGTGATCTTGCCTTCGGTCTGACCGGCGTAATTGCCAGTCAGGACAACAGCATCAGCGAATGCCTTACTCTGGCGCGAGCCTTCGTAGAAGGCGTAGCCAAGTGCCGCGACGGCGCCCGCGACGCCACCGAACAGTACGCGCATCGGCGTAATCTGGCTCACCAGCGCCCGGAATGCACCACCTGCACCACCAAAAGTGCCAGACAACTGCGAACCCTGCTGGATAAAGGCCGTCAGCGGCGAGGAGCCGGAGGCGACTTGTACGAAAAAGTCGTGCAACTGGAAGTGCAACTGCTGTTCCTGGAACGCAGTCAGGGTTGCTTGGCGCCCGACGGAGCCGAGCGCGACACGATGACGCTCCGCGGCCTCCGAGGCGGCACTCTGAGAGCGTGCAACGTTCGTGGTCGCAACAGATACAGCGGCTTGCGCCGATTGCAGGCGAGTTTGAGCGGTCGCGACAGCCTCAGTGCCACCCGAACCGGAGCGCGAGGCGTTGTCGAGCGCTGCTTGTGCAGTCGCAGCACGTTGGACAGCTAAAGCTAGGCGAGCTTGTGCTGCTTCGTTGCGCGCATTGGCTTCGGCCAGGTGCTGCGCAGCTTCTGCGGCGCGGCCCTGTGCGGCAGTGAACGCATTCACGGCAGTTGTACCATGCGCAGTCGCGGCGGCAAAAGCGTTCATACCTGCCGGACTAGGCGCAGTTCCAGCAACGTTCGTCGTGGTGGTGTTGCTAGTCTGCCGAGAGATCGTCTGCGATGCGCTCGACTGGCTGGCGGCCGGCGTCGCGGTGCGGCTCAGCGCGGTGACGGCGCGATTTGCGCTCTCAGCCTGCGCTGCGACACTCGCCAGAGCCGCAGCAGTCGCGGAGATGCCTTGCGGCGCGTCCAGACGGATCGGCGTCGAGGTAATTTGGCGATACGATGCCGCGGCAGACGATACGGCAGGCGCGAGCTCGGCCAATGCGCTGCGCTGAGTACGGGCAGCACTGGTCAGACGCTCGACCGTCGTCTGTGCGCGGCCGGCATCTAAAGCCAGTTGCGCGACAGGCGTCCCTGTAGCGGTAGGTACCTGCTGGCCAGTTGCGGCGCTGACGATCGATTGTGCGACGAGCGGCGAGCGGGCTACAGGCGCCGCCGAAGCTGCGGCCGTGATGCGCGGCGTCGCGGCAATGGCGCGGTTCGCCTCGGTAACAGCGGTGGTTACGCGTGAAGCCTGCGTAGCGGTCGCCGACATGGCCTGCGCCACATCGCGCATCGCGCTCGGGCTGGCTTGCGGGGACTGTGCGAGTACGGAAGCAGCCGCGGATGGTGCCGGTTGGGCGACGGCGGCCACTTGCGCCTGATTCGGCTGGCGGAACGACCTGACCGCGCCCTCGGCAACCTGAACCAGTTGCGTGAACGCGCCGCGGCTGGCGTTGACGGCTTCCGTCTGACGCTCGATCGCCAGGCGCGCGCCTGCCGCGGCGCTTGCCAGTTGGTCGAGGTTGGTGGTGCCGACATTTCTGGTCGCCTGAGCGACAGGAGCAACGCCGGCGGCAGGGGTCTGTGCCTGGCGGACGGACACGACAGCGCGCGGCTGCGGCAGCTCCGGCGAGACACGGGTATTCGTGATCGCGTCACGGACGGATGCGCCAGTCGACACCGACTGAGTGCGCAGCGCGGCCATCTGCTGGCCGATCTGACGCGAGGCATCGCGCCCCAGCGCCGCCTGCGTTTCGTCCAACGTACGGGTTCTGTTAATGCCGGCGTTCAGGGCCGGAACCAGTGATTGCGCGATCGTGCGGCCTTCCGCCAGGGCTGCGGACGTGACGCGGCCGGCCGACGTAGCCGCTGCATTGCCTGCATTGACCATGCGATCAAACGCGGCGGCAGCGGTTCCCACCTGGGAGCTGTCTACGGCTAGGGTCAGAACTGTACGATCCACGGCTACTCCTGGTTTTTATGCATCTGCTCGAGGCAAATAAAAAACCGCCTCAAGGGCGGTTCGGTACTACACTGGCCGATTACTACTAGAAGGCTGTGGGTTGCAATTTTAGTTCGCCGCCTGAGCCGACACTTACCCGATAGATCCTGGTCTGACCTGCAATAAGGGAGGTTGTCGTCTCCGCATTCCCCGCAAAACAAATCCCGTTCGTTTCGGCGCCGAGGATATGCTCTCCAGGTCGCGCATAAATTTGCACTTTCTCGCTGGTCCCGATGTCGGCAAAGGCCTGGCCATCAAGGAAAAGCCGAAAATTGCAAGCCGCATTGTTAAGCCCGGTGTCTCTTTTTAGGATCACCGATCCCGATTCAGTCGATGGCCGCACAAGGTCAGGGGCAAGTATTCGCTCTCGCGGCACAGAAGACGCCTCTTGAGTGGGTACGACCTCCGTCGCGCACCCAGATAGGATAAGCAGCGCAGCAGACAAGATTGCAAGTCTCATCATTACCTCCTCTCCTTGTTAGATGAGAAAATAATACACCTGATGAGTTGTACTTTTGTTTACGTTGAGTCCTTGCGCATCTGTTCCAATGCCGCGTCTTCGAGTATTCGGATGTCTTCTTCGATCTGTTCGCACTCAGCAGGAGCCAGCCCCATGCGATCCAACTTTGTCCACATGCGGCCGTAATTCAGCGCATACGGACCCGCCGGGCCTACATCCCACTGGGTTCCGAGAAAGATGAAGAGATTGACAGCCTGCACATTGCAAGGCCAAACCCACGCAATATTCTCGTCTGCGTAATCAGCGTCCGTGAGGCCGAAAAACTCCATGGCCTTCGGATCGTTCGGCTGCTTATATAGGTGCGCCGCTACCTCGCGGAGTTTCCCGCTTTAGCCTGGGTCAGTTCATTGATGAACGCCGTGACGATCGCGCCGGCTGCGGCGTGGTACTGCTTGCAAACCTTGGCGATGTTCTCGCGGGTGAAGTCGCCATCAACACCGGACCAACCCTCGGCGATATCCATGATCGCATCTTCGTTGCTACGCTTGAGTTCTGCTTCGCGCTTAATGAATTCGTCGTACTTGTCGGTATCCATGTGCTTGAACACCATCTTGATCGCAACTGGACCTTCCGGGGTCGGGATCTCGACGCGCGAAGTGAAGGTCGGGTTGGCTTGAATTTTCAGCATGCGGGCTCCTGTGGTTACGGGGCGAGGCCGAAGCCCCGCCCCTGGGATTACGCGGCGTAACGGGTGACCTGGTTGATCAGCGACAGCGTCACTTCCAGACCCATGACCTCGTTCTTGGTCAGGGTCGGGGTCTTCTGCAGCGTCACGTAGGCCGAGAAGTAGATCGGCGAGCCGGACGGCAGCAGGATGCGGATCACGCGCTGCTGGCGGTCTGCGTCGGCGGTGGCCAGGACTGCGTAGTGCGGCAGGGTGGCATCGTCGCCGATCTTCATCTTGATCACGATCGGGGACTTGACGGTCGGGATCTGATGCTCGGCGTCGTCTTCCAGCGGCGAGTACGTCGCGAACTGCTGCTCACCGCCGCTCGTGGTCAGGTCGAGAACCTGCGTGATCTGCGTCCAGGCGGTGACCTCGCGCACGGTGCCGGTGCCGGAGCCGGCCGGGAACAGCGTGGTGCTCGAGGTGTTCAGGCCTTCGACGGTGACGTCGTTGGTGGACAGAGCCGACGCGCGGTACACGTTGCCGTTGGCGCGCGACCAGCCGGAAGTGACCTCGAAGATGTCGCCAACGATGATGCCGTGCGAGGCTTCGAGGGTGGCGACACCCGGGTTGGCGTTCGAGAACGCGGAAAGAGCTTTGGTGGAGCCGTAGCTCGATCCCATCGAGATCGTTGCTCCGTTGGGCAGGGAAAATGCCATGATGATTGCCTTTCGTAGAAAAGAATAAGCCGCCCAGCGGCGGCGATTGATTTCTGCGAGGCATTCGGACTGCGCTTTCCAGGGCAGGCCGCGAGGCAGTGTTGCGGTGATGCTGAGTTACTGCTTTTCCAACCACTTCTCCCAGGCTGACAGGCAGCCTTTCAGGAGGCGGATCAGGGTTTGATGCAGTTCTTTGGTTGCTTGGCTCATGCAGCGAGACTCCGGAGAGTGAGGTTGCGGTTAGATGGTGTCGCTTCGGTAAGTGCACGACACAGGGACAACGTAGTGGTCAGGCTCTTGCAACGCCGGCCCTTGGCTCATCGGCGACAGCAGGTAGACCTGAATACTCCCCTGCGTCATCGGCCCAGTCAGCGGGAAAGCGGCATCCAGGGATTGCACTAGCGTGGTTGCAGCCCCGGGACCCGTCCCGTTCGGCATGCAAAGATCGACTTGGAAGATGCCGCGCCGAAGTCGATGTTCGCCAGCCCAATCCTCGCTCAGTGTCGGCGCCGGGATTAGGTGGCAGCGCGCGTAGCGGCCAGTCGGCGGCGTGAGCGTTACGTTCTGGTACGCGACCTGGATAGGCGGCACCTGAGCATCAGCCCATGCCTTGAGGCGCGTTTCGAACGCTGCACGGACGAGTGCGTCGCTCATTTGTGACCCTTACCGCGCAATCCTTGTGCCATTACTGGCGCGACGGTCATCGCCGGTGCCGCGGCTTCCGGTGCCGCCTCGACAATCTCAATTGCCGGCGCCTCCGGCTTTGGCTCCGCGACGAACACGCCGCCCAAGTGCGTTACAGCCTCCTCAGGTTCACTGGCCTGGGGCGCCATGTCGATCCGCACCGATCCGAAGCGTGCGCCATCCGGGTTCTGTACCGTGCGACGGAAATCATCGGCCGCGGTCCAGTTGAAGATTTCGACATCGTTGAGCCAGACGCGGCACAGACGCGAGCCGATGTCGTGGGGATCGCCGGGGATGCGGGTTACTCTCATTGGTTCAGTGCCTTCTTAACGTATTCGCTGTAACGCAGCGCGGCGATTCGGAACATGCCTTGCGGCGCCTGGATCGAGTAGCCATTTGCGGTCTTGCCGGTCGGGTGCTTCGGTGGATTCGGGTACAGGCCGTACTCTACGACAGCTGCATAGGGAAGCGCGTTCGTGATGTACGTCACACCTCCGACTGGCAGAGTCAGCGCCTTCTGCGCTTCTTTCAGTCCTCGCGATGCATCCGTGCTGTTGGTCACGCTGATGTCTGGCCCGCCGTAGCTCACGTTCATGTTTGCTCGCAGACGCCCGGTATCGACCGGCGCGCCCTTCACTACCGCCGTGAACACGTCGAGCGTGGACTTGCGGGCGACCGTCTCGACGTCGAGCATCACCTTGGCGGCCAGCTGGTCTAGTGGGATGCTCCAGCCGCCATTCATTTGCGCACCTGTAGCGTCCACAAAACTGCGGTACCGGCCGGCTCCGTTACCTTCGCGTCGACCACCTGGAACTGCGCACCAGCCGCATCGGTCAGCGTGTCACCCGGCTTCGGATCGACCGTCAGACCCACTGGCGAAACCAGGGCGCGCTTGTCGCCGACCCGAATCAACGTGCCGTCGATGTACCGCTGCGGGTAGGCGAAGATCGCCGCCGTCACAGTGTGCGACACAGGCTCAGAATTGGCCGTCGCCGTGCTTGGGTCGTAGTCGCCGTCAGGGACCGAACCAAGGATGCAGGATTGGCCGTACTCGACCAACAACTCGTCTGCGGTGCTGGCGATGTCGTCGTAATCAAAGCTCATTTCAGCCTCAATGTGTCGATGCCGTTGCCGCAGCCTGTATCGAGCGCACAGGCGACCTCGACGGCTTTGCGCGCAGTGCGACCGAGATGCATTGCTGCCAACGCGTAATCACGGCCGGAACCCATTGCGGCGAACTTGTCTTCGAACGGCAACGCGATCGGCTCACGCTCGTACTTGTGGATTTTGCCTTCGCAGGTGATGACCATGAGGTATGCCCGGCAATAATCGCCATTTCGATTGTCCGGGTAGCCGTCTGCGAAGGCGCCAGCGCAGTACCAAGCCATCAGCGCGCGCGCCGTGTCGAGATCACCGGACGCGCCGATCAGCTCCCCCGACGCCGTGCGGATGATCTTGGTCACGGTTGCCGGATAGCCGCCGATACTCGCACGCTTGTCTGCCGTCAGGGTGCGGCCGTCCCACGCAATGACAGTCATGCTCGCACCAGACGAATGTTCATATCTGAACCAGACAGAAACGGCTGCAACATCAGATCGATCGCACGGAATCGCGTATACGGTGTCGCATTGTCGGCGTATTCGGTTTCGAGGGTGTCGACCTTCACACGTTTGACGAGCCGCTTGATGTCAGGCGCGAGGCTGCCCGAGATCGCACGCAAAGCTAATTCGGCGCACGCGTTCGATACTGCGGCCGGAACTGTGTTGTCCGGGTAGTACTGCATCACAGCCACATCGCGCACCGGGACGTAGTAGCGTGGCCAGGCTAGTGCTTGACTGACTGTCTTGCGCATGCCGGCCCAGCGTTCGCGATACACCGCCTCCATGTAGTCGGTGGCGCGACGCAGCATCTGCTCGCGGGCATTGTCCGATGCAAGTGCAGCCCAGGCAGCATTGCCACGGTTCGCGTGGTATGTGTTTGCGGCAGCCAGTGTGCATAGCGATTCAGCGTCAGAGCGAGCCGTCCCGTCTTCGGTGATGAGGGCCACAGTGGCTCCTTATTCAGCAGCCTTCGGCTTACGACCTGGACGGCCAGGCACCGATTGGGTATCAGCCGGCGCAGCCTCGACATCGCATTCCAGCAACTCATGCTTCTGCGGGTCGAAGTCAGCCTTGTTGATCACGACGTGGTCGCCCTGCGACTCGTGCGAAGGTTTAATCTTGACGGTTTCCATGTGATAGCCCTGAATGGCCCAGCGACGCGAACGCCGCCGGGCCGAGTTGGCGATTAGCCCAGCAGGATGCCGGTGTGACGCGGGGCGATCAGCTTCTTGCCCCACGAGAGGTTCACCTCATAGCGCACCTGACGCTTCTGCTTGTAGATCGCGAACTCGTAGGTGATGCCCGAGACCGGATCTGTCACCAGCATCACGTCATCCGCGTCGTCGCCGCCTTCTGGCATGGCCGGCGCGCGGGTGGCGAGTTGGATGGCCGAGCGCTGCAGCACGATGTTGCGGGTTGCGGTGGCGACCACCGTGATGGCGGTTGCGGAGGCCGGGATGGCTTGCAGCAGGCCCGGCTCGGCGATGGTGAAGGTGCCGCCGTTGGAGACGTCGGCGTCGCCGGAGGTCACCAGGTACTTGCGCGTGTCGCCAGCGAAGGACACGAAGTCACCGGCCAGGATGGTGCCGGTGCCAGCCGAGGCCAGCGTGATCGTGGTGGCGCCAACGGCGTAGCCGGCGGTGTTAGTGGTTGCCGAAGCGCCGGTGCCCGCGGTCACGGTGCCCTTGATGGCTGCCGACTGGTGGACGTCCAGCCCCTCCACCTGGCCGATGATGCCGCGACGCAGCAGGTCTTCGGTACCAGCCTCGTTCGCCTTGAACAGGACCGACTGCTTGCCGCGGATATTGCGGATCGCGGTCGAGCCGAGGATCAGGTGACGATCGCCGTCCGGTGCGCCGTTCTCGTCCAGGATTTCGTGCGAACCGGCGAAGTCCGAGAAGTCGCCGGCGGTGCCGAACGGGGTGGTGCCGGCGGTGCCGTAAGCACGGCTGGCCGTCTTGTAGACCTCTTGATAGAGGTCCAACTCCACTTCGTTGGTCAGGGTGCGCAGCGCCTGTGCGATGCGGTCACGGTTGACCTGTTGCAGCGTGCCGGCGGTTTGCAGGCTCTTGGTTTCCTCGCCGGTGATGCCGAACGGGACCGAACGAGCCTTCGTGATCGTCATGTCGACGTAGTTGATGGTCTGGTTCGGGGTGTCGGCTGCATACGCAGCGGCTGCCAGATCCTCGGCGGTCATCGCGCCAACGACCGGCGAGCGCACGGTCTGGTTCAGTGCAGCGCGCTCGGCGCTGAAGTCCTGCGAAACGGCGCTGATGAAGCCGACCTTCTCGCGGGACACGACGTCCATCGCTTCGTAGATGGTCGGGATCAGGCCAGTCAAAGTAAGAGTACCCATGTTGCTTTACCTTTCAGGGAAATAAAAAACCCGCTCAAGGCGGGTCATTTGGAAAATCGAAGTAGGAGTTGAATAACTGCACAGGCCATCCAGCCCATACGCCAATTCCCCCATCCAGGGTTTGGCATTTCGAAACAGGTACTGCTCGGCCTATCGGCCGGTAATGCTTAGTCCACGACCGTCGTGCCAGCCTTGACTGCTGCGGCGCGGTCGATTGGATTCATGGATTCGAACTGCTTGCGGGTGACTTGCTTGTCGCCGCCGGCGCCCGGCTTGCTCTGACCGGCGCCGCTGCCCGACGCGCCAGTGCCCTTGAGGATCTGGTCCTTGAACGGGCAGGCGCGCACGAGGTGGTCCAACGCCTCGTCAAAATCAGCCAGTTCGCCGGGGCGCGTCGCCGAATAGATTTTGTTGCCGGCTGCGTCGTAGCCGACCATCTTGCCCTCTTCCACGCGGAAGTTCGCGCCGAAATATGCGCGCGCCATCTCGCCGGGGATTGCCAGGCGCAGCGGGTGTTTGTCGTCGGTCAGCAACTTGGAATTGGAGAAACCGCTGCCGATCATGTGGCTGTTCAGCTCCCCGGTGCGCTTCTCGAGCGTGGCGGTCAGTTCCTGGATTTGCGTAGCACTTGCCTTCGCAGCTGCGGCGACCTGCTCCTGCGCACTGCGCGCTGCGGCGTCCTTGATTTCCTGCACCTGGGCGGCGGTCTTGAGCTCGCCGGCGTTCAGGTTCTTGATGGTTTCCAGCGCTTTGCGGGCGTCCTCGGCGTTCTCGATGCCCTCGAAGCCTTTCAGTTTTGCCTCAGCCGCTTCCTTCGCCTCGCGATGCGACTTGGCCTCGCCATTGAGGCGGCCGATCGTCGCGATCGTAGTGTCGGCATCAAACGGCGCTTCGCGGCCGTCGCCGTAAACGAAGATCGGTAACTTCTTTTCGGCATCCACTGCAATGGTGCCGTCAGCATTAAATTTGAATGGCATAGTGTGACTTCCCGGGCATCCGCCCATCAAGGTGGCCTTCCTGGCCGTGCACCGCATCGCTTCCGCTAGCGGCAAAAGAAAAAGCCGCCTAGGTTGCCCGAGGCGGCTTTGGTGTTGGTCTTAATTTGCACCAGGGTGCAAATTCCATTAATAGCGTCAAGTGGCTACGAGGTTGACGACCTCATTTTCGCGGGGTCTGCCCGGCGTGCAAACTTTTATGCGAGCACTACTCGCTCACCCTTCATAAAGCACGATGCGCAGACATGCACCGTTGTCCCGCCGGTCACCTTCCCGTCTCGCAGCAACGCACCGGTCGTCAACGGAAGCACCTCACGCGAGCCACAGCGCGGACACTGGATCATACTTGCCGGCTTGCGCAGCTTCTTGATGCGGTCGATGACGCGCTGCTCCCGGGTATCGGGTGGCGGAGTGCCTTCGATGACCGTAAATCTGGTCATGGCGTGCTATCACGAAGCTTTCGCGATTTCAGCAATCAACTCGGCGCGGACTTTCGCTTCGTCAGCCTCCGGATGAAGCTCAAGATACTGTTCGACCGCGTCGTCTTCGGAGTAATCGTCGATAAAGCGCATTCCAGCCACGTACAAGGCGTGCACGCTGTACGTGGTCAGATCCACCGTCATAGGGTCGCGGCTACTCATCGTCGATCTCCAGGTCAATCACCCGATATTCTCGGCCGGCGATCGTTTGAACCGATTTGCCGGCGACTCGGTATTTTAACCCCGGCGGAAGCAAAACTTCATGCTCGCCACGATTTAACGACAACGGCTCGATGTAAGCACCCTTCTTAGACTTTTCTATACGCAACAATAGGTCGGATTTACCAGACCAGGCCGCCGCAAACGACTGCGACGTAGAAAAGGATGTCAGCTGCTTGCCCATATCCAGCGGCTGCCCAGGTTGCGCTCGTTCCCACCAGTCGCTCGCCGACGATGGCTTACGCGTTGGGGACCGCCAGATCTCGCCTTTGTACTCGCCAATTCCAGGAAAGCTGCTCGTAGTCAGCGCGGCAAACTGCCGGTCTTCCAATGTACCGCCGCCTTCTCGCATCCGCTTGTTGATCGGCGCGTACCCGCTGCCCGTGTAGTACCGGACGGCAGCGAGTGACTCATCCGAAGCGTGGTAGCCCTGCTCTTGCTTGATCCCCTGAACTTTCTTCAACTGACGCGGATATTCTTCGTCGCCGTACAGCTTGGTCAGAAGTGCTTTTTGCTCATCCTTTGATTGCAGGAAGGTAGCGATTGCATCCTTTCGCTGGCCGCGGGGCGCTTGATACGGATGGTCCAGGCCTGCGTCGCGATACTCTACCGGATAACGCTCACGTAGTTGCTTTAACGTGAGGGCGCGTCCTTTGTCGTTGTAAAACTTATCGAACGGCAGTTTGCCGGTCCTCAGTAACGCACCCTTGGCTTTACCGAGGATTTCGTCCTGACGCTCTGGAGACTGCTTCTTCAGCCACTCGCCGTAGGTCGTATCGGCCGGGACTTGTCCATCCATTGAGGCGCGCGTCTCGGGATTGAATTCTCCGATATCGACGCCGCCCAGTTCCCCCCAGCTTTTCGTCACAGGCACGCTCGTGCTACGGCAATTCCAGTGCAGTTGACCAGGCCCGGACAACCAAGGAATCTTGTGACCTATCGGCTTGTGATCGTCCGGCGTGTACTTCAAGCCATCGCGGATCCTGCACATGTCCGATGTCCGGTTGTCGAGCGTCGACGTCCACACGACAGCCTTGATCAAATCGTTGTTCGCCTGGAGGAAGCGGTTACGCGTGAATGCCGCGGTGTGACTGATCGCCGTGCGCACCACGGCCTCAGCGTGTCGGCGATCAATCTCGATGATGCCGTCGCTGTAACCCTTGGCCTTCGTGCCGCGAATCCGCTTGACGATATCGCCGATTGGCTGGTTCTCGACGTATCCGATACGCACGGCGTCACGGATACGCGCCATGCGGCCCTCTTCGATGGTCGAAGCCCATTCCTTCATCAGGCGCCCCTGGAAAGGACGTGCCATCGCGGCGGCGTACACCTGCTCCGCCGAGACGGTGGCGATATCAACCTGAGCAACGATCTGCGCCGGGATCGTGGTCTGGAAAAGCTGGTATTGGTAGCTGGCTTCGTACTGCGCCAGATCCTGCAGTTCGGACTGCAGGTCATCGGACAACGCCGCATACGCCTGCGAGTTCAGGTCGCGCACGCTGGCCAATAACTGCTCCAAGCGCTTCACGGTGAACGATTCTGGCGGCATCTTCTCGAGCGCCACCACGAGCTGCGCAAACAGATCGCTATCCGTTCGATTCAACATCGCGATCATCTTGCGCACGACGCCGTTTGCGTACTGCTGCAGGTCGACCTGATGCGAGATATCGGCGTCTCGTAGATCCTCGTTGACGCTAGCCATTTGCTGCTGGGTCCGTCATGACGCCGAGCGATGGGCCTTGTGCGTCGATCCGGTCCCTCTCGTCCTGCCAGTCGATATCCGGCGAAACGACGCCGCGGCGCTTCAACTCGTTGAAGTACGTCTCGTCGCTGACTTTACCGGCATTCGTGGAGTCGAGCAGCAATTGCGTTGATGCCTCAGCCAAAGATGCGGCGCCGAAGTCCTTAAATAGCTCGACGTGCCCCCCTTCACTCTCACCCACCCACAGCGCCATGATCTGAAGTGCCTGATCGAGCGCATCCTCGAGATTGTTCGCGATCCTGTGCAGAGCACACATACCGACCGCGTTCTCGGTAGCGGTCTGCGTCGCCGTGATCTTCCCCGGGCGCAGCACGAGCAGTTCGGCGCCCGACTGGCGCATGCGCTCTTCGAGAGCCTCTAGCTCGTCAGCGCCGGCTTCGATGGCTTTGCCGGTATGCTCGACCCACTTCATATCGCCGCCGGTCGGGATCTTCACCGCGCTGGCGGCGCCTACAGTCATCTCGAACTGGTCATCAACGCCGATGACAGCCAGGATCGGCACCCGCGCCATGTGCAGGATGGTCTGTTGATCACTCGCGCACTGCCAGTGAGCGACGTTCAGGTTCGCGACCTCGATCAGCGGCGGCCGTCCTATCATGAAGCCCGTGCGCTGCCCGTAGACAGGCACGTACGGGATGATGTCCAGGCTCGTCGTCCCGCTGTCGTACTGAAACCATTCCTTCTTCTCGTTCTGGCGGTGGACTTCCCAGGCGCCGGGCGTCAGCACGCGCACCTGATTCACCGACTTCACGCCATATTCGCCATCCGGCTCGTCGACGCATTCCATCAGGCGGAGCTGGGTCAACTTCCACATGCCGTCCTGGTACTCGTCGCGCCATCCAAGCACCTGCCAGGGATGAATCTGGATGAAATATGGCCGCACGCCCGCGGCGATTTCCGCTGCGCGCGTGGGATAAAGCAGCCTGCCGTCCTGATCCTGCGTCTTCGGGTAGTCAACGAGGATGCCGCCGATGCCATACCCGAGCGCGGATTCCATCAGGTCGGCGGCGAATGCGTCGATGTTCCGGCCGCGAAGGTCGATGTCCTTCGTCCACTCGGCGATATTGGCCGGCACGTCATTGCCCAGCGTGATCGGTTCGGCAAACGGCTTGCCAGTCAGTGTATCGACCGTGCGCTTGTACGCCGGGAACAGCACGGCGGATGCAAGGCGGCAGTCGTACGCCTTTTGATCCTCGTTCGGCCACTTCGGCAGATACTTCTGCCCTGCCTCGCGCATCGCCCTGGTTCCACCGAGCAGCGCACGCGCCAATTCCCAATCCGCCTCCATCGCCGTGACGGAACTGGTTTTCGTGCTGACGTCGCTCATGATTTCCTTTTACATTCGCAGCGGGGTGACTGTGGCGACGCGCCTCTTAGCACTGCATCGATAGCGCACCACGTCGGGCGCATGATCTTCCGCGTCCGTGTCCACGTCGTCCCGGTCTTTCTGGTCGCGCGGGAGTACCGGCAGCGTGCGAATCACATGGATGCAGGTGTCGAATACAAAAAAGCCCGGAAGATCGCTCGTCCGGGCTTGCTTCATCAGTTTGCGGATCATTTCCCAGCCGTTCTTTCGACTGCCGGGAGACTTGTCCGCCTTCTCCCATCTGACGCCCTTCTTCTGCATGTCATCGGCAATGCACATGCCGTTCTGCGTGTCGAAGATGGATGTATCGGCCGGCCCTGGCGCCACCTTGTAGGGACGCCCCTTCTCTCTGTCGACTATGCCGGTAGCGATGTCGACCGCGAGCATCTTGCAGCCTTCATTCGGCTTGCCGTTCCAGCCATACCACTCGTCGATGGCAAAGATGGTGCCGCGCGGGAACGTGCGCGTCGTACCGTCTCGAAGAGTGGCAGTTGTTCCATCGCTCTCAGCGAACCAGACGACCGAGAATGGCTTGCTACTACCCCAGTCAAATCCACGGTCGATGTGCCAAGATGATGGAATATCGAAAGGCACGAGCACGTGCATATCGCGATGCCACAAATCGTCGAACATCCCACCAGAGACAATGTCCCAGTCGCCATCACGCATCGCGCGCACCAGCTCGGCGTTCCCAAGACCCTCCAAACGCTCGATGTAATCCGGGTCTGTTTCGGTCAGCGTTGGATTGTCGTCCAGCTTGGCAGGAATGTACTGCCGGCGCATCCCGCCTTCGGCCTTCGGCTGCTGAACGATTTTCATCGGCGCGGCCGGGTCAATGAAGGTCGCCTTCACCCAGTTGTGCCCGACACCGCCCGGATTTGAGCCGCAGACCACGCGCGGGAATCGTCCGCGATACCTCTCGGGCACCCTGAGCGCGCCCATCCGGCAGCGTCCACGCAAATACCGGTAGATGGTGTCCGTGAAGTGCGTCAGCTCGTCGATCATCAGGACGTGGATTTCCGCGCCCTGGTACTTAAAGCGGTCCTTCTCGTACTGGCAGTGGCAAAGGTGAATCTTCGCGCCATTCCAGAATTCGATGCTGTTCTTGCTGTAGTTGATTTTTACGTGTCCAGCATCGATCCACTCGCTCAAAAGCGCCGGGAAGCCACTCGGGCCTTCCATGTGGTTCTTTGTCAGGTCATCCGACACGCGCCGGAAGATGTAGACCTGCAGGCCAGGTATGTCTGTGCACCAAGCGATTGCCGCGGCGCGCATCAGGTGCGATTTACCGCCCCCGGCCGCGCCGCCATACAGAAGTTCGGTTGCCTCAGTGAGAAACGCCTGCGTCTGGCGGGGGTGCAGGTTGAGTTCCATTGAGGACCAGTTTCAGTTCTGGGTTCTTGATCTCGCCGGAGTGCTCGACCTTGTCCTTCAACATTCCGAGGTGACGCATCGCCAACGTCAGCGCCGCCGTCTTGTCGAAGACCTTCGCCTTCTTGGTGAGCGTTACCGGGCCATCGTTGCCACCCATCTCGGTTACATCGACACCAGAAAGAACAGCAGCGGCATCGTCGTCCAACTCGTCAGGGCGCTTAAGGGAGCCGTCAGCATGGTAGAGCTTGCGAATGTCGAAGAACGCAATGCGCGCCAATTCCTTGAGGACGCGATCCTGAGTGATGCCGGTGCGTTGCTCGCGCGCTTTCATCTGCTCTTGAACGCGGTTCTGAACCATAACATTTGATAACAGCCGGGCCGATTGTTCCTGCGCGGTCTTTTTACTGTAGCCGGCCCGAATGGCAGCCTGCGTGGCGTTCAAATCGACCAGATACTCGTCGACGAAGCGCTGCTGTTTGGGGGTGAGAGCCATTTAGGTATTCCATGTGCAGTGCACCAATCGGTTTGGTCTAGGCCCGCGTTTTTCGGCACCTCGCACTATGACGTTGCAACGCAACATTCGTAAATCAGCCCCGCCTGCGACGGTTAGACCTGCAATCCAGCTGCAGGGGAGAACCATTCCGCCCTTTGCTCATCGGAGCTTGCACCCGTTATTCGAATCACCGCCACTGGGAGTGCGCTGGCGGTCCCGCATGTGTTCGTTACTGCGCGAGCTCTCGCTCAAGCGCCCGCATCAGGCGACGTATCTGGCCGCGCTTCACTCTGCGCGCCAGTTGCACGTTCCCTACTTCGAAGATGCCGCGCTTGTTGATGCGCTCCAGACGCAGGCGATCGTCGCCCGTGCCGCGGTGCTCGTCGAGAATGTTCGGGCCCCACGCATCAAGCCATTGCTTGAAGGTCAACGTGTAGCCGATGCCGCGCCGTTCGGCGTTCGCCTTGTTCCTCTCGTAGAGGGCGAACAGGTTGTCGAAGTCCATGTCGGCTACTTCTTCTGGCGTATCAGCATCGCGGTCGAGTGTGGGACCATTTCAGCGAGTTCGGCGAGCGTGTTCCAGCGCTTCCCGTATCCGAGAGCGCGCAGGATCTCGTGCGCCTGCTCGGCCTCCACGAGGCGCTGGCAGATGCGATCCAGCGCAGCGATATCCTCGACGGCAATCGGCTTCCGGCCTACGACTGCGCGGATGATGCAAGCGCGGTATGCGTCGATTGGGCCGCTCATGGCGTTGCCTTGACGATGATCGGCAATTGGCCGCTGCGCTCATGCAGCGTCTCGCCCTCGTGGAGCGTTGGCCGCATACGTGACACCGATGGCTTGCCGGTGCGGTCGTATAGCAGAACCTCAAGTTCTGCCGGGCGACGCACGATCTGCCCATCCACCTCTACGCTCATCATCGGTGGGGTGCGCATCGCGTGCCTCGCGAATAAAAAAGCCGCGAGCGCATTGCTGCGGCAGGCGGCGAAGTCCAAACTCAGGGAGATTGGAGGAGACGAGTTGTGGTCGGCGGCTACATGCTCTTTCAACGCGCGCCCTGATGGAAGGTTCCTCGGCGCGTGACCCGTTACAGATCCACTTCTAACCACACGGCTGCTGATCGAAAGCGGGAGCTACCCGCCATGTCCAGGCACTGACGGAGCCTGTCGATCAGCATGCGTGTGGGGACTGGTTACGCCAGTCAGGCGCCGACGCTCGCATCAGGCAGCGTTTTCGAAATTCAACAGGAAAGATTCAGCGGGGCCGGGCCGCTGTGCGTCGGATTACCCGCCGCGAAACGTCATTCTCGCCAACGCCTCGCGCGCCATATCGTACGTCACGTCGAACATTATCGCGACGAACCATGCGGCTATCATCAGCAGGCAGACAACGACGAAAACCGCATCGGTGCCGCTTGGCTCGGGCTCTCGCTGCATGTCTGGCTCGCTGATGGGTGGAATTGATTGCCGGTTACAGCGTCCGGCGTCGAGGCGCGCAGCGCGTGCGCTCGACTGTCTGAGACATTCTCTGCTCGGCGCTACTTGCTGGCTTCTTCGTCCCGGCCTAGCCTATGTCCGGTCGCCAGCAGTTGGCAGATCTTTTGGGTGAAACGACAGAAACCCGCTGACCTTTCGGGGCGGGTTTCGATGAACTAGCGCGCAATACGGACAGCTAGCAGGAGTATCCTAATTGAAAGATCGCCGCAAGTCAACATTTCTCATCATCTATGTGCTGGTCGTCGTTGGAGCCCCGGCCAGTCAGTCAGCATCTCATGAGTGGCACCGGGATGGATTTTCAGAGTTACGGGTTGGGATGAGGTGTTTTCCTTCCCAAAGATCGGCTCTCCCGGCGGTATGATCAGATGCCCGAATGGGTCGGAGCCAACATCGCCCGCCAGCCGCCTCTGTCCCGACCATGGATTGAACAACCATGCGATCGACTTGCCGTGCCAGTCACGCCATTGCTCCGCGTGAGATGGATAAGGCTTTTCCTCCCCGGTAGCCGGGTCAAACTTCATTAAGGTGAACTGCTGTTTCATAACATTCCTTCAGAAAGGTTGAAAATATCGTTTCACATCCACGTTTCGCAGCATCTTCGGCGTCAAAACCTGCTCGGCCTCGATCACGACCTCGGCAAGCGGGAGACTCGGGAAGCGCCAGACGGTGGCAATCCCGTATGCCCGGTAGATCGCCCACCGTTGCGCGCTCGGCAGATCGTTGACCATCGCATCCACCGCTTCCCCGGCGCGCATGAATTCCTTCACGTCCTGCGGATGCGCCCAGCCGCCGGCTTCGCGCCTGTCGGTTAGTGTCATCCAGCGCGCCCACAGCTTCATGACGACCACGAATGGAGAGTCGGCTTGCGGGGCTTCTTCGATTACGGCGTGTGCGACTATGTTCATGCGTCCTCCTCGCGAAGCGCGTTAATTGCATATTGAGGTACGTGGTAGCCAATCGAACGAATCGCCTCCAATCGGTCGGCGCATTCGCCGGCGGTTTCGTCGCAGAACGATTCCCCGTCGTGAGGTAGTCCGATTGGCCTCAGCGGGATGCGGTTGACCGTCCACATGTGCAGTCGATGCCACATGGCGTACGCGCTGAACGCGCAATGTGCTGCCATCTTGTGAAGCCGGCTCGGGTACGTGGGGCGCATGGTGACTTTATCCCATTGCACGCCAAAGTTCGGCATCCACGATAAAGGGATGCTCGGGATCGGAGGAAACATTCGCTTACGGCCTGCGATGTGGGTAATAAATCCGCCGTCACAGTGTTCATACACGTACACATCACTGCGCCAATTGTCACTGCTGAACCTGCAATAGCTCACATTGCCTCCTTTGCACTAGTTTTTATCTTGACCCAGAAATATGCGAGACAGTCCACCTCTTCCACGAACAGCACTGCGGATGTCTTGCCGTCACGCTGAACCTCGACAGAGCCATCCGACCACAGGCCGCAGCGGATAACCGGCGCCGAGTTGCGAGCGGGTGCACTGTCGGTCTCGACCTGGCTGTTCACCATGTCGGCGAACGCGGCGAAATCGAGTTTGTCCACCGGCTTGACGCGCGCCGTGCGCTGCGATGCGAGCGATACCACGTTGTCGACGGGCTGCGGTGGGATAAATGTCGGGATAGCGTATTGCGGCGTCTGCTGCGGCTTCGCTTCTGCCGTGCGGCCGGGCCCCCAATGCTTCCCAACCTTGATCAGGCGGCCATCGGCGAGCACACCGGCGAGGTGATGCGATACCAGTTCATCTGGCTCCAGTTCCATCACCATGTGCAGCTCGGACGACGTCGCCGTGCCGCGCGTGCGCACGAATGCGATTGCGCGCTCGACGCGTGGCAAGCCCGGCGTGATGTCGCGCTCAATGTCGGCCTGCATGGCAAGCCGGGTTGTGTTCTCTTCGTTCATGTTGTCTCCTTGAGTGCGCGCATCCTGTACATTTCGGCGACGAGAAGCGCGCCAGCCACCGAATTTACGATGTGAACCTGCGCGCCCCAGCTCGCGTGCCATGTTTTCTGGTCCGGCGTGAGCGCCTGTTTGTTGCGCGGCTTAGCGCCGTCCTTTACTTCGATAAGGAATGTCGCCCCGCCAAGCGCGCATAGCAGGTCAGGACAGCCCTTGCCAACCGCGTGCAGGTGCTGGACAGTGCATCCGGCCTTGCGCAGCGCAGCGACGATCTCAGGCTGGTTTACGTCGATCTTGGCCCCGTATCTCATGTGATCGACTCCTTCATCCTGATGAGCTTCGCAGTCATCTCGGTTGCCATCGACTTTCCACTATGCTTGTCCGGATGACATAGTTGAATCAGGCGCTGTATGTCCTCCACATTGAAGGGGCCTGACTGTTTTTTCGAACTGGCTTTCAAGGCGTTGAAGCGGTGAGCCAACGAATTCCACTCATCGACGAGCCGGTTATATTTCTGGATCTGCGCGCGCAGTCGCCCTTCGGCGTATTCAGCGCGCGCCTCGGCCTCCTTGAAACGTGAGCGCGTCACGAACATGGCAGCAGCCCTTTCTGTTTGAGGATCGAACGTGTCTGGTGCATCGTGATCATTGACCGCCCTCCTGCTTCTGGCGCTGTATCTCGACGTACTGCCGGCGCTTTGCCAGGTTCGTCCGATCGATGCGGAAGCTCACGCACGTTTCGCTATCCCACCCAACGTGCACGGATAAGTGGCCGTGATCGTGGCGAGCGAGGCAACGGCCCATGCCGATAGCGGCGTACTCCGGGGCGGCCTGTTTGAGCGACCATTCGTCGCAGAGGGCGCAGATGTCGCCTTTGTCTTGCGTGCTCATGCGGCCTCCTGCTCATTCTGCAAATCAGCGACTGCCTGGATGCGCTCACCAATCCAGCGCATGCACGGCACGGCCATGCTGTTGCCCAGGGCCTTGTAGCGCGGGCCGTCTTTCGCCATCTTCTTCCGCTTCGGCTTACCTGATTTCGTCGTTAGACCGGCATTGACATCGATGAGCGTGTAGTCGTCGGGGAAGCCTTGCAGGCGTTCACACTCGCGCGGCGTCAGGCGGCGCACGGCCATGCCAACTAATGCGCCATTGTGGCGACGCGCACCGTTGTTGGCGTCCAGTGTCGCGTGGGTGTCGAGTAGACGTACGCCGGATTGACTGGACTGAAACGCCGTCACAATCGGCTGACCACGCCCCGTTCCGTCCTCGCTCGCATCAAAGCCCTCCGCCTTGAGAATGTGCGTGATGTCGCCCGTGACGCATACGGCCAGATGTCCACCGCCGTTCTGATGGCTGTTGCTATGCCCCATCGCACGCATGGTTGACGTCACTGAGCCAACACCAAACCCAGCCATTCCGGATGCCTTGCAGTCGAATGCGAGAGGAACAAGCAGACCGGCCTCGGCATCCTGCTGCGTAGCGCTGCCGGCCGCTTTCCCGTTGGCGTTCAACGTGCCAGCAACAGCTTGAAGCCCTCCCGAGCACTCGAAATCAGTCCCTAGCCCGCCACCGCCTGTAGTGCGGCTGCTAATTGTTCCGGTAACTGCTTGCCCCGCGTCGAGGCGCGGCGCAGGATGCCCCTGCAAGCTGTGGCGCTCAAAAAGTACTGCCGCGGGAGCTCGCCAGTCTCCAAGACGTGCGACAACGAAGACGCGACGGCGGCGCTGGGGAACTCCGAAGTATTGAGCGTCAAGAATTCGGTAGGCGAACCCATACCCGAGTTCGACCAGCATCCCGAGGAAGGCGCCAAAATCCCGTCCTCCGTTTGAAGACAGGACACCGGGGACGTTCTCCCATACCAGCCACTCGGCGCCGAGTCGTTTAGCCAGCGCACCGTACTCCAGCATGAGGTTACCGCGCGGATCATCCAGTCCTTTTCGGAGTCCCGCGACGCTGAAGGACTGGCAAGGGGTTCCTCCGACAAGAAGGTCAACTGTTCCATATTCATCGCCTTTGATGGTGGTGAAGTCGCCGTGCAATGGCACGCCGGGATAGTGGTGCGCCAGTACTGCGCGCGGGAACGGCTCGATCTCGGAAAATGCCGCAGGCTGCCAGCCGAGCGGATGCCAGGCAACGGTTGCGGCTTCTACTCCAGAGCAAACACTCAAATAGCGCATGGTCAGATCCCCAGCGCGCCAAAGATGCCGTTCGGCTTCTTGCGCTTGCTCTCGATGAAGTGGCGCAGCTTGGACCGCTTCAGGATGCGCTCGCGCCGCTCCGGGTCACGCATGGCGTCCTGATGCACTTCCTTGGGCGTCTTCGGCGTGTAGACCGCATCCGGCTTGCTGCCGGCGGCGTAGACCGGCGCCGGGTATCCCGCATAGTTCGGCGAGTACCGCTTGATGTACACGCGTTTCGGCTCGCCCGTGCGCAACGCATTGATGTACCAGCGGGCACGCGCCGGAGCCAGGTCGAGCGCATCGCCCAGTTGCTTCGCGGTCATCGGCTTGCGCTGCAGTAGCTCGATCACTCGCTTGAAGGTCTGCTCGACCACTTCCTTGCGTCCCTGCAGGATGTGCCGCGTTCGGACGTAGACGGCGTCCTTGCGATCACCGGGCCGGTACTGCGGCGCCGGCCGACCGCCGTCAGGGTTGTAGACGTAGCCAGCAATGTGCACCAGCCGCGGCGATGCCTCTTTCATGACGCGGAGATGGAGGTTGATCGCGTCTTTGGTCAAGTGCAGCTTGTCGGCGAGTTGCTGCGCGGTCAGCGGCTCATTGGCGATCGCAGCCAGGATCCGGCCCCGTTGGTATGCGCCGCGCGGATCGGGAGATGCAAGCTTGCGGTTGTTCGTATTCATGCCGCGCTCCATGCGATCTGCGCGGCCCGCCGCTTGTCCGATTCAGTCGCGTCGACCGGAAGGCGTACGACGACCGAACGCGGCGTGTACGGGAACGTGATGAACTGGCGGCTAGTGAGGCGCTCGCCGTTCGGCTTTTCAAAGATCACGGCCTCGCTGTCGTATGCCTGCCCGTCGCCACCCTTGAACACGTGCGAGCAGCGCTTGTTCAGCCACAGCGGGCGGCCAGAGAGTTCGGTGACGTCGTCCCATTCGCTGTCCGCGCCGGTCAGCGGAACTATCGGCGTGAAGCGTGCGAGCGTGTCGAACAGTTGCAAAGTGATCGATGCATCCGTGCCGCGCTGGCCCTGCAGCGAGAACACGCGAACCATGTCGAGCACACCCTGCGCCATCCACTCGTTCGTCTCGTCGCCGTCGAAGTAGCCGGCAGCGCGCAGTTCGCTCACCGCGTACGCTTCGAGATGGCTGTCGAAGTCGCACAGGATGCGCAAGGCCAGGCTGGCGCGCTGCTTCAGTTCTCGGAAGAGGTTCATCGGAGTCATGGCTGCGCTCCCTTGCAGCCCATATGCGTCTTGCCATCGACGGCGATGCGCGGAGTAATGCCGGCAGTGCTGGCTCGCTGCCCTAGATACTGGCAACCGGTTGCCGGGTCGAGGTACATGCTTAGCGTCGAATAGCCGTCGAGCTGCGGAACATCTGGCATTCGCGCGGGTGCTTGCGGCCGGTCGCAGCCGGCCAGCAGTACAGCCAAGATCAGAATTCGTTTCATCTTCAGGATCCCCGTATCGTTGTTGTTGCCGCCCGCCGGGCGGCGGCAGTCAGTGGAAACGGACCATGCCGTTGTCGGCAGCCATCTCGAACGCGGCACGCCACTGCTGGTACTGGTCGTAGAAATAGCCGCCAACTACCTTCGCGCGCTCGTCCCATTCGGCGAAGTCCTTGGCAAGCTTCGCGCTGGCAATAGGGCCGATGGTGCCGTCACAATCGCTGAAGCAGATCAACTCCCAGAATGGCCCTTCGGTGGCGTTAAATGCGCCCTCCGCATTACTGTGATACGTGTTGCCGTACTGGATGTACGCCTTGAGTGGATAGCCGGCTAGCTTCGCCAGATCGTCGCGCCAGCGGTTGTATTGGCTGTAGGCACCGCAGCCGACGCGCATGCTTTCTTTGGCCAAGTAGACGCCCTTGTCTTCGATGCCGTCAGCGCGCCCCGGAAAGTCCGGGTTGACGTATGCGCGCACGTCGTAGTCGATGTATTCGCGCGTCACCGGATCGATCGGGTCGCCGCCCTCGTCATACACGCAGTCAACCTTTTCAATGCACCTGTAGGCGCTGATGTCTAATCCCATGCTGCTCTCCCTGATGTAGTTGTGCTGTGGATGCTGGACGGTGTTACCAGCCGCTGCCGGTCGACGACGAGCCGCTGTCGTAGCTGCTGGAACTGCTGCTGTCGAAGCTGCTCGAGCATGAGTGATCGTGGCTGCTGTGACTGTGCGAACCGCTGTAGTCGCTGGTCGACGTGTCGCAGTGGCTATGCGACGAATGCCGCGGCTCGTCAGCCGTCGCCGGCCAGATGCTGACCTGGTTGATCGGGTTCAGCGGCGACAGGTGATTGATCGGGCTGAGCGGGTCCGTGTAGGCGTCGCTCGGGCTCTGGACCACACTCAGCGATGCCTTGCGCGGCGCCGCAGCGGCGCGGAAGCTTTGCGCCTTGCTGATGGCCTCCGCAGCCGCACGCTGGCGCCTGTTCGCCGCCTCGATGCTTGCCTTGACGCGGTCCATACGCTCAGCGTGTTCCGCGCGCTCCTTCGCTTCCCTGGCTGCGCGGCGTTTTGCAAAAATGTCGAAAGGCCACATGCTCTACTCCCTTGTTTTGGTGGTGCGGTTATGCGCGTGTGCGCGAAATGGTGCGATCAGTCGAATCCAGCTTGAAGCGCCTTGAACCGAAGCATCCGCCGCTCCAGCAAAGCCAGGTACTCGGGCATAAGATCCCCGATGAGCACCGGGCCTCTGTTTCGCTGGACGCGCTCCACTGGCTGAATCGTGGTTTCGGGTGTTGAGCGATGCTCGAACAGCGTCGCGCGCATCAGCCACTCGGCGTCGTGCTCGTCACCACCTTCGAAATAGGCCCACTTGATCGCGCGAAGCACGCCCGCGGACGTCTCTCTGTAATACCGCTGCACGTCATCACGTGTCGGTTCCTCGTCGGACTCGGTGCATAGGTCGACCATGCGAAAGCACTCGTGACCTTCGATGCGGAAGATCATCCAGCCGACTTCGGCAAGCCTGGCGTCGCGCACGCGGTCGCGCTCCTTGTCGTGCCAGGCTTTGCCGTCGCACTCTATGCCGATCTTCAGGAACGGGTTCGCGAAGTCTATGAAATAGCCACGCGCCGGGATTTGTGGATAGAACGGGAGGCCCATGTTACGGATCTCGCACCAAACATTACGCTCTATGGGCGACTCGAAACGCCAGTCCAACACGTACGGGTCATGATGCATGTTGCCAGTCTCGCGGTAGTCATTCATCCATTCGGGCATGGCCATGGCGTAGGCGGTCAAGATGCGTCGAAATTGTTCACTCTTGCTCATTGCGCCGATCCTTTCAGCAGTTGGCCATACCGCGCCTCAGGGTGCCTCTTGAGGTACTCACGGGTCTGTCCATCGATTTCTTCGCGACGTGCACGCTCAATTTCGTCGACCTGGGCCAGTCGCTCGGCGTTCAGGCGCTCGGCTTTCTCGTACGGGTCTTCCAACTGTGCGACAGCCTCCATGACAAGCTTCAGGCCATCAGGTCTTTCGGCTGGCAACTCAGATTCGTTCGGCAGGGCTAGAGGTGATTGCGGCGCCGGCAGCAGGCCGGCAATAGTCGCTTTCTCGACGGCGACCTGACGGCGCGACACGTCCCAGCCGGCAGACACGGACCATTCCGCGGGCTTGTTCGCTGCGCGGGCATCATCAACAAGACGCTTGTACGCATCCTTGAACGCCATGCGTGCGCCGATCTCGTCACCAGTGGTCAGCAGCGGGCGGGCAAGGTTGAACGCCTCCGCCATCTCGCTCGTCCACACGACGGTTTCGCGCTCGTCTTGGCTCGTAATGGCAACGGCCCAGGCTTCGTTATCGTCAGGACGGCCATCGAGCAACTTGCAGCGCGTGACAATCCCGTTCGGTACAGGCGCGAAGTCGGGCCGCTCCATGCGATATGTGTCGAACGCCTTCTTGACCGTCGCCGGAGTGAATGGCATCAACTGCTTGAACCAGAGATTGATTTCCTTCGTGTCCGTCAGCGATTTGCCATAGCCGGCGAACACATCGCCCAGCAGTGCGGCGAATTGGGACAGGTCTTCGTTACGCATGAGTTACCTCCGTCATGTCGACATCGATCACGTCAGGGTCGATAGTCGAGTCTTGAGCAACCAGTTCAGCCAGGATGCGGGCGTTGCGTTCTTCGATGCTCTCGGCGCCCGTTGCGCGCTTGCTGGCCATCTCGGCGAACTTGTCGATGTTGTCCGCGCTGCGCAGGATGAGATCGAGGCTGTTGAACTTCCGGTGCCGGTCGTTTTCGCCCATGTGCCAAGCGCTACGAGAGCATCCAAGGATGGCTTCGCATACCTGACGTGGCTCGTAGAGCTTCAGGGCGTTGGCGATCGCCTTGCGGCGTTTGTCATCCAGCTTGGAACCTGGCGAGTTCATCGTTTTCTGCCAGTAGGCAAAAACCTCGGCGACAACATCGCGGTCGGGCGACGCAACGCGGCGCTCGACATGTCGTTCCCTTCCCCTCCCTTCCTCTCCTTGATCCTTGATCCCTTCCTCCGACGACACTTCGCGGGGATTCGCGAGGATTCGCGAGGCTTCGTCGAATGGTGGGATTTTCGACTTGGAAGGCTTGTCAATCTTCTGATGAATCAACCAGTTACAGAGTTGTACGTAGCTCTGATTCCCGACCTTGTAGCGAACGATGCAGCCCTCGCCTTCAAGTTCCTTTAGCCATCCATCGATAAGCGCCGGCGCATCATCGTCGTACGGGAAAAGAAGGCTCGCGAGCATTCGCGAATTTCCGCGAAGCCTCCCCTCATCGTCGGCAATCGTCCAAAGCTGGATGAAGGTCAGGCGCGCATCTCTCGATACGTTTCCCATGCTTTCCGATTGCGGAAACTCGGGCTTGATTGATCGAATGCGAGCCACCTCAGTTCTCCTGCTTCAGCAAATCCATCTGCCGCGGATCGCTCTTGTCGACGACGTAGATGACGGACCAGCCTTCCGGCGCGGCCTCGTCGCAATCCACCTGGCCGGCTTCGACGGCGAGCGCGGATGCTTGGCGGCATATAGCGCTGCGCTGGCCAATAAACAGACATCCTTGGCAGTCGGCGTACACAGGCGCCCTGACGGCCTTGAAGCGGATCGTGGTGGGATCGATGGGCTCGGCGGTATCGCCGGTCCAATTCGGGCTGAGGATGTTCGTGGTCATGGCATGAGCCCCATTGCGCGCAGGATGACGTGCGTACGGTCGCGCGCGTAATCGAATAGGTGCTGCAGGTCGTCCATCGACATGCCGGCCGGTCGCGGCGCGCGGCCATCAAGAACGTCATGGCAGGAGGAGCAGCCGATACATGCCTCGGTGTCGGGAGTCTTCAAGCCCATGCCCTTGCCATCAGCGAGACGGTTGGAGTGGCAGAGAACGGTCGTGGTGGAATCGCCGTTGCACACGCCAAGGATCTGCAACTGGCATTCCTGGCCGCGTGCAGCGCGGCGGATCGGCGTCATCTTCGGGCCGCGCGATTTGAGGCCGGCCGGCTTCTTGGTGACGTGCTCTTTCGAGTGGTCCATGCGCAGGAAGCCGCTGCGCTTCATGGGCGTCTTGCGCACCAGCGGCGTCTTCTGCTTCAACGTGGAGAAGCGTTTCAGTCCGAGGTCACTCATGGCATGCCCCGCACCGGAACGATACGGCGATGCGCTTGCGTGAAGCGCTCGAAGTGGTCAGGTCGGTGATGCATGGTGCCTCCTACGGGCGTTAGGGGATGGCGCCACAGCCGCGGCGCCATCGGTGCTCGATCAAACGATTGCGGGTTCTGCTGCGATGCGGCCGAAGAAGTGCGCCAGCACGTCCCAAGCCGCCGGGATCGTTGTGTCGTGCTTCGTCGTGATGAAGTAGCTGCGACGCGGGGAGCGACGTAGACCAGCCTGTGGACGGAGCATCTTCCACCTGATGACGCCTTCGTCCGTCAGGACCGACAGGATCTTCAAGACCTGGCGGTTCGACAGGCCGACTGCCTCCTGAATCTGTCCGGCCGTGATGCCCTGGCTCGTCCGGATCATTTGCAGCACTTCGTTCCGGCTGTCGGAACGGCATTCGTTCGTCATGGCTTGCCTCCAGTGAGCCGGTCCACGGCCGCACGCAGATTTCGCTTTGCTTCCCCGTGCTTGCGGTTGGCGGAATTCTTCTCGCCTTCCGAAGCTCCCATCGCGGATTTCTCCGTCTCTCGCCACGCGATTGCGCAGTGAATTACACGTTGTTCAGGTGTCGACATAGTTGGCGTCTCCGGCTCCATAGATCCCCTGGTACGTTTGTACTTGCTAGGCCCGCCATCAAGCGGGCCGTCTTGTTTGTTACGCGTCTGCTGCCGCCTGTGCGCTTGCGAGGCCGCTATCCAATCCATGTGTACCGAGCGTCGTCAAACCCGCAAGCGCACTGGGGCAACGCCGTAGTTCACCCGTGAATGCGCAGCTGGCAAGGACCACTTCGGGCCTAAGTTGGAACCTTTCTTCTGATCGGCCGTGCAGGTAGACTTCACCTGCTTGGTCCAATCGTTCAGCAGAGCCCGAAGGATCCTGCTATGTGGAACATCCGCTATGACGCATGCCTCACTGAACTCCAGGAACTCACTGGCGCTCACATACGTCTTCACGGGAAGGTCTTTCTGCTCTTTCATCACTACTCCTATAAAGCGGTGCTACAAGGATGGGTGACTACTACTGCCTGGCATTGCTGGTACTGGTCTTCTTGTGGATCGTGTTGTGGGACTGCTGGGACTGCTACTGCGGTCTTACTAAACCGATGAAGCTAGTTCTTCGAAGCGGCCGTCTTACGGCCTTTGCTACGACCTGGCTTGCTCGAACGGATGAAGGCCCAGTCCACCTTGCTGTTAAGGTCTTCACACCGCTCGCCCGTCAGCTTCTCGATGAGCGGGCAGTATTCGGCCGGCACACCGTTGATGAGCCACTGCTGGACCACCTGGTAACGAACGTCGAGGGCGTCCGAGAACGCTTTCAATGTCGGGTACTGAGAGATCGCTCGGGAGAGCGCTTGATGAGATGAGGTATCCATAGAAGCCATGATACTAGAAAATCTAGCAGACACAAGAAAATTCTGTGTTTCGGCCTCAAACCCTTGTTGGCATAGTTGCGGAATGAGCATCCATTCACGAATTAAGCAGAGGCGCATTGAGTGCGGCTTCAACAGTCACCAGGCACTGGCCCACGAGGTCGGGGTCAGCTGGCAGACGGTTCAATTGTGGGAAAAAGAAGGTGGGACGGCGCCGAACCGCAACCGGATCAAGAAAGTCGCGGAGGTTTTAAAGACGACACCGGAATGGCTACTGACAGGGTCAGGTGATGGTGAAGCGCCCATCGCTGCCGCAGGCCGCGGCGAGCGAGGTGCTGTTACGTTGCAATGGGTATCTGAGGATGAAGCGGCGCTACTTAGCGCTTACCGCGCCAAGACCGACAGCGGTAAGAACTCCCTGCTGGTCATGGCTCGGGCGCTGCCCGACGCCGACCAAAGTGCCGGAGCTGGCCACAAGGCGCAATGATTGCGGCTTTTCGTCCGGCGGAATGATTGGCTTTGGGAATGCTTTCGCCATTCCCTCTACCGCCGCGACAACGTCAGCGTGTTTTTCGATTTGCATAGCACGGATTGCCGCCAGAACCCGATGCTCGGTCATTTCTTCGTTAGTCATCGAGTTGCTCCGCTAGTGACTGGCCGTGGTAGTTGGTGCCGAGGTAAGAACTTGGTTTTTCTGGGTTGCCGGCAATCGTCTGTTTTTCATCGCGCCCCCCTCCATCATGCGTTGACCGAAATTGCAACTTAGGATTGATCCTACATTTATAACAATTATTGCACGTAATGCGACCGGCTTTCTCTCCAATAATCACAGAGCATAAGCTTTCAGTTTGAAGGCACTTTTTATGTACCCTTCTTACTACGTGAAAAAATTGCGGGATGAAAAAACCTCCCGTACAGCAGACCAAACAGCAGGACTACATTAAGACAGCGCTACGCATCCCAGCCTCACTTCATGAGGAGCTGAAGCAAGCTGCCGACCAAAATTGCCACTCGTTAAACGCAGAAATGCTCGCCAGGCTAAGCACGAAGCCGTTAGACGAAATTAAGCGGCAGAACGACGAACTAAAGAGATTAATACAGGAAATCCTGAACCACGTCAGGGGTTAATCAGCGCTATGAACCTAAGAGCGCAAGAACCAGTCTATGCCAAAAGCAATATTTTCTGTGCAAATATAGTTTCGATATGTAACAGGTACACAACAGTAAGACCGTCAGGCGACTCCGTCTGTACGCCGCAACTTTCCAACAATTTAGCTGTATGTTTATACAGTAGTGTATAGCATTCTAAACCGGAACGCCACACTGAAATGCTGCGCTCGCAACGGGTATAGGCGCGATATTTTTGGCCTGCCTACCGCCTCTCAAGCGCATCCGACAGCACCAGCCGCGCAACAAATTCACGCTTGCTGCGACCGTGCTACTTTTACAACTTTCCTGATGCTTCCCTCGCGCGATAGGCGTAGCATGGATGAGTGGTCGGCACACCCTTTCGGAGGCTCGGATGGCCCTATTACCTTGCAAGGAGTGCGGCAGCCGCGTGAGTACAACCGCAGCCTCATGTCCGAAGTGTGGTGCGAAACCAGGAAGGCGAAAGATTTGGCCCTGGTTGCTTGCGGCACCGGCTGCTCTATTGGCTGGAATACTGGTTATTGGCCACTCGATCGATCAAGGAAAAACGTCAGGCGCCGAGAAGCGAGCTTGCGCACAAGCCATCCTTGACGTCATACAGCGCACCAACTCCAGAGATGAGGCCGAGGCGATGATCCGAACCGATCCACATGCAAGAAAGGTCTGTGCAGGGTTTGAAATGAACGGCGTGCCCATCATCCGATAGCGCATCCCTAATCCAGCACCCATGGTCGCCCAGCCTAGGCTAGGACGTACTCGTATCATGCCAGCATGGCGGCAAAAAATAATCCCCGCTCGCGTCGGGGATTGGCTCCGATAGCGCGCGCCTCCTAGTCCGGGGCTTTATTAAAATCGAACGAAGTCTGGCCGTGGATTTTTTCGGCGATATAGCGCTCATATTCTTCGCGCGAGTCCGAAACCGTCGCGATGCCAGTGATCTTGCCGACTTGAGTGCGCAGCGCTTTCACTCCGATTTCGGAGAGGAATTGGTGAATCTTGTCGCCTTTTTCACCATTGGCTTGTTTGCTTGACTTTGCCAGGTTGAACACCTTGCCGTTGCTTTTCGCCAGCGGTTTGTAGATGTGATCAATTGTCAGGTAACGGAACTCCCATGGGCGTCCACGCTCTGGCTTCTCAAGGCCGTACAGGCGGTACCATTGCTCGTACAACTCGGGCGAGAACTCGCGCTCATACTCCCGCGCTTCCTCTGCAACATACATCTTGTATGCGGCGATGACCTCTTCCTTCGTCCTGTCGTAGCCAGCAAGGGCGTAGACAAGCCCCTCAATGCCAGCTTTCGCGGATGCTCCCAGGATGATGCTGGCCTGCTTAACGACGGTCCGCTGGTGTTCCTTCAAGTCCTTTTCAGCCCTGACAATCGCCTGACAGACATCGATCAGGAGTGTGGCGTCGAAGCCGTGAATAACCGTGGATGGCTGCTGTCCCGCGCCAGCCTTAGCCCATTGAAATTTAAGGGGTTTTTCGAGTTTTGCCCTCAGTTCCGCGCCGACGTGTTTGGACATCGCTTGGCTGGCCAGGAATCGAGGGAATGAGTTGCCGCGACTAGAAAGGCCGAGGACTTTGCCCATTCCGATCTGACTGATCACAGCCGTCTTCTTCTCGTCCTGTAGTACGTAGCATTCGACATCGATGCCGAATTCATCCTTGAAGTTGCCCTTATGGATCGCCTGCGCGGGCCTTTCGCCCCACCGTGCGGCTGCGGCCTTTTTTGCAATCGCCGTTTTCTCGGCCGGCGCAAGTTTCTCGGCGCGTGCGATACCGCCCGCTACCTTTGTCAGATTCTTGGGCTTGGTGGACATGCAGGCATCCTCGGATATTAATGTGCTTGCATCCTAGCATCATTCAGCTTAGCCGAGCAAGCATTATCGCGCTCTGCATGCTTGCATCTAACCAGCCGGTGCGCTATCGCATCGCCGCTCACCGCAGCACCGTGCCCTGCCGTTAGACCATCCTGCACGCACCATCCATCATCCGCCGTGACCAGGTCATTTTTTACTTCTTTCTACCCCATCGAGCCACGCGTCCAGCCCCCCAAGGTTTGATGCAACGGGACGCACGTATAACAAAACAACAACTGCCCTGGTGGCGGACAAGCCACACTCAAAAACTTTTGCTAGTTTTTCTTGTAAAGCTAGTTTTTCTTGTATATGATGACTTCATTGACGCAGCAGAACCCCACCGGAGCCCGCCATGAAAGCCGCAATCGCCTACGCGCTGCTGTCCGTCGTGATCCTGGTCGGCGCGACAGTCCTTGGTCGGTTCCTGTTCACGGCAATTGATCACGCTGTACACGCAGTTTCTTTGGTCCTGAACGTCAACTAAGGGAGTCGATCATGAAGCCGAGCAAAGAGGAAGTCCGGGTCTGGATGCAGCAACGCCAAGCGGCTCAAACTCCGCCGCAAACGCCGGCGGAAGTGCGCAGGGCATTGGGTTGGCACCTGACCGTCCCGGCCAAGAACACCAACTGTGATCGCTGAGGTTCGTCATGAACGCTACACGCCCCGGCGACATCGCGCTGCGCATCCTGATCGACAACCTGCGCATCGCCAGACATCCGGCCAGCGAATACGACCGGATCTACAACCGCGGCTACCTGGACGCGATCGCGCTTTGCATGCGTCCTGATCCTGACCTACTTGAGGAAGCGCGCGCTGAAGTCGACGCGCTCCGATTGGACAAGCCGCTCAAGCCGTACCAGTACAGGGACATTGAGAAGTCGCACTGAATTCAGCAGACCGCAGCTGGTAGTCGGGACATAACACCAGCAGGCATGTGCGTATGGGAAGTCCTGGTTCCCCTCGATCTCCACGAGGTTTTCGGGACGCGCGGCATACCTGGCAGCTCGGAACTAGACGGGCGTTAGAAGAGAGTCGGTTGTGCTGCATGCGCTCATTCCGTGAGGCGTATGCGGCGGCTGTCACGGAGCGAACGGGGAAACCCGGGCAGCCGATTCCCTTGTAACTGATCACACGCAGTCCATCAGATAACGAGAGGAGAACACGATGAGCAACACGATTCACACGTACGAATACGAAGTGACTGCGGATGGTCGTGTTCTGTCCGTGTCCAGCAACTGGCGTGGGTATGGTCAGCGTGAGATGCGTCCAACTCTGAATTCACATGGCTACAAGCAAGTGCGCCTCATGGTAAACGGCAAACGCAAGGCAATCCCAGTGCATCGGCTCGTCGCTGAAAAGTTCTTGGGAAAGAAACCTTCTGCCGCGCATGAGGTGTGCCACATCAACGGTGACAAGTTGGACAACCGTGCTGAGAACCTGCGTTGGGGAACTAGAGCGGAGAACGCCGCAGATCGTGAGAAGCATGGGCGAACCTCGCGCGGCGAGAAGCACTCGGCTGCTATTCGGGCCAGCAATCAAGCAAACGGCGCCCGAGCTTATCGCGCACGTCAGCGCGCCGCAGTATCAACTTTGGAGATCAAGTAATGAGCGCTCTTCATACCCCAACGCCGTGGTTTGCGAGCGCGCAACCAGAAGGCCGGTTTGACATCTTGGATGGCCCGAATCTCAACACCGCAACCGTCCTCTGTACTCGGTACGAGTATTCCGAACGCAAAGACGAGATGCACGCCAACGCCGCCTTCATCGTCAAGGCCGTGAATTCGCACGAGCAGCTGGTGGCAGCACTGCGCGAGACGTTGGCCGAGGCAGCAGGTGGTTATGAGCAGGGTACCGGAGAGTCCGCAGAAGGATGCGACTGGTATCAGCGCGCCGGCGCCGCACTTGCCGCTGCGGAGGCCTGATATGGACAACCGCCGCGAATTCGACAGCGAAGACTTCAACGCCCGCGTCGCCGAGCGCACCGAGCAACTGGTGTGCGCCTGGAACCTGCGCCTGCAGGCAGGCGAACAGCGCGCGATCAGCGACCTGCACAACGTCGTGCTGGACCGGCTGACGGAAGCCGACGCGGCCGCGATCTTCGTTCAGGCCGTGCAGGACGAAGCCGGCGCAGCCGAGCGTATGCAGGCGCTTGCCGCCGAGGCGATGCGCGCCGAGTGTGAGAAAGATGCGCTCAAGCAGTTGGAGCAGGCCGAGAAGCGCCGGACTGATGAATCGCTTTCCGAGCGCGCCATGCGCTGGCTGTGGGATCGAGGAGTGCTCGCATGAACTGCCCTCATTGCAATGACACTGGCAGCCTGTCGAAGGACATCGGCGGTCATTTGGACTGCAGCTACTGCATCGCGGCACAGCAGCGTACCGCACTGGAAGCGTGGTACCGGGACGTGCGTAACCAGTACGACGTGATTGACCTGCTGTGGCTGGCATTTCAGCGCGGCGTGGACGAAGTCAACGTCACCGAATAAACCAACCGCAGGCCAGAACGAGGAGAAGAACGTGACTTGCACCGAAACACGATTCCTGCGGGACGTCGCAGATCATCAAATGATCGTCATTCGTGACGACGGCGTGAATCGCCATATCCGCTTCAAACGCCCCGGCACTAGCTGCTACCAGTTCGACCTGGTCACGTGGGCCGGCTACCTCTGCTATGCCGGCGATATGGGAACCTACGTGTTCACCCGCATCGCGGACATGTTCGAGTTCTTTCGTCGCAGCCCTTCAAGCCTGTTCCGCATCGACTTCCGCTATTGGGCCGAGAAGTGCGAGGCTGGCGATAAGTCTGATGGCATCAGGGAGTATGACGCCGAGGCGTTCAAGACCGAGATCCGCAGGCAGAAAGGCCAATTGGCGCTGCGCTACTACCGGATCCTCGACACTGAACAGTTCGCAGACCTCATGAGTGATCTGGACAACGTCATCAACTCCGAGGACGAGTATGAGGCAATCCAGTCCGTGCGCGACTTCCAGTTCACCTACCGGGATAAGGGCGGCGAGCATCAACATATCCACCTGTGCACAGATGATTTCCCGACCTGCAAGCGTTACAGCTTCCGCTTCGTCTGGTGCTGCTACGCGCTCGCTTGGGGCGTCAAGCAATACGACGACGCCAAGGCTTCAGCGGAGGCGGAAGCATGACCGCCGCCCACATCGCTCGCCGCCAGGAGCAGGCAGAGCCAGCACCTCGCCGCGACGTCATCGGATCGCTGCTGTTCTGGAAGCTGGACTTTTTTGAGGCGAACCCGCTGATCTGCTTTGCGGGCTTGGTGATGACGATTGTGCTGGATGGAGTTTTGGAGAGGTTGCCATGAATGCGGATAGCGAACTGTTGCACCTTGCTGCGAAGGCTGCAGGCTTCTACGTCAAGAGTGAAGTGGTTAACCAAGACGATGAGTTTATCGGGCTTCGCGTGAAGCCAGGTGTCAGCGCACCACGAGTGACGATCGCTTTTTGGAACCCGCTCACGGACGATGGTGACGCGCTGCGCTTGGCGGTGAAGTTGGATCTGATGATCTACTGCGCTAGCCGATGCGCGCGCCCCTCAGACGACAGCTTAAGCTGGTTTTATGGCGACCAAATCGAGGACGACCAAACTGCCATTCGCCGCGCCATCGTCCGTGCGGCTGCTGAAATTGGAAGGACGCTCGCATGATCCGCCACGTCGCCGCAGCCCTAGTGTTCCTGCTGGCCTTCCTGTTCATCGTGGCGGAAGTGCAACAGTTGGACGAGATGAACGAAGTGCCTATTTGGAGCCCGCAATGAGCAATGCACTCGCAATCGTCACCGGAGCAATTCAGGAAGCCCGCGACGATTTCTCGCGTGTTCTGGTTGACCGCAGCATCAGCTTTGAGCGCGAGTCCGGTTTCGCGATCCAGCAGTTGCAGAAGAACGAATTCACGCTCAAGGTCGCGATGCAGAATCGCCAGTCGGTGATCAATGCAATCACAAACATCGCGGCTATCGGTATCAGCCTAAACCCGGCGCGCAAGCAAGCGTACCTGATCCCTCGCAAGGTCAACGGGCAGATGGAAATTTGCCTTGACCTGAGCTACATCGGCCTGCTGGACCTCGCAGTCGCGTCTGGGTCAATCTTGTGGGGCCAGGCTGAGATCGTTCGCGAGAACGATGGTTTCACATTGAACGGCTTCGACAAAGCTCCGACGCACGTGTTCAACCCATTCGGCAAGGACCGCGGCGATATCGTCGGCGCCTATGTGGTCGTCAAGACGCACAGTGGCGACTACCTGACCACCGCGATGTCGATCGAAGACGTGCACAACATCCGCGACCGCTCCGAAGCGTGGAAAGCCTACCTGCAGAAGAAGGTAAGCACCTGCCCTTGGTTGACAGACGAAGGCGAGATGATCAAGAAGACTGTCATCAAGCGTGCTTACAAACTGTGGCCGAAAACGGAGCGCCTGGACGACGCGATGACGCACCTGAACGGCGAGAACGGCGAAGGATTGGCGCAGGATCGTCCTGACGACTGGATCGACGTCGCCCCGATGATTGCCGAAGCGCTGCGCACGAAGACTGACGCCGACGCGCTGAACTACTGGAAGGCCCACAACGGCCAACTTGCGAACCAGCCGGCCGACCACAAGAAGCTCAAGGAAGCGATCACGGCGCACCGAATGAAGCTGCGCCAGGCCGCCGAGGAAGCGAACACGATCGACGTGCAGGCTACCGAGGCGCCGGCCGCGAGCGCCGAAGACATCGATTACCAACGTACCGCAGGAGAAGCAGCATGAACTTCGTCGAATGCAACCAAGGCACCGAGGCTTGGCATGCAGCCCGCTGCGGAAAAATCACAGCCTCGTGTTTCGCGGACGCCATCAGCCGCTGCCAGAAGAAGTCTGGGTCGCGCAATGTCGGCGATCCGACGGCGGTAGCAGAACGCTACGCGGCAGACCTCGCGATCGAGCGCATCAGCGGTAAGCCACACGGCGAGCCGCCCAAGGCATGGGTTCTGGAGCGCGGCCACGAGATGGAGGCGGCTGCGCGCCGCATCTACGAAGGCCGTACGGGCGCCTTCGTGACCGAGGCGGGCCTCTGCCTGACTGACGATGGAATTTTCGGCTACTCGTCCGACGGGCTCTGTGACGATGACGGCCTCATTGAGATCAAGGCACCGATCGATAGCACGAAGATCCTGGCCATGTGGGCGACTGGAGACACGTCCGAGTACGACCATCAGCTTCATGGCGGCATGTGGATCACGGGCCGCAAGTGGACGGATTTCATCATGTACGTGCCTGACCTAGCTGCGGTCGGCAAAGACCTGTACGTGAAGCGCGTGTTCCGTGATGACGCCTTCATTGACGCCATGGTCGAGCGACTTGCGGAGTTCGACCGGCTCGTGCAATCCAACGTGGCAATCCTGCGCAGCGCAGAGGCGCCAATCTATTTAGGAGAGGCGGCATGACCCTCGCACACGCCAACAAACTGGTGGCGCAGTTCCTTCACGACGCCGGCGCCACCGAATATCCACACCTGGTCGACGCGGCCGACGTCTTCAGCGACGAGCCGACCGACATTTAGATCGTCGACGCACTGGTCGAAGTGTTCGATCTGACGCACGCCGAGATGATTGACAGGCTGCAGGGCCTGGACTTCGCTGCGCTGCGCCGGGAAGTGATGGCATGACTCCCGATGCCGAAATCAACATCTTCAAGGCGCTTGACTTCATCCGGGACCACGCCCCGCAGTATGCCAAGGCGAAGTCGGAGCGCGTCTACTTGGAAGAGTTCCGCAAGACCAAAAAGGCGCTGTGCATGAGGGCAGCGGAATCGAGCGGCGTCAATGCCATCAGTGCCCAAGAGCGCGACGCCTACGCCGATCCCGAGTACGCACAGCTGCTGGACGGACTGCGCGCCGCCGTTGAAGAAGAGGAGCGGTTGCGCTGGATGATGGTCGCGGCGCAAGCGAAGATATCCGTGTGGCAGACGATCGAAGCAACGAGACGACTAGAGGTGAAGGCGCTGTGATGAGCAAACGAATGCATGGAATGAGTGACTCGGCCGAATTCAAGGCTTGGTCAGAAGCGAAGCAGCGCTGCCATAACCCGAACAGCGAGAAGTTCAAATGGTACGGAGCGCGCGGAATCACAGTATGCGAAGAATGGATGGATGATTTCGCAGCCTTCTATGCGCATATCGGCCCGAAGCCAGAAGGCTACGAGTTGGACAGAAAGGACAATGACCGTGGCTATGAGCCGGGGAATGTGCGCTGGGTGCCGAAAGCCGTGAACGTGCAGAACCGAAGGAATACCGTGCGCGTCATGCATGAAGGTCACGAGATGCTTCTTGAGGACTATGCGAAAGCGGTCGGAATTTCGTACCAGACAGCATGGGCGAGGTTCACGAAGCATCCGCACTTGATTGCCTGCGAACCCCAGCGCAAGGCCGGCGAGAACAATTCCAACGCCAAGTTGACCGATGAACAGGCGTCGGAGATCCGGACATCGACCGAGCCGACGAAGGTCCTTAGTGAGCGCTACGGCGTCAGTAGAACGCTTATCCAGGGCATCCGACGCGGTGATGTGAGACCAGTGCGAACAATCGAAGCCAATCGCCGCGCCGAAGCCAAGACACTATAAGGAAGACACAGCATGGACTTTGAATTCGAAACTACGCGCACCAGCTTGGCGAACGCGTTTGCAGGAGCAGGCGCGGAACTGCTTGGCTACCTTGCAATTACCGACACCGCTGTTGCCGCGATCCCTGACACGCAGCCTCAGAAATACGCTGTCGCCGGTACGCTGAAAGGCATTCTGTCGATGGCCGGCAAGATGATGGGCGAGGATGGCGTTACGGGCCTCGAAGGACTGACGCGGTACGGCTGGACCGAGGACACCACACTTGGCATCTTCGATCTTCGTGCTCGCGCCGACGGATCCTACGTCAAATTCGCCGACGTCGAGCGTCTTCTTGCCGCCCCTGCTGCTGGAGAGGCAGTAGCATGGCAGTCTGACCTGTACAAAGGCAGCGACGCGAAGCACGTGATGATGTCGGCATTTGCCCACTGCCCATCCAACTTGCCGCACCCGCAGAAGATGGCGTGGATTGGCGACTTCTTTCTCAAGCACTACGATGCAATCCCCCCATTCTCCGCAGTATCGCAGTCGACCGGCGATCTGACGGATGAAGCGATCTTACGGATAGCTGCCGAGATCGGCATGAAGATTCGCACCGGACAAGGCGCCATCAAGTTCGCCCGCGCTGCGATTGCCACCCACCTTGCACGCAAACCGAAAGCAGAGCAGCCGATGCGCGCCGAAGTAGTCGAGCGTTTCATGGACTATTCGAAGATCGAGCACCTGATCGGCAACATCTTCTTTGCTGGCGACTTCAAGGCGGAAACCGCCAACGAGCGTGAACTGGAAGCACTGCTGGTCAAGACTGGCCACCGCTACGCAAGCTGGGACGAGATAAGCGCCTTCCGTGCCGACGACTTGCCAGTCGAGTTCTCTGGCGCCCATCTGGCAAGACAGGCGCAGGCCGAACCGGAACGGCGCAGCAACGATCTGCACGACGCAATCATGAACCTGCCCTGCAAACGCACCATGTCGCACTTCGCTACCCGCGACATGATGATCGCGTACAAGGAAGGCCACCGCGACGCCCGCCACGCTGCCGCTGAACTTGCTCTTGGCGCCGAGGTAGCTCCTGCCGGCGCACAGAACGCCCTGCATAAGGCAGTGCCGGAAGGCTGCTATCTGTCATGGGATGGAAAAAATGTGTACGGTGACAATGCAAGTATCTTGGCAGTAAAAAATGCACTTCACGATGCCGGGACCGTTCCTGAGTTGAAGGGCCGGATCTGTGAGATGCAGCAGAAAGTCGGCGCACAGAACGCCGAGGCAATCCGCAATCAGGCGAAAGCATTGCGTCCGTTCGCAGAATTGGCTGAATTGTTCGACGAAGAAAACCGGGGCAGCAACATGCCAGGCAAAGACTCGGACTCGATCATGCAATGGCCGCGCATGCACAAAGACTACGAGTTGACGGTCGGCCATCTTCGCGCCGCGCGTTCGGCTCTCCAGACTGGATCAGCTAACACCCAGGAAGGAGACGACAAGTGAGCCGCAACAAGCGCGAAGGCTGGTATTTCGGGACCGTTCGGAAAGTGCTCGTCGGTGAACCGCGCCGGCCCATGCTCTGGCGCTGTGGTCGGCGACACCTCAGAACAAAGGTACGGCGTGCTGCATTGCGCCCTCATTACGTACAGCACGCAGAGAAAGGACAGAACCATGGATAACCAGACCGTAGGAGTCGACCTGGACGAAGAATCTCGCGAGCAGAAGGTTTGCATTCACCCGCTTGCAACGCGCCCTGTCCTGTACACCGACACCGTGGGCGGCAATCAGGCCTGCCGCGACGATCTATGGGCCGTGACGACCGATGAACTAAACGACCTCGCCCGCCGCGCAGAGCCGAGCGTAGCGGCAGGAGATGAGCGGGCGCCGGAGCCAGCACCAGAAAGCAGTTTGCCTGACTGGTCCGAATGCAACCGCATAATTGAAAACCACGAGTTCCGCCAGCGAGCCGCAGCAGGGTTAGAGGGGCAAGTTTTCGACCTTCCGCCGACGACGCCAGAGCCAAGCGCGCTGCATCGCTTCATTTACGAATACGACGACGCGGACAGCCACCGTTCAGCATGGTTTCTATATCGATTGGAGCAGGTCATCAACGAAGTACGTGCAACATCGAGCAATTCTAATGCTGCCAACGCATGCGAACCCACTGACCTCGAAATCATGCAGGAATGGGATCGCCAACGGGAGAAGGACGAGGCGAGCGATACGCCATTCCTGCGCATCATCGTTGGATTCGCGCGGCACTGGTTGGCCCGCGCCGCCCTCGCATCGCCCGCAGTCAGCCAGCAAGCCACAATGTTTGATGATGGCTCTACCTTCCAGCTTACCGGCTGGGCGGGCGGCGCCTCTCCCGGGGGGGAATTCAGCACGGTCATGTGCGAACACCGCAAACCCGATGGCACCGTTGAATTCATCAACTACGTACGGGAGCCCGCAGTCAGCCAGAAAGCCGCGCCTGTAGCACCTGCTGACTGGATCAACGCCGCCGTGCGCGACGTGGCCGAACTGCCCGACCGCGATAGCCCCGATGGCCAGCCCGACATGATGCTGGTAAGCGCGGACGAACTTCGCGTCATCATCGAACGCCACGCATCGGCCACACAGCAGGCAGTCAGCCAGATGGACGGGGCGGCTGTCGATGATCCGATGAGCGACAAATGGCACAGTCTTACCTGCGACGGCACATGCTCACCACCTTGCAAAGACGCCACGAGCACCACTGCGGCCACCACGGCAAGCGCGAGCATCGAGAATGAAAGCGAATTGCAGTTCAACGCAACCCGCCTGCGAAATGTTGCACGACTGGTCGGTATGGAAAGCGCCATTCCCCGAGACAACGCAACGCTCGATGGCGCGCGCGGTTCGGTACTTGGAATGATCGCCGGAAAGCTGCGCACGATCCTCGCCCAACAAGGGGCAGCACGGGTGCCAAGCCTCGATGCAATTTTGAACTGCTATTCGCCCGACGACACGGCAAGTGATTACCAAGACAAGATCCGCGAAATCTATGCCTCCCATGCAGCGAATGCTGGCGAGGATACCGAGAAGCCATTAGCGCACGGCCATCGCGATGATTACTACCTTCTGGCGAACGCGCGCAGCTTGATTGAGAGCCCTAAGGCCGAAACCCGCAGGATGCCCAACTGGGTGCTTGCAATGCGATTGTTTGCCACCGGCAGCACCAGCGCACACCAGATTTGCGCCGACGCCGGCATCGACCCCGATGGCTTTAAGGTAGACCGTGCAGCCCTCGCCTCCAGCGCGGCACAGGAGGGAAAGGCATGACGATTAACGCTAACTTGGTTTGCTGGCACTGCGGCAAAGAACATCCAGTAGTACTGCCGCATCCACCACAATTTGCATTTGAGCTTGCCGGATGGGCCCGTGATGCAGGCCTGTTCGGAGCACTAGATATGTATCGGGGCCGGGCGCTCGTCTTCTGCAACGAGGAACATGCGAACGCCGAGAAAACAAAAGCCGGACATTACAGAGCACGTCCGAAGGGCGTACAGAAAGGACCGAAATGAGCATTTGCCCCAACACTGGACATGCATGCCGCTGCCAACCACAAGAAGGTGTGATGTGCGCTTACGGTCCTACGCCTGACGACTGGCGCACCGCTCCATCCGCCCCTATGGGGGAAGAACTGCCGCCGATCGATTACGACAGAAGCATGGATCGCACCTACATACCTCTGCCGGGCGGCTGGGAGATCCAGACCAAGGGCAACGGCAGCACTTTCCGCATCGCGCACGCACAGCAGCAGACGCGCTGGCAGGTATTGGACGACGAACTGCACGAGCCACTGGAGGCGATGGCACTCGACATGCGAAACGCTATCGCCCCGTATGCCGAGCGTATCCGCCAGCTGACAGTCGTCGTGCACGAATTGCACAAGATGGTTTGCGATGATATCCAGCAGTCATTGGAGCGCGTGAACCCTCCGGAAGATCCGGATGGTTGCGGGGAGCCTGAGCGCGATCTGGTAGAGCGGAAGATGGCGAGCATCGGCGATGACCGCGAGTTCCGAAACCTACTGTGGGCTTTCGAGCGCGCTCCACATAGCGTCGAACGCATCGACGCCCTCATCGCCTACATCGACGGTCGCACTGCTGGGGCAGCAGAGGCATGGATCGACGTGAAAGACGAGTTGCCGCAGCCAGGAGAGCGCGTGCTGGTCTCGCGTTACGCCGGCAAAGTAGCCAACGATGCACATCCAGGCTATCCCGATAACGCGTGGATTGAGGTGTCGCTGATCCCGGACCGCTTCGCCGGATTTCTGTGCGACCTGACCAGTACCGGCTATGTCACGCACTGGAAACGAGTTGCCGCCCCTACACCTATGAACAGCGGGAAGGAGGAAGACTGATGCGTACCGTTCCGATTTACCCGGCAGCATGGGCCGAGTCCTGCAAGGAGCTCGCCGGCCAGAAATACCGGCCTAGCAATGGTGACGAGGGCGAAGCGTTCTTCGCTGGCTGGTGTTGCGAGTGCGCCCATGACCGTGCAATGCGCGAAGGTGCGCCACTTGAGGAATGCGATGACAACGAGCGCTGCGACATCATCGCCGACACCTACGCATACCCGGTCGACCATCCGAAATATCCGGCTGCATGGCAGTACGGCCCGGATGGGCAACCGCGCTGCACGGCATTCGCTGAGCCGGGAAATCTGGTCTACCGCGACGAGCACACGCTCGACCTGTTCGCCAAGGAGGCATGACCGTGGACATCGAAAAGCTGAAGGCGCTGGCACTGGCGGCAACGCCCGGCCCATGGGAAGTGGATACCGTGAAATCTGAAGGCCACTATGGCACTGACGAAGACGGCGGATACGGCTTCATGGGCTACACCATCATCGACGAGGAGGGCCGGCCGTTGATGGACAGCCTCAATCGCGACCAGAGCGAGATCCACGAGGACTACGACGGCGAGGAGCTCTACGCATGGGACGAACTGGCGAAACGCGACGCGGCATTCGTAGCTGGAGCCAACCCCGCTGCTGTGCTTGAACTGATCGCGGAGGTCGAGAGGCTGCGGGCAGACCTGCAAACGGCGGTGAAAGAGGCGTGGCGGGCCAACGCGGCGCTCACGGCTAGTCGCGCGGCTCCCGCAGCGGGAACGGTGGGGAAGGATGCGGGGAGGTTGGCTGACGGTTACGAAAGCGGTTTTTTCGCCAGTGACCCGAGGGACGGCTATGCGCAGTTCACGCTGCACTACAAGACCGCCACTCAAGCCGAAGCAGCATACATGCTGGTGACGAGCATCATCGATGCCGCTATCGAGGCGCACAACATCGGGAGAGAGAAAGTATGAAAGAACGTGGACCGGACCGACGCAAAGGCGCGTCGTCGTATTTCAGCAGCCCGATCAACGACCGGCGACGGCCGAACTACGAACGGCGCGTCGGGGCTGTGCTGGCGCTCCATGGGCTAGTCCGCCCGGGTGTCGGTGAGGCCGTGCCGCAGGTGGAGCGGCGCCGGTATCTGGATAGTGGGATGGAATAGGAGGAAGAATGAAGAACACCAACGAATCTCCAATCGCGGGAGAAAATGTGGACGCGCCAGATCGTGTTATCTGGCGCCGCGAGCTCCAGGCAGCAGCCGACGTCTCGAGCGAAACCGTGCGGCGCTGGATGCGGGACGGGAAACTGCCGGCGCCGGACGTGAACCTATCCCACCGCACGAAGGGCTGGCGTATCTCCACCCTGCTTGCGGCCGGCATCAATCTTCTCACATGAGTCCAAAAAGTCTGCCCACGCTTGAAGCATGGCAGTCCTTTCAGGCAGGTATTCCGCGCGGTTGTACGCCGCGCGGATCTTGTCGTCAGGCGCGTGCGCAAGTTGCCGCTCGATGGCGTCACGGTTGTACCCGTTCTCATTCGCCCAGGTGCTTGCGATCGTGCGCCAGCCATGCCCCGTCATACGGCCGCGGTAGCCAATGCGCGCCAGCAGTGCCAAAATCGCGTTCTCCGACATAGGCCGGTCGTCGCGGTGCTCGGCCGGAAATACGAACTCCCCTCCCCTCGACCTTGCCTTCAATTCCCTGAGTAGTTCCACGGCCTGATGCGACAACGGCACCAGATGGTCGCGGTTCTTCTTCATGCGATCCTTCGGGATGCGCCAGATCGAGCCGTCAACCTCGCTGAACCGCATCGCCCTGAGCTCGCCAGTGCGCACCCATGTCAGCGCGAGCAGGCGAAAGGCCAGGACGCTCTGCACTGAGTCTTCCAGCGCGATCCGCTGCATCATCTCGGGCACCTCGCGCAACTCCACCGACGCGAAGTGCTCGACCTTGGCGCGCGCGAACGCATTGCGCGGATTGATCAGCGCCGCCGGATTGATCTTCGCGTGACCGTTCTCGACAGCCCATTCGAACACTTGCCCGATCCACATGCGTACCTTGCGCACGTACACGGCAAGCCCTGCAGCGTTCATGACCTGCAGGGCGTCCATCAAGTCCTGACGCTCGACGCTCCCGATGTTCCGGTTGCCGAGGATCGGCACGAGATGCATGTCGATCGCGCGCTTGGCGTTCGTCCGATAGCTTTCCGAGATGTCGCGCCGCCCCGCCCAGAACTCCGCCGATGCCTGCTCGAGCGTCAGGCCGGCACGCTGGACGCGCCGCGGCGCCATCGGGTCGCCACCCTCGGCCAGGATCGCCTTGATCTCATCGCGCCTGGCGCGCGCCGCCGCAAGGGTTACCGCAGGGTAGGCGCCAAAGCTCATCGTCTGCGGTCGGCCGTCGATGCGGTACGCAAGCCGCCAGGTCTTCGAGCCGGTGGTCGATACGAAAAGATGCAGGCCGCCGCCATCAAACAGCTTCTTGGGCTTGTCCCCTGCTGTCTCTGCCTTGCACTGGCGGTCCGTCAAAGTATTTGTGGGCATCGTGCGCTCCTCGGCCAGTGGATACCAACACCGATGCCGACACGTGCTGTGTGTGACACCGTGTTGTACTGTTGGGTATCGAGGGATTCGGAAAACAAAAAACCCTCGTAGAACGTTGATTCTACAAGGGTTTCGTGTGGATATGTTCGTTACTGTGTGAACATTTCCGGTATTCCTGGCGGAGGCGGTGGGATTCGAAC
>Ga0105242_10000162_pt1 | contig 50052 bp, 37 predicted proteins | sample KBSM24metaG_FD_81521 | JGI IMG/M metagenome (GOLD analysis project Ga0105242, IMG submission 81521) | Miscanthus rhizosphere microbial communities from Kellogg Biological Station, Michigan, USA - KBS M2-4 metaG | ecosystem: Host-associated > Plants > Roots > Rhizosphere > Soil | place...
CATGCCGACAATAACAAGATCTCGATCGCCAAAGTAATTCTGGCCAACGAGATGTCGGTCGCAGGCAAAACGGAAGAAGAGATCTATGCCTTCATCGACAAGATCATCAACGCCATGGTCGCGACGGTAAAGTCGGGGCTTTCGATGTCCGAGGATGACGTGCTACCGGGTCCGATCAAACTGCACAGCAAGGCGGCGACCGTTTACAAACGCGCCCAGGACGATAAGTTCGCGGCGGACAAAGGCATCGGCTCGCTGGCGGCATTCGCGATTGCAGCTTCCGAAGAGAATGGACGAGGCCATTTGGTGATCACGGCGCCAACGGGTGGCTCCGCGGGGGTTATGCCTTCGCTGGTCTATGCACTCATGGAGGTCCGGAAGGTCGATCGGCAAAAGGTCCGTGACGGTATGCTGGCCGCTTTGGCGATCGGCTATCTGTGCAAGCACCATGCGACTCTGTCGGCGGCCGAAGGCGGCTGCCAGGCAGAGATTGGGGTAGCGTCGTCGATGGCTGCGGCCTTAATCGCCACTGCCTACGATGCCGAATCCAAGGTGGTCGAGAATGCTGCCGAATCGGCCCTGGAGCATCACCTGGGCATGACCTGCGACCCGGTCGCCGGTTACGTGCAGGTGCCGTGCATCGAGCGCTGCGCGTTCGGTGCAGTCAAGGCCTGGACAGCCTTCGCGATCGCCAGCAACGAGATCGCCTCCCGGCACCGAATTGATTTCGATGCCACGGTGATAGCGCTGGCCCAGACCGCGAAGGACATGAACAGCAAGTACAAGGAAACCAGCGAGGCCGGTCTCGCCCAATCCGTTGTGCTCTGCTGATCCGCATCGGATTCTACGTTAGAGTCCGGCTCGCGATCGTTCTACGACTAGCCTCCATTGCTTCGCGGCGATGGCTCACCAGGTCACGGGAAACTCCCGTGGCCTGGTGAGTTGTCGCAGTCATTACTTCGATCATTTTCGGACAGCTTCACCAGGGAGGCTTAACGTGTCAATACTCCGCGCACACATCAAGCTCTTATTCGCAATGGCGTTGACGTCAGTTGCGTTGTTCACGACGTCTGTCTCTGCACAGTCTCCATCAATCAAGCCAAACAGCACCGATACGGGAACTGCCACGGTTCAGGATCCCCGTCCGGGAAACACGGAAAATAAGGTGTCTGCTGCGGAACCCAACGCCGTCAGCGCGGGGAACAAAGTCGCGGCTGAGAAGCCCGCTGCCGATAAGCCGAAGCGAGACGACCTGAAGGATGAAATCGATGCTGTGAAGGCAGAGAACGCCGCTGTGCGAGAACTACTTCGCAAGATGGAGGAGCAGCAGAAGACTCTGCTGGAAACCGTCGAGCGTTTGCAGCGAAGGCTTGAGGGCAACTCGACAACGGATGCGTCGCTCACCGGCAAAACACCGGCAGATGCCTCGGTGCCCGCTGCGAATAACGGGCTGAACCCGCCACCCGCGGTGCCCAATCCGGCAAGTGCACCACAGGCAAGCGACGAGCGTTATCAGGATGGAATCATTATTTGGAAAACTCCCGACGACGCGAAGGTGCCGTTCCTGCTGAGGTTCAACAACAACACGCAGATTAGATATCTCAATACAACCAATTCCAACACAACTTTCACCGATCATTTGGGCAATGTCCGCGAGGTCCACACCCGCAACGATATTACGGTAAATCGCTCGATGTTCATTTTAGGCGGTTACATCTGGGACAAGCGGGTGCGATATAGCGTCACCGTCTGGACATCCGCCGGGGCCTCCTCGATCGTCGTGGCCGGGAACATTGGCTGGCAATTCAGTAAGAAGCTCACGCTCATCGGAGGTTACACCGGCGTTCCGGGAAGCCGATCACTTGTTAACACGTTCCCGTATTACACCGCCACCGACCGGAGTATGGCGGACAACTTCTTCCGCCCCGGCTTCACCCAGGGACTATGGGCCTTTGGAGAAATCGCGAAGAATCTGAATTATCAGTTGTTTGTCGGCAACGGTCTCAACACCATCAGTATCTCGGCAGCCAAGATCGATACGAACTTGCTGCTTTCCGGCAGTGTCTGGTGGGAACCGTTCGGAAAGTACGGAGAGCCCGGCAAATCGGTCAACATGTACGACGATTATTTCGCCAAAAAGAAAACGCGCATTCGCATCGGCACCTCGTTCACCAGAAGCCGTGAGGACCGTTTTTCAAACCTCGATCAATCAAGTCCTGAGAATACTTCGCTGTACAATTCCGACGGTGTCCTTACTTTCTCAACCGGAGCGTTTGCGCCAGGCGTCACCGTCGACAACGCCATGTACAAAATGTGGGCGATTGACGGCGGCCTCAAATACAACGGGCTGGCGATCAACGGACAATACTTCATGCGTTGGCTGGGCGATTTCGTAGCTGACGGACCGATGCCGGTGAAATCGACTTTCGACCACGGCTATGAATTGTCGGCGAGCTATTTTGTGGTTCCCAAGAAGGTGCTGCTGTATGCCAAAAGCTCCCAGGTCTTTGGACAGTTTGGCAACTCGTACGAGTACGGCGGCGGCGTCAAATGGCATTTCCTTCCGACCGAGCGCCTGTGGCTCAACGCAGAGATCCTGCGAGTCAACAAAGTTCCTTACAGTGGCGCTTTTACTCCGTATACCGCGGGTCTGAGTGGCTGGATACCGATGATTCAATCGATCATCGCTTTCTGATGATCGATATACTTGACTCAGTGGTCGCTGCCTGCGGGCTCCAGCTTGCGCAGCAACGATCAGAGTTAAGCCCAAGGCGAGGCTTTGCGAGGGCAACAAATATAGTTGACTGACCGAGGCGCAACCCGAAGGGTTGCAAAGAAAGTAGCCGGTGGTCGGAGTCCGCGGAGACCACCGGAAAAGTCATTACCGTCACCGCACCCCGCGAGGGGTGCAAGACTACTGGTCGCCATTCCCTCCGAATCCTAATTTTCAACCTGGGGATATTCATTGCGTAGATCTGGCACCCCTCCGGAGTGCGATTCGTTTCATCATCAAATCCGGTGGTCTCCGCGGACTCCGACCACCGGCTACTTTCTTTGCAACCCTTCGGGTTGCGCCTCGGTCACTCAACTATATAAATGCCCTCGCAAAGCCTCACCTTGGCTTAACTCTGATCGCTGCTCCGCAGCTGGGTTGAGCCCGGTTAAGCGCCATCATTGCAGCCAGGAAAACCTGTAAGTTTTACCAGTTCATCACCTTGCCTGCCCCGCTTACGATTTCGTCAAAGGAAGCATCGCGTTCATCAGACGAGCTTTTTGTCAGAAGGAGGGGAATATGAAGATTAGTCATCGACCTGAGCCAGTCACGAGTGCCGGCTTAATTCTCGCCGTTATGGCTTTGATTTTGGTTCCAGCACGCTCGCTGGTGGCGCAATCCGCGGCACCGCAAAAGCCGACGTCCGAAACTCAACAACTTTTGGACCGGCTACAGCAACTCGAGCAGACCGTTGACGGACTCAAGGCACAACTCAAGGCAATTGAGGAGGCCAAGAAGACTTCCACCGGAAGTGCCACAGGCGAAAAGGTTGCCGCTTCGACGAGCACTTCAGCTCCAGGCACCGAAGCCACCACGACTGCGCCGGCGACTCCCGGAAAGTCGCCTGACGACCCCAAGGGTGAGAGCTCGTTTCAAATCTATGGCTTTGCCATGCTCGATATGGGCTACCAGTTCAAGCAAGCCGACCCGAACTGGTTTGACACGATCCGTCCGGTCAAGCTGCCTTCGTTCCCAAACGAATTCGCGCCGAATGGAAATTTCTATTCGAGTGTGAGGCAAACTCGTTTTGGGGTTAAGTCCTCGACCCCAACCAAATACGGTGAGCTCAAAACCATATTTGAATTTGAATTGTTCGGCACTGGCGCGGATGCCGGTCAAACTACCTTCCGCCTGAGACACGCTTACGGAGAGATGGGCCAGTTTGGTGGCGGCCAATACTGGAGCGTTTTCGTGGATCCGGATGTTTTCCCGAACACCAACGAGTACTGGGGTCCAAACGGAATTCCCTGGTTTCGCAATGTGCAGTTTCGCTGGATGCCGCTCAAGGGGAAGAATTCGATCACGATTGGTTTAGAGCGTCCGGGTGCGAGCGCAGACCTGGGACGCGCTGGCGACCGCATCGAGTTGCAGGGCGTGAGACCGAGGTTCCCGCTTCCCGATCTGACGGGGAACGTAAGGTTCGATCGCAGTTGGGGCCACGTTCAGGTTTCCGGCCTGCTGGGCGCAATCAAATGGGTAGACACTGTCGCTGACAACTTCGACTTAGGCGGTAGCGCCACCCGCTTCGGCATCAGCGTCAACTCAGGCATAAACATGACTAAGAAGGACGTCGTCAAGCTCTCGTTTACTTATGGCAAGGGCAGCCAGAACTATATGAACGACGCTCCGCTCGACGTTGGTATCGAACTGAATCCGGGCGGCGGTCCGCGCGTTCCGATTAAAGGCGTCGCCTTACCGATGACGGCCATGATGGCCTATCTGGATCATAGGTGGAACGAGCGGTTCACGAGTTCGGTCGGCTACTCATGGCTGGAGATGGACAATTCTAATGGCCAGCTGCCAAGTGCATTCCGTCGTGGCAAATATGCTTCCGGCAATCTCCTGTTCTATCCGGTCAGTAACGTGATGATTGGCGGCGAAGTGATCTGGGGCAAGCGAACTAACTTTCTGGATCGCTTCTCGTCCGAAGACGTTCACCTCCAATTCTCGTTCAAGTACAACTTCAATAAGGAGTTCAAGTTCTGAAAAGCGATCGGCTGTCTGATTCTAACTTGCTAACGATCGCCGGTGACGAGAAAGAAAGGTCATGCTGATTAAAAAAGTATCCGCAAAATTGTTGGTCGCCACGCTTGTCGTGGCGACCTTCATAACCGCGCCGCTGTCGGCTTGGGGCCAGAAGGTTAGTCCGGTTGCCCCGAACCGAGCGCAGGTCGAAGCCGTCGTGCGTGAGGCCTACGACAAATTCCAAAGCAACACCAGCGGAAAGAACGCCGACTACATCCCCTTTCTCGCGCAGGTGGATTCAAAAATGTTCGGGGTTGCCGTCGTGAGTACGGACAACCAGATCTTCTCGATCGGTGAGGTCAACTATGCCTTCTCGATCCAGTCAATTTCCAAGGTCTATACGCTGGCCCTGGCCATGGAAGAACTCGGAGCGGACCGGGTGTTTGATCGGATCGGCAGCGAGCCGACCGGCCGAGCTTTCAATTCGGTGACCGCCGTGGTTGAAATGCCAACGCACACCGGTAATCCATTAGTGAATGCCGGCGCCATTGCCACGACCAGTCTGATCCTGGGCAAAGATGCCAATGAGAAGTGGAGCAAGATTCTCGACTTTTACAGCCGGGCCGCGGGTGAAAAGTTGACGCTGATCGACGAGGTTTACAAATCCGAGGCGGCTACCAATGCAGGCAACAAAGCGCTGTCGATGCTGTTGGCCAAATACGAACGCATCTACGCCGACCCGTTTGAGTCTGTTGATATTTATACGAAGCAGTGCTCGGTCGGGGTGAACGTCATTCAACTCGCGCGCATGGGCGCGACCCTGGCAAACAACGGCAAGAACCCGGTGACGGGCGAGCAGGTAATCAAGGCCGCGAATGTTCCTTACATTCTCTCGACTATGACCATGGCCGGTCTGTATGACGGCTCAGGCGGCTGGGCCTGGAAAGTTGGCCTGCCCGCAAAGAGTGGTGTCGGTGGGGGCATCGTGGCCGTCGTTCCGGGCAAAGGCGCGATCGCAGTCTTCTCGCCGCGGCTGGACGATGCCGGCAACAGCGTTAAAGCGCAGAGAGTGATCGAGTACGTCGCTGAGAAACTTGACTTCAACCTGTTCTCGCCGCGGTCGGTTGGTTTGAAGGGCAATTGATACTTCGCGAAAAGAGGACCATCTCGTTCCAATGATTATATGAGTCGCCGATTTTTCAAGTATAGCTCCCGCCTGGTTCGGACTCTGAGCATCTGTCTGTTCGTGCTGACTTCGTTCGGCACACTGGCACAGGCAAAGTCCGGCGCACCCGCCGCGAATGATTATCTCTTCAACGACTCGCACTTTCACCTGACTAATTATGTGCAGGAAGGAACGGACATCCACGACTTCCTGAAAATCATGGGGGACAAAGCCGGTCGCGTGGCAATCTTCGGTATTCCGCTCCAGCAGCAGTGGTCGTATCGAGTCGATGGCAATCGGGCGCCGACTTATTACCTGAATTCAGACGCTCCGCTCTACTACTACTCGTTCACCGACGCCTCGATCGCGACGTCCTACAAGTCTCTTTCAAAGGAAGACCAGGCGCGCTTTGATCCGATGATCACCGGATTCAACCCCACGGACATGTACGCCGCCGATCACATTCGCCGGGTGTTGCGCACGTTTCCGGGTGTGTTTACGGGTATCGGAGAATTCAGCATCCATAAGGAATTTGTGTCAGCGAAGATCGCGGGCGGCGGGGTTGCCAGCCTTCAGGATCCGGCGCTCGATCGTCTGATCGACTTCGCGGCTGAGGTTGGCCTGGTGATCCTGATTCATAACGACGTCGATGTCCCTTTTGCGAAGCCTGGAGCCGAACCGGCATACGCGAAAGAGATCAAGGCTTTATTCCTGCGACATCCAAAGGCCACCTTTATCTGGGCGCATATCGGCGTAGGTCGCATCATTCGTCCTATTAAAGAGCAGGCCGCCATCATCGAAAACGTGATTAACAATCCGGAACTCAGTCATGTTTATTTCGACATCTCCTGGGATGAAGTAGCGAAGTACATCGTGGCTACGCCGGAGGCGACAAAGAATGCGGCCGCATTAGTCAACAGACATCCGGAGCGGTTTCTTTTTGGTACCGACGAAGTCGCGCCTCCCGATCAGGAAAAGTATCTGAAGGTCTACAACCAGTACGGGCCTTTCTGGAAGCTTTTAAGTCCCGAGGCCAGTGAGAAAGTCCGCAAGGGAAACTACGAAAGAATTTTTGACGACGCGAGACGAAAGGTCCGCAGCTGGGAAGCGGCCAATTTGAAGTGATTGCAGATTGGAAGCCAGTCCGGACGGATCAGGAGACTTGTGATGAACATAAAAATACTACGAGCAAACAGCGCACTAACATTCGGTCGCGGCATTGGGTTAATCACCTGCGCGGCTCTGATCCTCAGTGGAACGCCGTTGATGCGCACTGGATATGGTCAGTCTGGAGTGAAGCCAGGTAGCGATCAGCAGGCAGCAACGCAAAGCGATGATGCGCAAGCTGTGAAAATACCCGCGGACCAACTCGATGCGCTGGTCGCGCCGATTGCGCTCTATCCGGATAATTTGTTGGCCCAGACGCTGGCGGCATCGACCTATCCGCTCGAGATCGTTCAGCTGCGGCAATGGCTCGACAAGAACCCCGAACTCGTCAAAGACCAGACAAAACTGGTCGAGGCGGTTAAGAAACAACCCTGGGATCCGAGCATTCAGGCGATGGCGGCTTTGCCCGACGTGGTGAAGCGTCTGGCCGACGACATTCAATGGACTACCGATCTCGGTAACGCGTTTCTCGCTCAGGAAGCCGATGTGATGAACTCCATCCAACGGATGCGCGGGAAGGCAAAGGGCGCTGGAGCTTTGACCTCGAATGCACAGCAGAAGGTCGAAGAAGAGACAGTTGAGGGCCAGCAGGTGATCGTGATCGAACAAGCGAATCCGCAGGTGGTCTATGTGCCTTCCTACAATCCGGCTTATGTTTGGGGACCAATGGGTTATCCGTATCCACCTATCTGGTATCCGCCATATTACGGAACCGGCGCAATCCTTGCGGCCGGTGCGATTACGTTTGGCGTTGGCCTGGCAATCGGCGCTGCCTGGGGTGGCGGCTGGGGATGGGGTTGCGGCTGGGGTGGCGGCAGCATCAACATAAACAGAACTAACAACTTCGTTCGCGCTGGCGGTGTTGGCCGTGTTGGTGGAGTCGGCGGTGTTGGTGGCGTCGGCGGTGTCGGCCGTCCCGGCGGTGTTGGTGGAGTCGGCGGTGTTGGCCGTCCCGGTGGCGTCGGCGGTGTTGGTGGAGTCGGCGGTGTGGGCGGCGCTGGCCGTCCCGGCGGCGTGGGCGGCGTCGGTGGTGTGGGCGGCGCTGGCCGTCCCGGCGGCGTTGGGGGTGTCGGTGGTGTTGGGGGTCCCGGTGGCGCCGGCCAACCTAAGTGGCAACACAATCCGGCCCATCGAGGGGGTGCGCCTTATGGCGATCGCGGTACCGCAAACAAATTCGGCGGCACGACGCGTGGTGATTCATTAAACAATCGCCAGCGGTCCGCGCAACAAAACATTGGCCGGCAGGGCGGAAATCTCGGCAGCACGACGCGCCCTGGAGGCGTTGGTGATCGCGGAGGTGCCGGCAATCGCGGCGGCGCCGGTGTCGGCAATAGCGGCGCCGGTGTGGGCAATCGCGGCGGCGCTGGTGTCAGTAATCGAGCAGGCAGCGGCAACCTTGGCGCCGGTGCTGACCGCGTGGGCAATCGCAGTGTCGGCAACACCTCTTCGATGGGTAATCGCGGTGGATTTGGCGGCGGGTCGGGCGGCTACAACGGGGGCAGTGCTCGTTCCAGCAGCAGTCGCGGCTCATCAAGCATGGGCGGCTACGGCGGCAGTCGAGGCGGATCCAGCATGGGCGGTTACGGCGGCAGTCGAGGCGGCGGCGGATTTGGTGGTGGCAGTCGCGGCGGTGGTGGTGGTGGTCGCGGCGGCGGAGGCAGGAGGTAAACATCATGAACAGACAAAAAGCTATCGTGAACTCCACAACTTCGGATTTGTTTCTACAAAAACTGCTGGCAGCTGCAGTGACCGGAACTCTGCTGCTCACCCTGGTGCTGATCTTCGCATCTCGTGCCGGGGCACAGACAAGTCCGACTTCAGGAGGTAAGGCCTTTGCCACACCTCAAGACGCCGCCAATGCACTTGTTGACGCGGCCGAAAAATATGACGAGGCCGCGCTCAAGGAAGTCCTGGGTCCTGACAGCTACGACATCATTAACACTGGCGAGCCGGCGCGCGACAGCGAGAAAACCAAAGAGTTCGCTGCGCATGCGCGAGTCAAGATGAATATCGATCTTAATAAAACAAAAACTCGCGCGACTATGATTGTCGGGGCCGAGGATTGGCCGTTTCCTGTGCCACTCGTCAAACTCGGAAAGAGCTGGTTCTTCGATACCAAGACCGGCCGGCGGGAAATTCTGTTGCGGCGAATCGGACAGAACGAATTGGACGCGATTGAGATCTGTCGTGGCTATGTCGAGGCCCAGCATGAGTACGCCTTGAAAAAACGCGAGGGCTATGACGTCAACCAGTACGCGCAAAGAATCATCAGTACCGAGGGCAAACAGGATGGCCTGGCGTGGAGAAAGGCTGACGGAACCTGGGAGGGACCAATCGGCGAGAAGGTCGCGGCCGCAATTACGCAGGGCTATACTCAGCGCACCGAACCCTATCACGGTTACTTCTTCAAGGTCCTGAAAGGTCAGGGTCCGGCCGCCCCGCTGGGCCAACTCGATTACGTCATCAAAGGCGTGATGATTGGCGGGTTCGCGCTGATCGCTTCGCCGGCACAATACCGGAACACCGGTGTTAAGTCCTTCATGGTGAGCCAGGACGGCGTCGTCTATGAAAGAGATCTCGGGCCACAAACGCTCGAATTCTTCAAGGGTATGGAGCGCTTCAATCCGGATCGGAGCTGGAAGCCGGTATTCGAACCATTGGACTACAAAGTGAAACCGGGGGAGTGAATCTCTTCCCCGAGGATCAAGGTCATTATCAATCCCAGCGCCGGTTGACGCACTCCTTACTTCGCGTCAATCGGCCAGATCAGGTGTCGCCCACGACTCGACGCTCTTCCATTCTGGCCCTCTTGCCAGAAAGAGCGCGAATGAAAAGGAGCGGTGCCATGCGAAAGCCAAAACCTGAATTCCCTTCCCGACCCTGGTCATGGCCGTACTTTGCAGGAACTCTGCAGTCACGCTGGTTCGGCGGCAGTCAAGAGTGTTTAGGACACGGAGTTGTAGTCAGGATCATTAGATCGAAGTAACTTCTCCTGGCTCTATTCCTATGTTAGAGAAACTGCCACACCGGCGACGTAGAGCGATTCACAAACCGCTGGTTTTGATTTCGGGCCTCTTTCTTTTGGTGCTCCTGAGTGACACTCGCGCCATAAGTGCGCAAGAGCCCACGACCCGCGACGAGTTTTGGCCCTCGGTCGAGGTTTATATCAACGTTAAGCCGAAGGTTAGGCTCTACCTGCTGGGGACCGTCAGCAAGGCCATTGAGGATGGAGAGCTTTTTAACGCTCAAAGTTACGAAGCCCAGGTCGGGGCACACGTCGATTACATCCCAAACGACCATTTAATCCTGCGCGCTGGTTATCGCTACGGGAGGGCAGTCGGGGACCAGGACGATGGCTTCAGAGAACACCGGATATTGGCCGACCAAATACTGCGAAAGCTCCTGCCCGCCGATCTCCTTTTAACTGATCGCAACCGGGAAGAATTTCGCTTTATTACCGGAGACTTCTCGTTTCGCTACCGGAACCGCGTGCAGATCGAGCGCGAGTTTCACTGGTCCAAAGTACCCTTACTCAAGGGTCGCACGATTACCCCGTACATATCAGGCGAGATTTCTTATGATACGCGTTACGGCGTCTGGAACCGGAATCGTTATGCTGTCGGCATGATCCAATCGTTGAGACGAGGACCGATCCTAAGGAAGTTGCTGCCCAAGCGTGGAATGAACCTGGATATCTACCTGATGCGACAAAACGACAGCCGCTCCAGCCCGGCGCATGTAAATGCCCTGGGAGCCGCGCTGGTCTTCTACTTTTGACCAAGCTCCGGAGCAGCTGGGTATTTTTTCAGGTTTTGGCCTTATTTCTGTCACCTTCTCGGCGTTCGCGTCGTCTATATACACGTGCATGTCGCATGATAATACCTGTTAAAAATGACAGTTAGCGCGACCATGGTGGGCCCCTAGAATCGTTTCAGATCGTTACCTTGAGACCGTCAGGTCATCCTGATTACGGAGCTCGCTATGATAATTGAGTCGGCCCTAGACCTGATTTTTCGTGATTTGTTTTATCGTCTTCCGGCATTCGCCGGAAGCCACGACGTGTTTCTAAAGTTGGAGGGTTTCAATGTTACCGGCTCAATTAAGATCAAGGCCGCGATAGAGCTGGTTGAGGACCTGGAACGCCGAGGCATTGCCCGGCCGCACGAAACCGTTTTGGTCGAATCGTCATCAGGAAATCTTGGACTGGCGCTTAGTTTGGTGTCTGCGATCAAAGGCTATGAATTCATTTGCGTCACGGACCCCAACGCTAATCGCTCAGCGATCAGGGGCATCGAGCTCTATGGCGGCAGGGTGATAGTCGTCGAAGACCGCGATCCTGCTAATGGATATCTGGGAACCAGGCTCAAGAAGATCGATGAAATACTAAAGTCGGATCCAAACGCGGTCTGGCTCAACCAATACGCAAATGTGGCCAACAAGAATGCTCATGCCAAACAAACAGGGGACGAGATCGCCCGCGAATTCGACAGGGTTGACTGGGTTTTTGTGGGAACCGGCACGACCGGAACGCTCGCCGGAGTCGCGGAGCGGCTTCGTGCGGAATTCCCCGGGATCAAAGTTGTCGCCGTCGAGCCGGTAGGCTCTGTCACCTTCGGGGGCGAGCCAGCCAAAAGAAACATTCCCGGCATAGGCACCAGCGTCAGGCCAAAGCTCGCGGACCTCGCCCAGCCCGACAGAATCGTCGAAGTAAGCGAAGCAAGAACAGTTGCAGCTTGTCTTTCGTTCGTTCGAGACTATCACTTACTCGTTGGCGGAAGCACCGGAACAGTTCTGGCCGCGGTCCAACAACTGGCCCGGGAGTTCCGGCCTGGTGACACAATTGTGGCCATATCCCCGGATCTCGGTGAAAAGTATCTGGATACTGTCTACGATCCGATCTGGGTAGACCAGGTAATCAGGGCTGAATATCCTCAAGTTCCTGAAGGAGTTGGGCTAGAGCAAGCTGGTGCGCTCGTCGCGGCTGGTTGAGGCGCCGAAAAGACATTTGACCGCCCAATGACCAGTCTCTGATCGATAAGATCAAGGGGGAGCAATATTCTGAGTCGGGCTGAGATGAGAATAAGAACGTGTCACTCGCTCCGACATTTTATGTTGTCCCCGGCCCCTTAGTTAAGCGTGTAATTGACGCTAACAAGAAACAAGTCTTCGATGCGGTTGAGGCGGCCTATCGCCTCCACGACGCCGGAAACACGCTAAATCCCGACAGTTACTTTCTTCGATACCCAGCTAATCCCAACGCTCGCATCATCGCCCTACCCGCCCACATCGGCGGTGAGATTCAAAAAAGCGGCATCAAATGGATCTCGAGTTTCCCGGATAACCGAGCCACGAACCTGGCCCGGGCGTCCGCCGTCCTGATTCTGAACGATGCCTCGACAGGTTATCCACTGGCCTGTCTTGAGGCGTCGTTAATTAGCGCGACACGGACTGCCTCTTCCGCGGCGTTGGCAGCAGAATCTATTTCTCCAAATCCCTTTGAAGGAACTCTGGCGATAATCGGAACCGGGATAATCGCGCGCACAACCGTCGAATGGCTCTTATTCCGAAACTGGGACTTTCGCCAAATCAATCTGTACGACGCGGATCCCAACGAAGCCGTGCACTTCAGCAGGTGGCTGCACGATCGGTACAACCTGCCCGCAACCATTCAAGATTGCTTAGAGGACGCTACATCCGGCTCGTCTCTAATACTTTTCACCACGACGGCGGCGGATCCTTATCTGGCGGACAAAGAACTGTTCGCGCACTTCCCTACCGTCTTGCATTTGTCGCTGCGGGACATTGGCACCAATGTGATCCTCGCATCGCAAAACATTGTCGATGATGTGGATCATTGCCTGAAGGCCAAAACATCGCTCCATCTAACCGAACTGGAAACGGGCAACAGAGACTTTGTCTCGGGTACTTTGGTAGATGTTCTGGAGAAGAGGTTCAAGCTGGATCACCAGAGGCCTCGGATATTTTCTCCATTTGGCCTGGGCGTTCTTGATGTTGCAGTAGGCAATTTTGTCCTGGAGGCAGCAAAGTCTTCCGGCGAGGCTGTTGAGCTACCGGACTTCTTTAGTAATTCGACAAGGTGGTAACAACGATGACAGATTTTTCGAATCAACCTGCGTCAACAACATTAAGCGCCGAACACCCAAACCTGGAGTGGTCGATAGGAAACGAGAATGTGATTGGCGCTCAAAGATTACCAGGAGAAGCACCGCACAGGTCACTGGTATGGAGCTGTAACGAGTGGGATCCGTTGGAGGAGGTTATTGTAGGCAATCCGCTGAATGCGCGATTTCCCTTCCCCGACCGCAGCACCCAGGTTGCCGAATATCCGGATCGTTCGTTGGCTGAAATTCCGCGTGGCCTTTTTCCGCAACAGATTATTGAAGAGACGGAAGAGGATTTGAATGAATTTGCCGAAACCCTGAAGGGCTGTGGTGTGACCGTCAAACGTCCGGACACCTGGCCGCACGAGGCTAAATTCTCCACTATCCACTGGGAGTCCCAGGGTTACTACAATTATTGTCCCCGCGATGTGCTGATGGTCGTTGGTGACCAGATCATCGAAACACCAAATGTCATTCGCAGCCGCGCCCAGGAAACGTTTAGCTACCGCACGCTTTTGATCGACTATATGAAGGCCGGCGCAAAGTGGATCAGCGCCCCCAAGCCCATGCTTTTGGACTCACTCTTCGAAGGGGTCGATCTAGACAAGCCTACACCGCGGAACGATGAGCCGGCCTTTGACGCCGCAAACGTGCTGCGTTTTGGCGAGGATTTGATCTATCTGGTCAGCGCCACAGGTAACGAAATGGGTGGACACTGGCTGCAATCGATTCTGGGCGACAAATATCGGGTCCATTTCCTCAAAGATGTGTATTACGGCAGCCACATTGACTCGACCCTGGTGGCCTTACGTCCGGGCCTGGTCCTGGCTAATCCTGCTCGTCTCAATGATGACACCCTGCCCAAAATTTTGAAGCAATGGAAAGTCATTTACAGTCCTCCGATGGAAAACACCGATCGGTACGACCCTGATTACCTGTCCATGTGCATTGGCAGTGACTGGATCGACATGAACTCATTCAGCATCAGTCCAAATTTGGTGGTCGTCGATCGTAATCAACCGACTCTGATAAAGCTTTTAGAGAGTGAGGGACTGGATGTGATTCCGCTTAAGCTGCGGCACTCCAAGCTGCTGGGTGGTGGCCCGCATTGCGTGACTCTGGACGTGCGGCGAAAAGGAACGTTGGAACGATATTTCGACTGAAGCTCGACTACATTGTAGGGGCGTCCCTCCGTGGGCGCCCCGGAATCGAACCAAAAAAGGGCGCCCACGGAGGGACGCCCCTACAAATAATAAACTCGGCGCCGGAACAAGAGCGGTATCGCATGCTCAATCGCGACCCCGAAAAGAATTTCGAAGAGTTTTGGCAGACCTTTAACAACAGGTATCCATTTTTCGAAGTAAGGAACGTCGACTGGAAGAAGCAGTATGAAATCTACCGAGCTAAGGTCACGAGCCAGACCCGTGATGATGAGCTGTTCGATATTCTTTGTCAGATGCTCGCACCGTTGAATGATGGGCATGTGAGTCTGACAGCGCAAACCAGTGAGGACCGGAAAAGACGCTTCACGCCAGAGAAGAAGCCCAGATTCTGGCGGGAATTCACAGGCCCTCAGCAGATCAAGCAGCTATTCGAAACGACCCGGAAGACTTTAGTCGCCAATGGTTTTGGTAAACCGAAAGCTTCTGAGGCGTGGGTTCTTCACTACGGCAGGTCACAAACATTTGGGTATTTGCGGATCCTCGAGCTGGAAGGCATTAACCGGCGCACATTAACCGCCGCGCTGGACAAGGTTGGACGTGATTTCAAAGATTTGGACGGCGTGATCATCGACATCCGTGACTGTCCCGGCGGGGATGATGATATCGCGATCATGATCATCAATCGCTTTTGCGACCGCCGGCGAGTTGCCTTTCACCGCCAGACAAAATTAGGCCCCGGCGATGATGACCTTACCGCCTTAAAGACCTGGCACATCGAACCGGAAGGTGACGCTCAATTCACCGGACCGATCGTGCTGTTGACCTGTGATTCTGTTTTTAGTGGTGGCGAGGCTTTTGCGCTCGCAATCAGGCAACTGCCGCATGTCACAATCGTTGGCGATCATACGAACGGCATATTCTCGTACGAGCTGGAGAAGAGACTTCCCAATGGCTGGCGCTACTCTTTGTCTTATCAGAAGTACTTTTCGGCTGAGATGGTCTGCTACGAAAGCAAAGGCGTACCGGCGGATATCGAGCTCTTCAACTGCAAGTCGGACATTGCAGCCGGCACCGATCCGTTGATTACCCGCGCCATCGAAGTGTTGAAGGAGCGGATCAGATGAATGACTCTGCCGGGCTTTGCCTTAAAAGTCTAAGCCTCAACGTTTCATTCACACCGGGCTTCAGCCCGGTGATGAAGCATACCAGGAGACTGAGAACCGTTTTAACGGTTTGCTCGTCGTCCGTAAACAGTGCGGCCGTTGAACTACGAAGTACTTCAACTGTCGAAATGGCGAAACCGTTGAAACGGTTTCCTTACTTTCTGCGGCGCCGACACCGGGCTGAAGCCCGGTGTTAATGAGAATTCGCCGTTTCGGACTTTTCAGGCAAAGCTATTGCGCTGGATGATCATTTTTTTATTGGCGCTATGCCTGTTGGGACGCGTTCCTGAGCAGGCTCCGAAGTTCGCTGAGAATCAATGCCGGTCCGTCCCGGTATCCAAGGGCGACATTGGCGAGGGCCAACTTAAATATTGTGACAACGGAACTGACCAGGAGATCTATCTTTCAGGTGAATTGGACCTGAGACCGGGCGAGCGGAATGAGAAGAACGCTGCGGACTTCCTGGCACTCAAGCAGATTCTGCGCGAATTCAAAAAGCGAGATAAAGGCACCTTCCGGGTGGTAACCAACAACGCCGGCGGCGGAGAGATCAACTGGCACCAGGATCTGATCATAGCGGTGGAGGACGCGTGCATAAAGGAATGCCGGATCGTCACGGAGATCAAAGGCAGGTGTGAATCGGCATGCAATCAACTGCACATTACCTGCGTCAGAAATGCCAGGACAATTCTCGACAACGCAGCAGCAACCTGCGAGCACGCCACGACAGATGAGGACGATCCAAGTTGCAATAGACGTGATCCGTTTGATTCGCAAGAGCGTCATCTCTGCAGTCCCAAAGTGGCTGTAAATGAATACAAGGAACGCTGTGGAGATCTATTAAAAGGAAGAAGTCTGAACATCGATTATGAACGTAAGAAGCAAGTTTATGAATTTCTGGATCGGTTGGCTGGAAGACACGTGTTTGATACGACGAAGTTGACTTGCACACCGTTACCCTGGGCCGAAACCAACTGACCGTGGCCATCTGTAACGCAAACTGTTAGTTTGCGTCATTCAGCGGTAATCGAAGCATGCAAACTAACAGTTTGCGTTACGACACCTCGTTGAGGAAAGCTTTTGGCAGCAATCATTGTCATAACTGCCGTCTCGGTTTTCATTGCGCTGACCTTTGTGGCCTGGAGGCGTTACGTTTGGGCGTTGAAGCAGGATCCGCTCGCGAAGGCTGATAAATGTCCATACAGCTTGACGGATGTTTTCAGCGAGCACCACCTGGCGAACGTACCGCATCAGAAAGGAGTCAGGTGGCTCACAGAAGTCTTCAGTCGCTCCGCTAAAAGATTTCCGCATCTCCCTGCCTTACAGATTCCCCACACTGGCGAGTCTTTGACCTTCGCTGAGCTCGACGCGCGCGCGGAAAACATCGCCGCAGCTCTGGCACCCTTTCTCACTGGCCCGGATCAAGTGGTGGCGGTGGCCATGTCGCAGGACAACTGGCAGATCGTGGCCGCACACCTCGGCATTCTCAAAGCCGGGGGCACCTTGATGTTCCTCGACACTACCTTGCCCGACGCGTTGATCACCCACATGCTCAAAGACGGACAGCCGGTGGTCGTGCTAACGCGCGGACAAGAAAAGTTCCGCGACCTGCCCACGCTCGATGTCCTGACGCTGCCGGACAAGATGCCTCGAAGGAAACCGCCCACCTGGCTGGACGATCCGGCCCAGCGCCTGGCAACAATTTTCTACACCAGTGGCACGACTGGAATGCCCAGGGGCGTGGAGTGCCCGCATGCCGGTTACGTGAACCTGGCCCTTAGCTATGCCGACTACTTTGATCTGATCCCGGGCATGGATGCGACGTCGCTTACTTCGTCGTTGGGCTATGACGGCAGTATCTCCGAAATGTACAGCGCCTGGGTTTCGGGTTGCGCTGTAGTCATGCTGACCAAGGACGAAATTCGGTCCGGTCCCGATCTGGTTCCGGTCCTGCGCGAAGCTGAAGTCACGGTCCTCTTCTGTCCGCCGGTGCTGCTTACAACTTTGACCGCAACTCCCGAAGTGGATCTTCCCTATCCGCTGTGTCGCTACATTGTGCCCGCCGGTGAAGCTTTCCCCAGTGCGCTGGTGGAGCCATGGACGCGCGGGCGAAGACAAATCATCAACACCTACGGGCCAACGGAAGCGAGTACGGACACGAGTCGCCAGAGTTTGCGTCCGGGCGAGCCCATCACGATCGGCTCACCGTTCGCGAACGTTACGTACGTCATCCTGGAAATCGATCAACTCAGCCCCCTGCTCCACGGGGAAGTTGGAGAACTCTGTATCGGAGGGATCCATGTGGCGCGTGGGTACCGCAACCTGCCGGAACAAACCGCGCAGAAATTCATTACCCACCCGCAGTTCGGTCGTCTGTACCGAACTGGTGACAAGTGCCGGATCGACGCAAAAACGCAGCGCGTCCATTTCCTCGGCCGAATCGACGCACAGCTCAAAGTGCGCGGACACCGTGTCGAAGCACAACCGGTTGAGGACATCCTGCAAACACAGTTCAGCGAGATCGAGGCCGCCGTGCTCGACTATCAGAACGAGTCGCTGGTCGCTTTTGTCGCCGCACCTTCGATCTATGAAGGAGCAATTTCCTCGGTCGCTCCCGCGCCGGCGGCCTGGGCCGAACGGGTGACGTCGACGCTGGCAACACAACTTCCCGCACCTTCAGTTCCGTCAAAAATCTTTCTGGTAGAAAAGTTTGTGATGAAGCCCGTGTCCGGAAAGATTGATCGAACGCGCCTGCCTAATCTGGCGCACCTGCTGAGACGCGACGAATCGTCTGCTGCCCTTTCGGAAAGCTCGCGCGCGGCAAGCGCGCGCGGTAACGTGGGTCCGGAAGACAAGCCATCTAATGGCGAGGGGATCACCGACGCCCACTGTGAGCAAGTGTTGGCAATTTGCCGGTCCGTATTCGAAGCGCCGTTGGGCCTGGACGATGAATTTTCAAACGCCGGCGGACACTCGATCGTCATCGCGCGTTTGGCGCAGCAGCTACAAGTTGCGGGATGGATGGTGCCGGTTCGGGCATTGCTGACGGATTGCAATACTGCTCGAAAGATCGCGCACCGTCCGCGGCTGGTTACGGAAGCTCCGGAGCCGGCAGGGGACCTGGCCGTGGCAAACGACGCCAAGCGCGATGAGGCTGCGGCTGAAGTGCTCTCGGTCCGCTACTTCACCTTTCTGCAACTCCTGCTGGCAGCATTTTTGTACTCCCCGGGCTTAGTGGCAATCCTAACTTTGTTTGCTGTGGCTGAAGACGCGACGCCTTTCACGACTGCGAGCGTCCGCGAGTACATCGTCGCCAGCTTCTTCCTTTACTTGCTGGTCCTGGCCGTGCCTTTTATCAACCTGCTTTGGGTTATGACCATCAAGCTTCTCCTGAGTGGGACCGTCTACCGAAACAAAGTAACCCCGGGCAGCTACCCTAAGTGGAGCAGAATGCATCTGCGAATCTGGTTCAGCGGGCAGATGCAGAAGTTCAGCCTCGTCCCGCTGGATACTGTGTATCGCAGCGCGCCGCTGAGAGCTTTCGCGTTGAAGCGGCTCGGCGCAAACGTGGGAAAGAACCTTCAGTGCGCTCATGATGCTTACTTTTCCGGACCGTTTGATTTGATCACTATCGAGAACGACGTCGCTATCCAATCCGGCGCCTATATTCAAACAATCAGTTGGTCGGGCCAGCATCTCCGGGTTGACCCGCTCCACCTCCAGCGCGGTTGCAAGATCGGAATGCGTGCCTCCGTTAACAGTGTGACCGTGGGCCAGGGCTCCTGGATCACACCCTTCACAGCGATTTTGAGCGACGTGGGTCCGCAGGAGATTTGGGAAGGCGCTCCGGCGCGCCTTAGTGGCCGCTGCCTGGAGTTGAAACGCACGGCAAACACATGCCGGTACACATATCCGATGTGGGTACTTGAGACTGTCAACATTCTGATGCAGCAATTCGTCTTCTTCTGGATCAGCGCGGTTCCCATCGCAGTGATCCTGTGGTTCGCCAGCAGCTTCATCTTTAAAGGCGGGACGTTGACTGCCGACACGGATTTCGGAGTGAAGTCGTTGTTTCAGATTGCCTGGCCACTGACCCTCGACGCATTCATTACCACCTGGGTCACCCTGGTAGTCACCTCTTTGCTGGCCTGTCTGTTTATTCGCTTCACAGCCTCATCGCCGGGGCTATACCCCTCCCGCGGGCTGAGGGGCGCTCTGCTCATGTATCGGGTGAACAGGATGAACTCCATCCAGAGACAGTGGACCTGGACCATCACGGGACAGTACCTGAGGGCCCTCGCCGGCGTGCGCTTTCCACACGTCGGCGCGTCGGAGTGCGACGTCATGTACAACCTGGTGCCCGAGGTGGCTTCGGCTGACTCTCAGGTGTTCTGGTCCAACGGATGTTTTACCAACATGCTCGACTGTGGCGCCGAGCACTTCAAGCTGCGCCGGCTGGATATGCCGCGGAATTTCTTCAGCGGTAACAATTGCGTAGCCGAGTATGGGCAATTCCCGTCCAACTTTCTCCTGGGCGTCTCCTCGCCGGGAAGTGAAATACAGTTTCGTCGACAGATGCGATCGCGGCTGGGCGAATCCATCACGGTGGCGGGAAACCCACCCGTGAAATTCTCCAGCGCGTCATTTGAAGAGGAGCATGAGAGTCATGGGCAGCCGAGTTTTCCGCTCTTTCTAACTCGAGTTTTGCTGAACGATCTATTCAGTATCGGAATGCTGCCGGTCGCTGAAGGGCTCGTCTTCATGATGCTCTACCTTTCTCTGGTGCGATGGGACATAAATTCGATCGCCAGCGCATGCATAGCTTTGATGTTCACGGAAGTCACTCTGGTTTTACTCTGCGCCGCAATCAAGAAACTCCTTATCGACAAGTGGGGAATCGATCACGCGACGCCGTTCTGGTCCTGGAAGCACTTCGCCTATTTCTTCGCCCAGGACTGCTTCTTTGTCTGGTGCCGAACGCCGCTGGCATTCTGCGCCGGAACGATCCTCGCGAATCCAATTCTACGGTTGATGGGCTGCCGGATCGGCAAGCGAACCATTGTGGCCCAGCCAATGCAGTGCTTCGATTGGAACGCTGTGAGCTTCGGCAATGACTGTTACGTCGACGGTTTCATGCAGCTCCACACCCTCGAGAACATGACGCTCAAGGTGAAACGAACTCACGTTGAGGATGGTTGCGCGGTGAACACCGGGGCAACGTTGATGGGCGGCGCGGTGATTGAGCGGGACACCACAGTTTACCCTCTGTCGCTGATTCTCAAGGAGATGAACCTGGTCACCGGGACATACGAAGGCAGCCCGGCGCAGCCGGTGAACGATGCGACCCTGCTCTCCCGGGCCCGAGACTACGTCGCTGCCTCTGTTAGAAGCACCCACTCCGTTGACCACACTGACTGGCTGAAGGCGGTGGCAATCATCCTGGTCCTGGTTGACCACATTGGCTACTTCTTCATAGAAGACGACCAGTGGTGGAGCGTCTTCGGACGCCTGGCGGCTCCGACGTTCTTTTTCCTTCTGGGCTATGCAAAAAGCCGGGGTGTCCCACGCAACTGGATCTGGCTCGGTCTCGGCCTTACCCTGCTCGATATCTGGCACAACGAGTGGAAGTGGGTCGCACCGAACATTCTTTTGAGCTTCGCACTCATCCGCCTCGGTCGTCCTTATGCCCAAGGCCTCCTGGAACGTCACGGCTGGATCGGCTTCGCGCTACTCGCCGCCCTGCTTTTCGCTTTGCTTCCGGTGACGGCGCAAGTTGTTGATTACGGCGCCGAGGGATGGCTGTGGGCCCTCTTCGGTCTGTCACAACGCAGATACGTGGATCACAAGTCAGCTACGAACTTAGACGCGACAAACCAAATCTCGGCGCCGCTAAACACCGGGAGAAAAAACCTGGGCCTGATGCGACTCGTGGCGTGTCTGATCGCCGCGTCCGTCTATGTCTGGCGGGAGCAAATAGAATTCTCGTTTTCTCAGATCCAGTACGCCGTCTTCATTTTCGTGCTGACAATTTTGGCCCTGCGACTATGTGTTTTCCTTCGTGGTGCGACACGCTTCCAGCCACCAAAATTAGTAGCTGATACGTTGGGCTTCATCGGCCGGCACACTCTGGAGATTTACGCCATCGAGCTGGCCGGATTTCAATTGATCGCAAAGTTGGTGAAACTCGAATTCTGACGCGAGTTCCTTTGGCAAAGCCATGGTAGATATGACGCGAAACGATAGTGCCTGGGTCCATGAGATGTTCTCCAAACGAGCGCGCGATGTAACCCCGCGGGCGGCTCGCGATGTCGCCTGCGTGTGGTATGCCCCGCTGTTGTCTGATCCTGAGGCGGCCAGCCGCTGTGCATCGGTTCTGTCGGCTGCTGAGCGGGTGAGGTCGAACCGGTTTGTGACGGAGGAGCTCAAGACCCACTTCCAACAGAGACGTGCGTTTCGTCGCTACTGCGGCGCACTCGCGCTCGGCTCGAGGTCGTCTTTATCACAGATCACTTTTGCAGAAACCGAGAATGGGCGCCCGTACCTTCGTGACCGGTCGGATCTCTGGTTTAGCTTTTCATCATGCCGGTCAGGTTTCGTCGGGGCATGGTCTTCAACACACGGGCTCGGGATCGATCTCGAAGACGGTGCCGTCGGGCTGGAAGTGGCCGACCTCGCGCAAACGTACTTCACGGAATCTGAGGCACGAACTGTCCGAGAGCAAGGTCCCGCACGGATCCGAACGTTCCTTCAGCTTTGGAGTTTGAAGGAAGCGGCACTGAAATCGATCGGTGAGGGATTACCGTTCGGCCTGGGGGCGTTTGAATTCGCACTGGACGAAAGTCCGCGCGTCGTTGATGCTCCGCGAGATCACGGTGGTCCGGAGGGGTTCACTGCGCATCTGTTCGATCAAGCGGACGTATGTGCAGCTCTGGTCCTGCGGATTCTCTAACAATTTCCCTCATGGCATTTCCCCGACCTGGGTAGTGGGTCAGTTTGATGTCCGACAAGCTTTAGCTTGTCGAAACTTCGGCGACAAACTGAAGTTTGTCGGACATTTATTCCAAACTGCATTAGTCTCCCCCCCGACCTGTAACTTTTGACAGGTATAGCGGTCCCGGGTCTGTGGTCAAGTTGAGCGGTAACTGACCAAGAAGACCTTGGAGGGTCCACCGGATGCTGCAGCGTCGGAAATATCTATATCTCGCCAACGTCCTTCTCGTCATCGCCATTTTCTCAATACCCGCCGCGGCCCAGGACAAGAATATCTGGCAGGAATACCGGCCGAGCATCATCGTTGCTATGCCCGTTAACGAGAAGGTGATCCTATTTCAATATAACGTGGTCATCTACGCACCGGAAAAGAAACTAACCACGCTCGGCGTCACACTGCCGGGCGTTACCTACCGGCCGTTGGCCAAGAACGGCAAGGGCACCTGGTTAGAACTGTGGGCCGGGGTGCTCTTTGCATGGACCGACAACTACCACACGACAAACAGCTTTGAGACTCGTCCCGTGGTGGGGGTCAGGACGTTCGTGCCGAACACCAAGAAGGTGAACATCATCAACTTTGGGCGGTACGAGTACAGGGCTTTTAGAGACGGCGATAGCAGGACATCCCAGCCGCGATTTCGCGACCGCGTTTCATTAGAGGTCCCGCTGGCAAAGGGTGACAGGAGGTGGGCGCCTAAGACCTACTATACGGCCGTCGATGTAGAGCCGTTCTGGCGGCTTGATAACAAGTTCATGGAAAAGGTCAGGCTCCGTGGCACGTTGGGTTATATATTCAGAAAAAGATTGGCTGCTGAGTTCATCTACCATGCCGAGTGGGCGGGCTCAAAAGGCGAACCTAAAAAATTCGTCGGCAACATCTGGCGTGTGAGTATCAAGTTCCTGTTTCCGAGAGGAAAAGGCATTTTCCCGAGGATCGATATTGACGATTAGGTCTTCACTGGGGAGATCCTTGAGATTCACACCTAATTCCCTGGAGTTTCCTGCTAATTCTCACCATCCGTTCCGAGTTTTGACTCGAAATCCTGTCAATTGTGACAGGTTCGCACTTTGGTTCTTGCAATAGAATTTTCAAAGTCAGAACCAATTTTGCCTGACAGACATGCCGTCGAAGGGGCGGCGCCGGACCGCTCGGCAGGCACTTCGAACCGGGCGAAAACCCGGAAGCAGTGTCGATCGGGTAGTTGCCTTGTTCTCTTGAGGCTGGCGCATGCTCCGCAGGCTGAGACAGCACATTTGTCGCGAGCGAAACCATGGCACAGGCGGCGGCACAAATCGAAGCAAAACGAGACACCCTAAAAAGCGTCCGGGTGGCTACTGTCGCCTGGTTGCTGACGGCCGTCTTCTACTTCTATCAGTATGCCCTGCGTTCCTCGCCGGCGGTAATGATGCCGCAGTTATCCGAAGCCTTCACCCTCACAACTTTAGGCGTCGCCTCGATGGTTGGTCTTTTCTATTACGGCTATTCACCTTTCAGTTTGGTGGCCGGCGCGGCCATGGATCGAATGGGGCCGCGCAAGCTGTTGCCTTTTGCGGCAGTCATAGTCGGAATCGGGGCTTTGCTGTTTGCGACTGGTCAGCGCGAAATCGCCAGCGTGGGCCGGTTTATTCAGGGCGCAGGCGGTGTCTTCGCACTGGTGGGCGCTATCTACATTGCCACCAAAAACTTTCCGGCCTCGCAGGCAGCGACGCTGATCGGGGCAACCCAGATGTTCGGGATGGCGGGCGGCTCCGCCGGACAATTCCTGGTGGGACCGTTGATCAGTCGCGGCCTGAGTTGGAGCAACTTCTGGATCGGGATGGGGGTCGTCGGCCTGGGGATCGGCGTCGTGCTCTTCTTCCTGATTCCTAAAGAAGAACCAAAACAAGAGTCCGGCGGTTGGCTGAAGAGCACGGCCGAAGGCTTTGGCATCGTATTCAGGAATCCCCAATCGATCCTGTGCGGCCTGATTGCGGGGCTCATGTTCATTCCCACAACCATCTTTGACATGATTTGGGGAGTGCGCTTTTTGCAGGATGCGCACGGCCTCGAATACGGCGCAGCGGTGATGCGCTCGTCGACAGTTCCCTTCGGCTGGATTATCGGCTGTCCGCTGCTTGGATTCATTTCTGATCGGCTGGGCCGGCGCAAGCCCGTTCTGGTCGGAGCAGCAATTGTGCTGCTCGCGTGCATGGCCTGGATTCTTTACGGCCAGAGTGGTGTGTTCCCGCCGTACGTTCTCGGTTTGATAGCCGGGATCGCCTCAGGCGCAGCAATGCTGCCTTACACGATCATTAAGGAAGCCAACCCGCCACAGTTTGGCGGCACGGCAGCCGGAGTCATCAACTTCCTGAATTTCACTTTTAGCGCGCTGCTGGGTCCGGTGTTCGGCTGGATTCTGCAGCGCGTTTCCAGCGGCGCGGAAACAATGGAGCTGCAGCATTACCAAAGGACTTTTACGCCGCTGCTCTATGGGGTCGGCATCGCGGTCATTTTAGCTTTGCTGTTGAAAGAGACAGGTTCAGCAGTTCGAAACCCGGCCGGAGCGTCGCGGTGAACGCTCTCGTAAAAACCGCAGAGGCGTAGATGCCTCTGCGGTCTTTGATCGAGTTTGCAGGATTAGAGGGAAAGAGACATGAAACAAGCAACCGCAACCGGCACCGGAAAATACGAACGGCTGCTGGAACGGTGCCTGAGTCTGGAACCGGTGCCTACTGCCGTCGCATATCCGTGCGAAGCCTCAGCACTGACCGGAGCGTTTGAAGCGGCCGAAAAAAAATTGATTGCGCCGATCCTGGTTGGGCCTGCGGAACAAATAGCGGCCACCGCAAAGTCCGCGGGAATAGATCCCGGAGCTTTGCAGATTGTTGATGCTCCCGATGGTCCGGCCTCCGCAAAAAAGGCAGTCGAACTCATTCGCGAAGGCAAGGCCGAAGTCTTAATGAAAGGCAGCCTGCATACAGACGAATTGATGTCGGCGATTGTTTCGCGCGAAGGGGGCCTGCGCACCGGACGCCGCATCAGTCACGCCTTCGTAATGGATGTGCCGACTTATCACAAAGTCCTGATCGTCACGGATGCGGCCATCAACATCGCGCCCGTACTGGAAGATAAGGTCGACATTTGTCAGAACGCGATCGACCTGGCGATTTCGCTGGGGCTCGAAAAGCCAAAAGTGGCAATTCTCTGTGCGGTCGAAACGGTCAATTCAAAGATGCCCGCGACGCTCGACGCGGCGGCGCTCTGCAAGATGGCTGAGCGAGGTCAGATCAAAGGCGGTCTCCTTGATGGACCTCTGGCGTTCGATAACGCCATCAGCAAGGAAGCAGCGAAGACCAAAGGGATCAAATCTGAGGTTGCGGGCGATCCGGATATTTTGCTGGCCCCCGATCTCGAAGCCGGAAACATTCTCGCTAAGCAACTCAGTTTCCTGGCTAATGCCGATAGCGCCGGAATGGTGCTCGGCGCCCGGGTGCCGGTGATTCTGACCAGCCGCGCCGATAGTGTCAGATCACGAATAGCCAGTTGCGCCGTCGCGAAGTTGATAGCTCATGCGCGACGCCAGGCGGCCACGGCGAGGTGACGAATGTCCGACAAACTTCAGTTTGTCGCTGAAGCTTCCACAAGCTAAAGCTTGTCGGACATCAGAGACTTCGCAGAGAAGAACTGAAATTGGTGACCGGAAGTAAACAGTGGAGGTAGCAGAAATCGCAGACAACGCAGAACTCAAACTGGCCGATAAGCTCGCGGTTGAACGGACATTGCTGGCTGCGGACCGAAGTATGCTCGCGGGTGTGCGCACCGCTTTAAACTTTATTGGCTTCGGATTCGCGATTTACCAGGTGCTGCGGCTCTTGCAGCAGAATTCTCAGGTGGCCGTTATGCGTCCTCACACACCGAGGAATTTCGGCATGTTCATGATCCTGGCGGGAACCGCTCCATTGATTGTCATGATGATTCAGTACTACCGGACACTGAGGCGAATAGGCGGGAATTTAAACGTTCTTACTAACCCTTATTTCCAAATGGCCTTCGCAGCTGCCTTGCTGGGGAGCATTCTCCTGACCGCGTTCACGTTGAACATTATTCTGCGTTGAAGAAAAGGCAGCTCTCGAATGGTTACGTAGCCTGAACAGCCATAGATACTGAGACAAAAAGAATGCGGGTAATCAAATCTAATCTTATTGGTCATTCTCGACGGTCGCTCGGCAGTGGTGCAGTTTGATGTCCGACAAGCTTTAGCTTGTCGAAGCCTGGCGACAAACTGAAGTTTGTCGGACATTCGTTCCAAGCTGCATTAGTACTCGGTCTCTCTGATTCTCTGCGGCAAATCAGAAAGGAAACTCAACCCAGTGCCTGACGTGAATCGCATTACAGTAGATGCCAACGAGGCGGCGGCTTCAGTCGCCTTTCGTCTGAGCGAAGCCATCGCAATCTTTCCCATCACGCCCAGTTCGGCCATGGCTGAATCCTGTGACGAATGGGCCAGCCGCGGCAAAACCAATCTTTGGGATGTCATTCCGGAAATCGCCGAGATGCAGTCGGAAGGCGGTGCGGCCGGCGCAGTGCACGGCGCGCTGCAAGCCGGAGCCCTCTCGACCACCTTCACCGCGTCTCAGGGTCTCCTGCTGATGATCCCCAACATGTACAAGATCGCGGGCGAGCTTTCGCCTTTTGTGATGCACGTGACCGCGCGCACCCTGGCTACGCATGCGTTGTCGATCTTTGGCGATCACTCGGACGTCATGGCCTGCCGGCAGACTGGCTTTGCTTTGCTGTGCGCCAACTCGGTGCAGGAAGCGCATGACTTTGCCGCGATCTCTCACGCCGCCACCCTTGAGTCCCGCATTCCTTTCATTCATTTTTTTGATGGTTTCCGCACGTCGCACGAAGTCGGCAAGATCGCCGAACTCAGCGATGACGACTTGCGCAGTCTGATTTCCGAATCAGCGATCGAAGAGCATCGCCGGCGCGCGCTGACTCCCGACAAGCCTGTGGTGCGGGGCACGGCGCAGAATCCTGATGTGTTCTTTCAGGCGCGCGAGGCAGCAAATCCCTTCTATGACAACTGTGCAGAGATCGTCGAACGCAAGATGAAGCGTCTCGCCGAACTCACGGGCCGTCAATACAACTTGTTCGACTACGAAGGCGACAGGTCAGCCGAACGCGTGATCGTAATTATGGGCTCGGGCGCCGAGACGGTGCACGAGACCGTAGAAGAGTTGATGAGGAGCGGCGAGAAAGTGGGCGTCCTCAAAGTCAGACTTTACCGTCCATTTGCTCAAACGGCTTTCCTGGCAGCGCTGCCGAAGACGGCCCGCCGGATCGCTGTGCTCGATCGGACGAAAGAGCCTGGAGCGCCGGGCGATCCTCTCTATCTTGACGTTATGACTGCGCTGGGAGAGGCGCGCACCGGAACGAATCCACCTTTCGCGGTCGAGCCACTCGTGATCGCCGGGCGCTACGGACTGTCGTCGAAAGAGTTTACGCCGGCGATGGTCAAGTCGGTCTTTGATGAACTGGGAAAAGAGAGTCCGCGGCGCCACTTCACAGTGGGAATCATCGATGACGTTACGCATCTTTCGCTGGCGTGGGATCCGTCATTCCGCACCAAAGCTGACGATGTAACGACCTCGCTGTTCTATGGGCTGGGAGCCGATGGCACAGTCGGCGCCAACAAGAACTCGATCAAGATCATCGGTCAGGAGACCGACCGTTTCGTGCAGGGCTATTTTGTCTATGACTCCAAGAAGTCGGGCGCGATCACTGTCTCACACTTGCGTTCGAGTCCGCGGCCGATCCGCTCAGCCTACCTGATTGACCGTGCCGGCTTCGTCGCCTGCCATCAATTCGAATTCATCGACAAGATCGACATGCTCGAGCACGCGGCCCCGGGAGCTGTCTTTCTATTAAATGCCCCGGGCGCGGCTGCCGAAGTCTGGGATCGTCTGCCCCGGGAGATGCAGGAGCAGATGATCGAAAAGCAAATTCGTTTCTTTGCCATCGATGCTTATGCGCTCGCGAAACAAGTCGGGATGGGCGGCCGGATTAATACGATCATGCAGACTTGCTTCTTCGGCATTTCGGGAATCCTGCCGCGGGAAGAAGCAATCGCCCATATCAAAAAATCGATCGAAAAGACTTATGGCAAACGCGGGCCGGAAGTCGTGCGCCGAAACTGCGAGGTAGTCGATCTGGCTCTGGCTCACCTGCGTGAGATTCCGGTGCCCAGTGCGGTGAGCGCAACCCGCGGCCGGCCACCGATTGTTTCTGAACGAGCGCCGGATTTTGTGCAGAAGATCACCGCGGTGATGCTGGCCGGTAAGGGTGACCTGCTGCCCGTGAGCGCCTTTACGGTCGACGGCACCTGGCCGGTCGGCACCGCGAAGTGGGAAAAGCGCAACCTGGCGCTGGAAATCCCCGTTTGGGATCCGAAGGTTTGCATTCAATGCAATCAATGCGCGCTCGTTTGTCCCCACGCGGCGATTCGCGCCAAGGTATACGACGAGCCGTCACCGGCCGCGCTACCTTCAACCTTCAAGTCGACTGCCTATCGCGCGCCTGAATACAAAGGGAAAATGTTCACGATCCAGGTTGCGCCGGAGGATTGTACAGGCTGCAACCTGTGCGTAAACGTCTGTCCGGCCAAGGACCGGACCAATCCGAAACACAAAGCGATCAATATGGAGCCGCAGGCCCCTTTGCGCGATAACGAACGGGCAAACTATGAATTCTTTCTCGGCTTACCAGAGCTGGAGCGCGGCAGTGTGGCGCGGCTCGATCACAAAGGTTCGCAGTTCCTCGAGCCCTTGTTTGAATACTCGGGCGCCTGCTCGGGTTGCGGCGAAACTCCTTACCTCAAGATGCTGACCCAGCTGTTTGGCGATCGTTTGCTAATCGCTAATGCGACTGGCTGTTCTTCCATCTACGGCGGCAATTTGCCTACGACGCCTTACACCACCAATAGCGATGGGCGTGGTCCGGCATGGTCCAACTCTTTGTTCGAAGACAACGCCGAATTCGGTTTTGGCTTTCGCCTGGCCCTCGATGCCCACCTCAAGGCCGTCCACGGTTTAGTCGAGCGACTTGCGCCGCAGCTGGGTGACAACCTGGTTTCAGAGCTGTTGAATGCCGATCAGACTGGCGAAGCTGGGATCATTTCTCAACGCGAGCGAGTAAGAGCTTTGCGCGAGAAGTTGACGGGTTTGGAATCGGCCGAAGCACGCCGTCTCGATGTGCTAGCTGATTACCTGGTAAAGAAAAGTGTCTGGCTGGTGGGCGGCGACGGCTGGGCTTATGACATCGGCTATGGCGGACTTGATCACGTCCTGGCCAGCCGTCGCAATGTCAATATTCTGGTGCTGGATACTGAGGTCTATTCCAACACCGGTGGCCAGGCGTCAAAGGCCACCCCGTTGGGAGCCGCGGCGAAATTTGCGGCGGGCGGAAAGCCGATCGGAAAGAAGGACCTCGGGTTACTCGCAAACATGTACGGCCATGTTTACGTAGCGCGAGTCGCTTTTGGCGCCAAGATGGTGCAAACGGCCCAGGCTTTCGTCGAAGCCGAATCTTACGACGGGCCGTCGTTAATCATCGCGTACAGCCATTGCATCGCGCACGGCTATGACATGGCCAACGGCGCGGCGCAACAAAAGTTAGCGGTCGAATCAGGTGTCTGGCCGCTTTATCGATTTGATCCGCGCCGTCTGGTCAAGGGCGAGGCGCCGCTAAATCTCGATTATGGTCCACCCAAGCCGAAGGTCGCTGAGTACATGCGTAACGAGTCGCGCTTTCGCATGATTGAGCGAGCTGACCCGGCGCGTTTCAAACATTTCATCGAGGAATCTCAGGCCGCGGCCACCCGCCGTTATGCGGGTTATCAACAGCTCGCGCAAATCACCCTGCCCGCGCGCGACAAGACGGAAGAACCATCAAGCGGAAATGGAGATAGTGGAGAGCAAATATGAATCTCACAACTACATACATGGGACTTTTCCTGCCGCATCCGCTGATCATCGGATCGAGTGCGCTGACAGACGATCTCGAGACGGTCAAAGAACTCGAAGACCACGGCGCCGCGGCCCTCGTACTCCGTTCGCTGTATGCAGAGGAAATAGCCGGCGAGCAGATGTCGGCTTTCTTTAACAGCGAGAGTCACGGCGAATCGTCTCCTGAAGCCGGAAGTTATTTTCCCGAACCTGAGCTGGCGCTGGGACCTGATGAGTATCTGGAACACTTGCGCCGCGTAAAAGCAGCTGTCGGTATCCCCGTGATTGCTTCACTCAACGGCGCGGTCCCGGGCGATTGGATTTCTTATGCCCGTTTGCTTCAGGAGGCGGGAGCCGACGCATTGGAACTGGATCTCTATCACTCGGCCAGCGATGCGGCGACGACCGCTGCCGAAATCGAGAATCAGATGATTGAGATTGTGCGCTCGGTAAAGGCGGGAGTTAGTATCCCGGTGGCCGCAAAACTCTCTCCGCTGTTTACTGCTTTCGCCAACTTTGCCACTCGACTCGACTCAGCCGGCATCGACGGACTGGTTCTCTTTACCCGCTTTCATAAAGTCGATATCGATGTCATTGACCTCGAAGTTCTACGCTCGGTCGAATTGTCTGATTCTTCAGAATTGCAGTTGCGCCTGAGAGGCGCAGCCGTCCTGGCGGGCAGAGTAAATGCAGGCATCGCCATCGCCGGTGGCGTGCACACTGCGCTGGATGTGATCAAGGCCAACATGTCAGGCGCCTGCGTCACGCAAATGGTTTCGGCCATCCTCAGGAACGGCCCGCGGCACTTGCGTACCGTCCTGGCAGAGCTTGAGGCGTGGATGACTGAGAACGAGTGGGAGTCGCTTGCAGAGATGCGCGGCAATATGAGTTTTCAGCGTATTCCAGATCCAGCGGCGTACGAACGGGCCACCTATCGGAGATTCCATTAAGGGGGGAATAGTTTAGTGGACGATTATGCACTAGTACTCAACGCTGGTTCTTCAAGCCTCAAGTTCTGCGTTTTCCAGCGCCCGGATAACGAGAAGTGGCGCCTGGCTGCACGGGGGCAGGTTGAGGGCATCGGCACGTCACCGCGACTCTCGGCCAAAGGCCCCGACGGAGAGAAGTTAGTCGATGAAAAATTGTCCGACTCAATCCGTACCGGACAGGACGCCATCGAGACCCTCGCCGTCTGGCTAAGATCGAAATACGCCGGAGCGCGTGTGTTAGGAGTCGGTCACCGGGTAGTTCACGGCGGTCCGCGCTTTGATCGTCCAACGATAGTGAGCGATGAAGTTTTAGCTGAGCTCCACAAGCTGATTCCCTTAGCTCCTCTCCATCAACCCTACAACCTCGCGGCGATCGAAGCGGTCGCCGAGCGCCTTCCCGGCGTGCCCCAGGTAGCTTGCTTTGACACCAGTTTTCATCGAGGCCATGCACCGGTCGCCGAGTTGGTTCCCTTACCTCGCGAGCTCTGCAAATCAGGTGTCGCGCGTTACGGATTTCATGGCATCTCGTACGAATACATTGCGTCCGTCCTGCCGGAGGTCGCGCCCGAAATTGCGACCGGCCGGGTTATCGTGGCGCATCTCGGCAGCGGCGCCAGCCTCTGCGCCCTGAAAGATGGGAAGAGCGTGGACACAACCATGGGTTTTACGGCCGTGGAAGGGCTGTGTATGGGAACGCGGCCGGGCTCAATTGATCCGGGCGTCGTACTTTTTCTCTTCCAGAATCTCGGGCTGTCAGTCAAAGAAGTGGAAGCAATTCTCTACAAGAAATCGGGTCTGCTCGCGATTTCCGAAATCAGCAACGACATGCGCGATCTTCTGGGTCGCACCGAACCTGAAGCGATACTGGCGGTGGACTACTTCGTCTATCGGACCGCCAAAGAGATTGGGGCGCTGGCCGCGGTGCTCGGCGGCGTCGACGCATTAGTGTTTACGGCCGGCATTGGCGAGAACTCGGCCGAGGTTCGCCAAAGGATCTGCCAGGCGTCCGCCTGGTTGGGAATTGAACTCAACGAAGAGGCGAATGCCGGTAAGGCCAATCAGATTTCCGCGGCTGAAAGCAAAGTTTCCGTCTGGGTGATTCCAACGAACGAAGAACTGATGATCGCCCGGCATACCGGAGATTTACTGGGTTTAAGAAACGAGGTGGCAGGGGCGTCCCGCTCGTGAAAATCACGCGCAGGATGCGTGTGCCGCCAAGTGGCACAGACTTTTTAGTCTGTGATTCCGATCGTCAAGACTCACAGACTGAAGTCTGTGCCACCGATAAAAAACTAGGAGGGTTCCAAATGGTTAGCGCCACAGCACAAATTCCGAGTGAGAAAACGAGTCAGCCGTGGAAAGGATTCACGCCGGGCCTCTGGCAGAAAGAGATCAACGTCCGTGACTTCATTCAACAGAACTACACGCCGTACGAGAGTGACGAGTCTTTTCTCGCGCCGGTGACCGATCGCACAAAAGCTATCTGGGCGCGCCTGTGTGAATTGTTTATCGAAGAGCGCAAGAAAGGGGTGCTCGACATCTCGCAGATCCCCGGCGCGATCACCGCGCACGCTCCAGGTTACATCGACCGCGAGAATGAACTCATCGTGGGCCTGCAAACCGAAGCGCCGCTCAAACGGTCAATCATGCCGAATGGCGGCTTCCGCATGGTCCTGGGCGCGCTTAAGACGTACGGGTACGAACCCGATCCGCATATCGTCGAGACATTCACCAAGTATCGCAAGACACACAATGAAGGTGTGTTCGATGCTTACACGGCGGACATCAGGCGCTGTCGCAGCTCGCATGTGCTTACCGGACTTCCGGACGCCTATGGTCGCGGGCGCATCATCGGCGACTACCGGCGGGTGGCGCTGTATGGAATCACCCGTTTAATAGAGCGAAAGCAGGAAGAGAAACGCAGCCTCGATTCGGCGATGTCGACCGAAGCGATCATTCGTGACCGCGAAGAACTCAGTGAGCAGATTCGCTCGCTTAAGGAGTTGCAGCAGATGGCTGCGAGTTATGGGTTTGATATCTCTGTTCCGGCGAGTACTGCCAAAGAGGCGGTGCAGTGGCTTTACTTCGCCTACCTCGCAGCGGTCAAAGAACAGAACGGCGCGGCAATGTCTTTGGGTCGCACTTCGACTTTCCTCGATATTTATTTTCAGCGCGATCTCGCCGCCGGCACATTGACTGAGGAACAGGCGCAGGAAATCATCGACGACTTTGTTATCAAACTGCGCATCGTTCGGTTCCTGCGGACGCCCGAATACGACGAGTTGTTCGCGGGCGATCCCACCTGGGTCACCGAGTCGATTGCCGGCATGGGCGATGACGGCCGGTCGCTGGTCACCAAGACAAGCTTCCGATACCTGCAAACTCTCTACAACCTCGGGCCCGCGCCGGAACCAAACATGACGATCTGGTATTCACCAAGATTGCCGGATGGATTTCGCAGCTTCTCCGCCAAGGTGGCGATTGACACCAGTTCAATCCAATTCGAAAGCGATGAGATCATGCGCCGCGAATGGGGCGATGACGGCGCAGTTGCGTGTTGTGTTTCGCCGATGCTAATGGGCAAGCAGATGCAGTTCTTTGGCGCCCGCGCCAACCTGGCCAAGTGCCTGCTCTATGCAATCAATGGCGGCCGCGACGAAATAACCGGCGATCAGATTGGGCCGAAAACTGAAGCGGTCCAGGGGGACTACCTCGATTTCGATGACGTGCAGGACAGATTTGAAAAGATGATGGACTGGCTCGCCGGAGTTTATGTCAATGCCATGAACGTCATCCATTACATGCACGACAAGTATGCCTACGAACGCGTTGAGATGGCCCTGCACGATTATGCGCCGTTCCGCACGATGGCCTTTGGCATGGCCGGTATGTCAGTAGTCGCCGACAGCCTCTCGGCGATGCGCTACGCCAGGGTGCAAGTCGTTCGCGATGAGACCGGCCTGATAACCGACTACAAGACTGAAGGAGAGTTTCCCTATTTCGGCAATAACGACAACCGCGTGGATCACCTTGCCGCCTGGGTCGTAAGCACTTTCATGAACAAACTGCGCAAGTATCCAACTTATCGAAACGCCCTCCATACCCAATCGATTCTGACGATCACCTCGAACGTGGTCTACGGCAAGAGCACCGGCAACACGCCCGATGGCCGGCGGCAGGGCGAACCGTTCGCGCCCGGAGCCAATCCGATGCATGGCCGGGACAGCCACGGCATCCATGCTTCGGGGTCTTCAGTTGCCAAAATTCCCTATCGAGACGCGGCCGACGGCATTTCACTGACGACGACTTTGGTGCCTGAAGGCCTCGGCAGAGTGGCCGAGGATCGTATTACCAATCTGCGCAGTATGCTCGACGCATTCTTCGGCAGCACCGGTTTTCACATGAATGTGAATGTGCTGAATCGCGAGATGCTGCTGGATGCAATGGATCACCCGGAGAAATATCCAAACCTGACGATCCGTGTTTCGGGCTATGCGGTGAACTTTGTGCGGCTGACCCGTGAGCAACAGATGGATGTCGTCAATCGCACTTTCCATGGTGCCGGTGCGGTCTGAGTGTTGCGCGGACAATGACACACGCGTATCGAGTGCGTGCTTCCCTAGGCGCCCCCTTGCCAACTCTCTTCAGGGAGGTCGAGATGAACATCAGCGAACTTACGGCGGTCAATCCGATTGAGGGAAAGAACCCGTTTGAACTCCGTCTCAATCAGAGCTTCGGCGTGCCGGAATCGGCGGTCAAGAAAGCTCTCGACAGTGGCGACATTGGTTTCATTCATTCGTTTACCACGGGCTCAACGGTCGATGGTCCCGGTGTGCGGGTGGTGGGCTGGACTGCGGGTTGTCAGTGGCGCTGTCGTTACTGTCACAACCCGGACACCTGGAACATGATGAACGGTATGGCGGTTACGCTTGAGGGAGCTGCAGAAGAACTGCGCAAATACCGGCATGGACTAAAAACCATGTCGGGCGGATTTACGCTGAGCGGCGGCGAGCCGCTGATGCAGGACCGGTTTGTCGTCAAGCTCTTGACCGCGGCGCAGGCGATGGGAATTCACACCGCCGTCGAAACTAACGGCTTCCTGGGCTCACGCCTTTCGGATGAAGAACTGGAAAAGATTGATCTGGTGTTGCTGGGTATCAAGACGTGGGGTGAGGAAAAGCACCGCCGTCTGACCGGAAAAGATATTGAGCCAACGCTCGAATTTGCCCGCCGTCTGGCGAATCTCCGCAGACCGATTTGGGTCCGCTTTGTGCTCGTCCCCGGTTTGACCGATGACCTTCAGGACCTCAAGCAGATGGCCCAGTTCATCGCAAGCCTGGGAGTTGTCGAGCGGGTAGAGGTGCTGCCATTTCACCAGTTGGGCCGGTTCAAATGGAGGGCCCTCGGACTTGAATACGCGCTCGAAAAGACAACAGCCCCGCCTCCCGATTTGATCGAGATGGCTTGTGGAGTCTTTCGGGCTGAAGGACTCAAGGCGTTTTGAGGTGAGAACCGTCTCAGCTGCCGCAACCCGAACCATCCTATGACGTGTTTCCGGAGCAGACTTCTAATGACTTTTTGTTCAAGGCGAAAGAGTCTCCATGCTTAAACCCATAATCTCCAGTGTTGTTGTGATCCTATTTTTCTTCGCTCCAACAATCCGGACGGATCGGAAAATTATTCTTCCGCCCGGAGCTAAGGCTGGCGGAAATTGGAGTCCCGGAATCCTGCTGGACGGGACGCTCTACGTCTCGGGAATGGGAGGCGAGGACGCCAACGGAAAAATACCCGCGGACTTCGAAGCTGAAGTGAAACAAAGCCTCGACAACATCGGCGTGGTCCTGAAAGAAGCCGGGATGTCGCCAGCCGATGTTGTGAGCGTGCAGGTGTATCTCACGGATGTAAACACGTTCCAAAAGATGAATGCCGTATACACGTCTTACTTCAAAGACCCGCGACCGACCCGCACCACGGTGGTAGTGGCCAAGCTGGTAGGGGCAGGACGAATAGAAATCACGGCCACTGCAAGAAAATAGCGGAGCCAGGGTGGATTAGACGTAGAGCACCCGTCATTTGGAAAAAGAGGCTGAATCGGTGCGGCGTGCTAACGCACCTTGAAGCGCGCGCATCGTTATTGAATATTTCCACCAGGAATCAAATGACGCTGTCTCGAACTGCGCCTGCGCTGACGCGCGGCGATCTCACCGCAATCAGTTTGACCCTGGTTAACCCGCGGCTTTTAACTCGCTGGTGTTCGAAAGTCATGAAATGAGCAGGATTGCCTTGCAAGTTTCAGTTCGCGCCGCGACGGCCGCAGGTCTGGCGGTGGCATTAGCTCAAGTCTTACGGCTCGAATTCCCAATTTACGCCATGATCGGCGCCGTTATAGTCACAGATTTATCGGCCGCACGGACGCGGCAGTTGGCCGTGACGCGGATGGTGGGGACCATTCTGGGGGCCGTGTTCGGAGCTGCTATCAGTCCGCTCGGGGCCATTCACGACATCGGGGCGATCGTGGTGGGCGCCGGAATATTTGCGGCCATGTTCACCAGTCATCTGCTGCGTATCAAGGATTCGGCGAAGGTGGCCGGGTACGTCTGCGGCGTTGTCCTGCTGACTCATAGCGATCATCCATGGTCCTACGCGCTGTACCGGGGGCTGGAGACCGGTCTGGGCATTGGCGCAGCCTTCGCGGTGGGGATGGTGCCGAAACTCTTAAAAATTGAAATGGACCGATCAGATTCGGCCGGCTGAATTGGGTAACCTCTGTTAGTACCCCGACGAGTCGGGGTACTGACACTTTTTGCGATGAATCAAGATTCCACACTCACACTGAGTGCTCCTTTGAGCAAGGCGCTCAAGACCCCAATCAACTGGCTACTGATCTTCGTGCCGATTAGTGTCGCGCTGGAACACGTCAGCGGGACTCCCACGCCGGTTATTTTCTTTTCAGCGGCATTGGCAATCATTCCGATCGCCGCCCTGATTGTCCGCGCGACTGAACAACTCGCAACGCGCACAGGGGATGCGATAGGCGGTTTGTTGAATGCGACGTTTGGCAACACACCCGAATTGATTATTTCCCTGGTGGCGCTGCGGGCCGGTTATCTGGACATGGTTCGGGCGTCGCTGGTGGGCGCGATCCTGGCCAACCTGCTACTGGCTTTGGGCATGGCTTTCTTTATGGGCGGCCTGCGCTTTCACGAGCAGCGATTCAATCCGGCGGCGACCCGCGCTTACAGCACAATGATGTTTGTCGCCGCTATCAGCATGACAGTACCCAGCGCGTTCAATCGCGCATACGGAGCGCAGGGCGTCCTACGCGAGGAACAGTTGCTGAATATCGGCATCGCCTTCCTGTTGCTGGTCGCCTACGGACTATATCTCCTGTTTTCATTGAAGACTCATCCAGGTGCTTTTGCCAGTGTCGAGAGTGAAGTAGAAGCCAGTGAAGGAGAGGCACAATGGAGCGTGACCCGCGCGGTTGTCAGCCTGGTCGTGGCTTCGGCGCTCGCGGCATGGATGAGTGAGATTCTCGTGGGCGCGGCCGAGGGTACCGGCAAGACGCTGGGCATGTCACAGGTTTTCATTGGCATTGTTTTTGTCGCGATCGTCGGTGGGGCCGCTGAAAGTGGATCGGCGATAGCTATGGCGCGGAAGAATAAGATGGATTTATCGATTGGGATCGCGCTGGGAAGCTGTATCCAAATCGCTTTGTTCGTCGCCCCGGTGCTGGTGTTGGCCAGTTATTTCATCGCGCCGCATCCGCTGGAACTATCATTCGGCCGAGCTGAGATTGGCTCGCTTTTTATGGCCGTTTTGATCGGCGCGCTGGTTTGCGGCGACGGCCAATCAAACTGGTATAAGGGAGTCCAGCTAATCACCGTCTACGCGATGATTGCGCTGATGTTTTATCTAATGCCGGAACTGCCGGGGTGATCCAGATATACAAGTCTTAAAAGTTAATCCTCACTGATAAGCCACAAGGTAGGCAGGGCAAACATGAGGTACATTCTGGCCCGGTTTTATGAACTCGGTGGTCGCGTGGGCGGGCCGATGACCTTTCGGCTGGTTCTCCAACCGACGATCGCCACGCTGGTGGCCCTCCGGGCCGGATTGAAAGATGCCCGCGAAGGACGGCCCGCTTACTTTTGGACGTTGCTGACAGGTCGCGGTCAAAGGATAAAGCTGTTACGTGAAGGCTGGAGAGCCATTTTCAAGATCTTCATCCTCGCCGTGGTGCCGTACGTTCTGATCCGCGGTCCGGTGAACCGCCTCGCAGGGCGCTGGCACCGGAAATCCCAATCACTCTAAACACTCGAGGGTGCCGATCAAGGCGAGGCTTTGCGAGGGTAATTATATATTTGACTCCCCTCAGCCGCCCGAAGGGTTGCCAAGAAAGTAGCCGGTGGTCGGAGTCCGCGGAGACCACCGGGAATGCGAGATTAATTGGGTCGCACCCCGGAGGGGTGCCAGATCTTTCGAGGTAAAGATCTTTTACGTTGACCGGTAATCTAGACTTCAGATTATGGGTTCAACCGGCCTTGCCCGAAAAGTCGATTCTGGTTAGAACAAGTCGCGTACTAGCTGGGAGCGCGGACGTCCTCGTCCGCATTGAGCGCGAAGCGCGAACGGCTTCGGTGATTATTTATTGACAAACGATTAAGCGTCGTACAACAAACCGTGCGGACGGGGACGTCCGCGTTCCCAGCGTTCACTAGCTCGCTCCGACAAGGTCGACTTTTCGGGCAAAGCCGGTTCAACCTTCTTCAGACTGCACATCGTCTTCTCGACCAAAGAGCCACGACCCTTCATTAAGCCCGAATGGCAACCACGTCTTCATGCTTACCTCGGCGGGATCATTAGAGGCATGAACGGCGTGCCCGAGATTGTCGGCGGAGTTGAGGATCATGTCCATATCCTGGCGAGTCCGGAGGCCAGTGCATTGCATTGCGGACGTACTTCGCGACTTGAAGAAGGACTCGTCCACGTGGGCTAAAGAGAATTTTGATCGCGGCTTCCTGGCAAGAGGGTTATGCGGCGTTCACCGTAAGCCCCACGGCGACCGACTCACTGCGGCGCTACATTGCGACGCAGGAGGCGCATCATCGTAAACATTCCTTTGTTGATGAAACTGAGAGAGCTTCTCAACGCGGCGGGTATCGAATTTGACGAGAAGACTTTTCCGGTGGTCTCCGCGGACTCCGACCACCGGCTACTCTCTTGCAACCCTTCGGGTTGCGCTCGGGTGACTCAAACTATATCAATGCCCTCGCCAAGCCTCGCCTCGGGCTCAACTCTAGCCGCTGCTCCGCAACTCGTTGAATGTTAACGTCTAATATCGTGCGGCCACGATTTCAGGTTTCTGCCGCTACTGCGCCCGGTTCAGTGGCCCCGTTTTCTGACGCTGCCGCGTCCGCATGTGGATCGTCGCTGACCCACCCCATGAAGATTTGATGCCCCAGCGCGAACAACGTCGCACCAACAAACATCCCCAGGATCCCGCCGCTCGCCATGCCGCCTAACGCGCCCAGCAGCATCACCGGCATTGGTACGTCGACGCCGCGACCCAGCATCAGCGGTTTCAAAACGTTGTCCGCGAGCCCAACGACCAACAGGATGATGGTATGAGCGATCGCCGACCCGGTGCTGTACAGCCCGCTCGACCAGATGTAAATGATGGCCGGAATCGTGACAATCACGGCGGGCAATTGGGCAATAGCCAGAACCAGAACCACCACCGCCAAAACGCCCGCCGCCGGTACGCCGGCAAGCAGCAGCGCCAACCCGGTGAGTAACGCCTGCATGAAGGCGACCCCGATAACGCCGGATGCCACCGCCCGGATGGTTGACGTGGTGAGTTTGAAGAAGGCCTCGCCTCTTTCGGGGCCGGCGACCCGAACGAAAATTCCGTGACTAGCGGCGGCAGCCGGGTCACCGTATGCCATCAGAATGCCGGCGACGATAAATGAGGCCAGGAACAGCAACAGACCCTTGGCAATGCCGGCGACCATAGCGAGTGCTTTACTAGCCAGCTCGCCTATCTTCGGCTGCATGCTTTTCACAAAACCGGGCAGGTCGTCATGAGCTTTCGACCAGCCCTTGTAGATCTTCTTGCCAACGAGTGGCCAGTTCTCAATACCTGGCCGCGGGGGCGGAATCTGCACTGTGTTGTCCTGGACGGAGCCGATGAAATTACGAGTAGTATCGGCAAACGAATTCAGCAGCCACGCCGACGGAACGACGATCACCACCAGGCCTATGATTATCACCAGAGTCGACGCGAGCCATTGCTTCCTGACCCGGCGAGCGAGCCATTGATGAAACGGATACAAGGTGACCGCCAGGACGATTGACCAGACCGTCAGCGTCAGGAATGGCGAAAAAATTTGGTAGCACAGTAAGGCCAGAGCGCCAATCAAAACGATTCGAATCAACACATCCATCAGCGGGGTGGATGCCCGCTTTTCCAATAGGGAAGACTCCGAAACGGAATTCATTTGTATACTCCTCTTTCGAGGCCAGGATAGAGGGCGCGCACCTTAGTGTACCCAGGTGAGTCTGGTCACCAACCTGTTATTTCTGACAGGTATCCCCCAGTTGCCCTTCAAAATAAGATTAGCCTCCACCGACGTGCCAGAGCAGGAGGATTTATGGTCGTTCCGACTAAATCTCTAATCAATGACCTCAGTAGTTACGGGATCGCGAGATCGACCATCAGCGCGACGCCGCTGAGCGAAGAAGAAGCGCGCAAGACACACGCCTTTTGGCGGGCCTGCAATTACCTCGCGCTGGGGATGATCTATTTACAGGACAATCCCCTGCTCCGTGATCCGCTGACGCCCGACCAAATTAAGAACCGTATGCTTGGTCACTGGGGCGCGAGTCCGGCGCTCTCCTTTATATACACGCACCTGAATCGGGTCATTAAGACTTTCGATCTCGACATGATTTTCATGGCCGGACCCGGTCATGGCGCCCCCGGAGTTCTCGGGCCGGTTTATCTCGAAGGCGCTTACTCGGAAGTTTACCCGGACAAAAGCCAGGACGAAGAGGGCCTGCTCCGGTTCTTCAAACAGTTCTCGTTTCCGGGCGGTATCGGTAGTCACTGCACGCCAGAGACTCCGGGCTCGATTCATGAAGGAGGCGAGCTCGGCTATGTGCTGTCGCATGCCTGCGGCGCAGCCTTCGACAATCCGGACTTGATTGTCGCGGCCGTGGTCGGTGACGGCGAGGCCGAAACCGGGCCGCTCGCCACATCCTGGCACATCAACAAATTTCTCAATCCGATCCGTGACGGCGCCGTGCTGCCGGTTCTGAACCTCAACGGCTACAAGATTAACAATCCGACTCTGCTCGCGCGCATTAGCCACGAGGAATTGGAAGACCTGTTCAAGGGCTACGGCTACGCGCCCTGCTTCGTTGAGGGGTCTGACCCGGCGTCGATGCATCAGGCGATGGCGGCAACCCTGGACCATTGCGTGCAAACCATCCGGTCCGTGCAGCAGGACGCCCGCAGCAGCGGCGTCGCCGCGCGGCCTCGCTGGCCGATGATCGTTTTGCGCACGCCGAAAGGTTGGACTGCGCCGGCTGAAGTTGATGGGCACAGGGTCGAGGGACTCTGGCGATCACATCAAGTGCCGCTCGCCAAGGTCAAGACAAATCCGGCGCACCTGAAGCTGCTTGAAGAATGGATGCGCAGCTACAAACCCGAGGAGTTGTTCGACGAAAACGGGATCCTGGTTTCCGAACTGAAGGAGCTAACACCGTCGGGCGCTCGCCGTATGGGCGCCAATCCGCACGCCAACGGCGGGTTGCTGAAGAAAACCCTGCGGCTGCCGGACTTTCGCGAATATGCGCTCCGGTTCGATAAACCGGGACAGGTTGAAGCCGAAAACACGCGCCCTCTGGGAGCCTTTCTGCGCGACGTGATGAAGGCAAACATGAATACGTTTCGCGTTTTTGGCCCGGACGAGAACACGTCAAACAAGCTCGACGCAATTTATGAAGTTAGCAAGAAGCTCTGGTTGGCCGAGACTTTCCCGGAAGACGGCGATGGGGGCCAACTGTCGACCGATGGGCGAGTCATTGAAATGCTCAGCGAACATACGCTTGAGGGGATGCTCGAGGGCTACCTGCTAACCGGACGACACGGTTTCCTTTCTACCTATGAAGCATTCGTGCACGTGATTGACTCGATGTTCAATCAACATGCGAAGTGGCTGTCGATCTGCAATGAATTGTCCTGGCGTCAATCGATTCCCTCACTCAATTTGCTGATCACTTCCACGGTGTGGCGACAGGATCACAACGGCTTTACGCATCAGGATCCGGGTTTCCTCGACGTAGTGGTGAACAAACGCGCCGAGGTCACACGCATCTACCTGCCGCCCGATGTGAACAGTCTGCTATCGGTAGCCGACCATTGCCTGCGCAGCGAGAACTACATCAACGTGATCGTCTGCGACAAACAAATGCACCTTCAGTATCTGGATATCGACGCCGCGATTACGCATTGCACCAAGGGCATCAGTATCTGGAGTCAGGCCAGCAACGATCAGGGCGTGGAACCCGATGTCGTGATGGCTTGCGCCGGAGACATTCCCACCAAGGAGGCGCTCGCGGCGACTGCGATGCTGCGCGAGGAATTTCCTGACCTTAAGATTCGCTTCATCAACGTCGTGGATTTGTTCAAGCTCCAATCCGATCGCGAGCATCCCCATGGCCTGAGTGATCGGGATTTCGACAGCCTGTTTACGCCAGACAAGCCGATTGTTTTTAACTTTCACGGCTATCCGTGGCTGATTCATCGACTCACCTACGACCGGACCAACCATAAGAATCTCCATGTCCGCGGTTACAAAGAGCGCGGCAACATAAACACGCCGCTGGAGTTGGCGATTGAAAACGAAATTGACCGGTTCACTTTGGCTATCGACGTAATCGACCGGGTGCCGAAGCTACAAGCGATCGGCGCCCACGCCAAAGAGAGACTTCGCAACCTGCAGATAAGTTGCCGGCGTTATGCGCACGAACACGGAATCGACATGCCCGAGATCAACGAATGGAGATGGCCGTACTAGAGAATGTGACACGGGCGTCCCGCCCGTGACTTTCACGCGCAGGATGCGCGTGCCACCCTTGGAGACCCGATGAGGATTCATTTTCTCGGCGCAACTGGTGACGTCACCGGCTCGGCATACCATGTCGTGACTAAACACGCGAGCGTGCTGGTCGATTGCGGGATGTTTCAGGGTGGCAAAAAAGAAAAAGCAAAGAACCGCAGTGAAGCCAAACTCGAGGGCGGCAAACTCGATGCGGTGCTTTTGACTCACGGCCATCTGGATCACGTGGGCCGGCTGCCCATTCTGACCAGAAAGGGATATGAAGGGCCGATCTACGCCACGCAACCAACCATCGATATTGCGACCCTCATCCTCCGCGATTCGCTTTCGCTGCAGAAGCAGGATTTGAAACGCGAGAACAAGGAACGCCTCCGTCGCGAGCAACCACCACTCGAACCTCTCTTCGACGAGAAGGACGTGCGCAATCTGAAGCCATTGGTAAGGCCAATCAAGTACCGCCAGCAACTCGAAGTAGCCCCGGGAATTCAGGCCCGGTTCGTTGATGCCGGACACGTGATTGGCTCGGCCAGTATCGAACTGACCATCGAGGAAAACGGCCGTCCGAAAGTGGTCGTTTTCTCAGGCGATTTGGGACCGCGGGGCGCGCCCCTGCTGGAGGATCCGGTGCCCTTCGAAAAGGCCGATGTGGTGATCATGGAGTCGACATACGGCGATCGAGATCATAAATCACTTCATGACACCGCTATCGAGGGACGAAAGATCATCGCCCGGGCCATCGAGGACAAAGCCATGATCCTGGTGCCGGTCTTCGCCGTCGGTCGCACACAGTTACTACTTTATCTTCTGGCCGGAGCGTTTAGCCGAAGGACGTTGCCCCAATTTCCCATCTATCTCGACAGTCCAATGGCCATAGAGGCGACGAAGATCTACGGAAAGAATGCAGAACTCTTTGACGAAGAAGCAAAGGAGATGGTGAATTCAGGTGAACTGCGAAGAAATCTCGCTGTCACGCAGGCATGTCCCAAGCCCCGCGATTCGCGCGCGCTGAACGATCTAACCGGGCCCGCGTTGATTATGGCCGGTAATGGCATGTGTAGTGGCGGCCGTATCGTTCAGCACCTGGTGCGAAATTTGCCAAATCCTGAAACGGTAGTCCTGATTGTAGGCTTTCAATCGGGGCGTTCGCTGGGACGTCAATTGGTCGACGGTGCAAAAGAAGTCCGCATCTTTGGTGAGCGGATCCCGGTGCGTGCCTCGATCCATACGATGGGAGGTTTCAGCGCCCATGCGGGGCAGAGTGATTTGCTGAAATGGTTCGATGCGGTGGCGCCTTCGAAACCCCGTCTAATCATTACGCACGGAGAGGATCGGGCGCGCGGGGTTCTCTCGAACTTGATTGATTCAGCCCACGGGATCAAGGCGGATTGTCCGAACCTGGGCGACGTGATTGAGATTTGATAACGGGGCAGTAGCCCGACCGTCAGGGATGGCGTTTTCCAAAAGTTTAGGACGCCCTCCCTGACGGTCGGGCTACTGCCCCGCAAAACAGGAGAATTTATGAGCACAACAGATTCAAGCCAGCGAACTGACGCGGTCAGCCTTGATAACGAGGAGCAGGTAAAGAAGGTTCTGATCGATTCAGTCCTCGGACTTTGGGATGTGGTCAACAACCTAACGCGCCTCAAACCATCGCAACGGAACCGTTATCGCGTCACAATTTTTGGCTCGGCCAGAGCCAAACCGGGCACGATCGCCTACGAAGAAACGAAGCGAGTTTCAAAGGCTCTGGCTGAGATGGGCTGCGACATTATTACCGGCGGCGGACCCGGTCTGATGCAAGCTGCCAACGAAGGAGTCAAACTCGCCGGCGACAGCGCCCAGTCAGTAGGCATTCGCGTCGATCTGCCGTTCGAACAAGAGGTCAATCCGTTTGTCGAACTGGCGTTTGAGCACAAAACTTTCTTCACCCGGCTTCATCATTTCGTGCTGGCGTCCGACGCCTTCATCGTCGCGCCAGGCGGCATTGGCACCGTTCTGGAAACCACGATGATCTGGCAATTACTGCAAGTGCGTCACCTCGATGCGACCCCGTTGATTCTGGTCGGTAAGATGTGGCCTGGTTTTTTGGAATGGGCCCGCACGGCAATGCTCGAGTTTGAAACGGCGCTAGCCAGTCCCCGCGATTTCGAAATCCCTGTCTGCGTGGAAAACTCGGATCAGGCCATTGAGATTATTCGCGAACACCGCGAGAAATGGGCGGCCAGCGGGTCGTTGCAAGCAACCGCCGGAACTTGAAGAACCTGGAGGCACGCTCAACAAGCTGCGGAGCAGCGGTCAGAGTTAAGCCCAAGGCGAGGCTTTGCGAGCCTTGGGTCACCCGCCCAAAATGGTCGAGCCCCGAAGGGGCGACGAATATTCTCCTTGCAAGAATCCGTCTGAATAACCTAATCACTCTGTCATCACTGATAGCTTAGCGCTTCCTATTTTCGGTTGATTCGTGAGCTATGCTTTCATCATGTCTTAAACGAATCTTCTCTATCACATCGTTTATGGCACGAAGGACCGAGTCCCCATGATTACCAATGACCTGCGCCCACGATTACATGAATATCTCGGTGGCTTAGTAAAGGGTTTGCATGGCACTCCGTTGGAGATAAATGGAACGGCTGATCATGTTCATGTGCTTGCCAAAATCAAACCGGTGATTTCGATTTCCGACTTCCTCGGCAAATTCAAATCACTTTCCTCAGGTTGGGCCAGGCGCCAGTCACGAGGGAGATTCAACTGGCAAGCGAAATACGGGGCGTTCACTGTGAGCCAATCGCAGGCTGATCGGGTACGACGCTACATCCGCAATCAGGAGGCCCATCATGCGAAGATTTCGTTCGAGGAAGAATTCAAAGTTCTACTCAAGAGTCACGGAATAGAATTCGAAGAGAAATATCTCTGGCGATAAAATCTCTGTCGCCCCTTCGGGGCTCGGTTGATCAATTTTGATGTGACCCAAGGCTCGCAAAGCCTCGCCTTGGGCTTAACTCTGACCGCTGCTTCGCAGCTCGTTGAATGTTCACGTCTTAGATTCGGTGAGATCCGTCGGTGGTCAAGCTGGATTGCCCTGTTGAAAGGCCTCAACCGACTGGGCCACGTTCCCAAAACGATTGATGCCACCCAGCTTTTCATCCAAACCGGCAGCGCGCAGACGATCTCTGACGGAAGCACGGGCTTCGACTACTTGCAGGCGAATTCCCGAAGCGCCTAATTCATCGGCCAGCGAATGAAGGGTCGCGCCGCTTTGCAAATCGACGTGCGGCGACGCCGAAAAATCCAGCAGCACCAGTTTTGGTTGCCCAGATTCGGCGCGGGCGTGCGCGAGGATTGTTTCGCGCACATACTCGACATTGAAATAAAGCAGGCTCGACTCGACGCGGAAGATCAAAATACCCGGAACTGATTCGTTATCGGGATTTCGCTCGAGATCTGAGAATCGATTTGTGCCGGGAATGCGACCGAGCGTGGCCACGCGCGGATGGGAGGCTCTGCGCAGGAGTTGCACCAGTGAAATCAACGCGCCGATCATTACTCCGCGCAAGAGTCCGGAGCCAAGCACACCCAGAAGTGCGGCGCCGGCGACGACGAACTCGGATTTCTCAGCTCTCCAGAGATGCCGCAGTTCGGAGACATTGAAAAGGCCCGCCACGGCCACCAGCACGATCGCCGCCAGCACTGGCTGTGGCAGACTACGCAGGGTCGATGATAGAAAGAGGCTCACCAGCAGGATGATGCCCGCGGCCACCAGGCTGGAAAGCGGTGTGCGCGCCCCGCCGCCTTCGTTCACCAGCGATTGCGACATACCGCCGCTAACAGGAAAAGAACGTCCCAGGCCGGCCGCCAAATTCGCAGCCGCCAGACCGAGAAACTCCTGATTGCTGTCGAAGCGTCCTCCGTGTTTGGCCGTGAACATTCGTCCGATCGCTGCCGTCTCCACGGCGCCGAGCATGAAGCAGGCGACGGCCAGCGGTAGTAACTGGTTTAGATCGTTCCAATGAACTGCCGGCAAACCAATTGGCGGTAAGCCCTGCGGCACCTCGCCGAGTAGTTTCACTCCGCGCGCATCCAGACCCAGCAGCGCCGCAGCAATGATGCCGCCGACCACGACGAAGAGTCCGACGGGTCGGTTCTTCAGAAAGATCTTGCCCAGAATGAGAATGGCCAACGCCACTCCGCCGATAGCCAGGGACGCAGCATTGGTGTCAGGAAGATGTGAGAAGAAATGAGCGCTGCGGCCCCAGAAACTTCCTTCTCCACCTTTGAAGCCGAACAGCTTTGGCAGTTGGGTGCTGGCGAGGTAGAGCGCGACACCGGCCTTAAAGCCAACCAAAACAGTTTCCGAAATAAAATTGACGATGGCCCCGGCCCGGACCAGCCAGGCGATGAATGCGATCGCGGCGACCAGCAATGCCGTGCAGGCCGCCAACGCACCGAAGCGTGACGGATCGCCTGCGGCAATCACTCCGATCGATGAGCCGATGAGTAAAGAGATTGCTGAGGTGACGGTGATTGCCGTTTGACGCGAACTGCAGAAGAGCCAGAAGACAAGTCCGGAAAACAAACACGCGTAGATGCCGGCCTGCGGCGGCAGTCCGGCGAGCGAAGCATCGCCTATTCCGGCAGGCAACAGATAAGCAGCCAGGGTAAGGCCGGCGATGATATCGCCGCTCAACCAGGCGGGTTGATACGAACGGATCCAACCGACGGCCGGAACAAAATTAGAGATTCGACTGAGTAGTCGTGAGGGATTATCAGGCGATGTGACGGGACTTGTGGCCATCTCCGGCAAGCGTTCTGCGCCATGATGATTTAAAAGCGCGCAAGCTTTGTGGACCGATTAATCCCGTAGGGATGAAATGTTCATAGACAACCAGAGTTCATGTCTCCGCAGCTCCGTAGGAGCGCAATGTGTTCGGAGGTCTCGTTTCGCTCCTACGGAGCTCGGGCCCTTATGCCTTGGCCGCAGCTATAAACATTCTGCTCCTAGCGGAGCTAAAAGCCCTGGTTGCGGGTCTACCGCGCTGTGCCTCTTTGGCGAACTTTTCCTGCAACAAGAAATCTACTTTTCGACCATTAACGCCTGGCGCGCGGCATCCAGTTCTTTGAGTTTCTCTTTGCCGACTTCAGGATAGGCAACATCGAGTGATGCCAGCGCCTCAATGACCGCCGCTGCCACCACCACGCGCGTGAACCATTTGTTGTCGGCGGGCACAACGTACCACGGCGCATAATCCGAAGCCGTGTTGCGAATCGTGTCCTCGTAAGCTTTCATGTAATCGTTCCAATAGCCACGCTCTTTCGCGTCGTTGATCGAGAACTTCCAATTCTTGTCAGGTCGATCAAGCCGGGCGAGAAAGCGCTTCTTTTGTTCATCCTTCGACAAGTGAAGAAAAAACTTGCGCACCAGAACCCCGTTGCGTGACAGGTAGTGCTCGAAGTTTCGAATGTCCTTGAAACGCTGGTCCCAGATCTTATCGGTGACCAGTTTTTTGGGTAGCTTCTGTCCTCTCAGAAATTCAGGATGAACCCGGACGGCCGTGGTCTCTTCGTAATAACTGCGATTGAAGATGCCGATGCGGCCGCGTTCGGGCAGGCATTTCATGCAGCGCCAGAGATAGTCGTGATCGAGCTCTTCTGCCGAAGGCCCTTTGAAGGAAAAGACCTGACAACCCTGGGGGTTGATGCCTGACATGACATGCTTGATCGCGCCGTCCTTGCCGGCGGCGTCCAGGGCCTGAAAGATTAGCAAGACGGACCATTGATCCTGCGCGTACAGCATGTCCTGCAGTGCTCTCAAGGTCTCGATCCCGCTTGCCAGCGCCTCGGTTGCGCGTTCCCTGTCGTCAGACTTCAGATTCAGCGTGTCTCCCGGATCGATTTTCTTCAGGCGAAAGCCGGCGCCGTCAGATATCCGAAATGGATCCGCAAATCCCCGAGCCTTCTTGATTACCTCTTTAAGTTTCATGGTCCTCTTTTCGTGCCTCGGTTCGGCTTTCCTTAGAGCCCGCGTTAGCCGGCGTCAGCATAAAGCCTGGGGCGTGAGCCCCATCTCAGCACCCCGAAGGGTTGCAAAAGAAAGTAGCCGGTGGTCGGAGTCCGCGGAGACCACCGGGAATGCCAGATTAATTGGATCGCACCCCGGAGGAGTCTGTCGGAGAAAGGCGTTTCTCTGTGCCTCTGTGAAAATCTCTGTGTCTCTGTGGTGAAACTACTCGAGAAAACACTCACCACAGAGGCACAGAGATCAATTTCTCCGACAGACTCGGAGGGGTGCCAGATCCTTCGCTGTAAAGATCTTTTACGTTGACCTGACGGCTGGCACCCCTTCGAGTCTGTCGGGAAAACCAAACTCTGTGGTTCTCTGTGCGATCTCGGTGCCTCTGTGGTTGATTTCTCTGAGTAATTTCACCACAGAGGCACGGAGATTCCACAGAG
>Ga0105242_10000164_pt1 | contig 49988 bp, 44 predicted proteins | sample KBSM24metaG_FD_81521 | JGI IMG/M metagenome (GOLD analysis project Ga0105242, IMG submission 81521) | Miscanthus rhizosphere microbial communities from Kellogg Biological Station, Michigan, USA - KBS M2-4 metaG | ecosystem: Host-associated > Plants > Roots > Rhizosphere > Soil | place...
CGTACGTCGTGATGTCCTGCTCGCGCAGCTTCGCCACCCACATGAGCGCCTGCGGGTTGCGCACGATGCTCTCGACCATGTCGTCGACGATGTCCTCCACGCGCTCCACCTCGAAGGACTGGCCGAGGCGGATGTCGGCGACCAGCTTGTCGAGGAGCTCGCCGGCCACCGCGACCACCTCGCGGGCGCGCGGCGCCTCTTCCTCGACCGTCGTCTGGTTGACGTACGTCTGGACCGGGATGCCGGGCGGCAATAGCGCCGCGCGGGCCTCGAATTCCTGCGCCGTCTCCGCGGGCTCGGGCGGCGGAACGAACGGGCCGGGCGCGGTGCCGAGCTTCTCCCGCTTGCCGCCGCCGAAGAGGCCGCGGAAACCGGAGGCCATGCGGCCGAGGAAGCCTTCCTCGTCGACGCCGTGGCCTCCATTGCCCGTCGGATACGCGCCCTGGCGGCCGCGACGCAGCACATCCTCGAGCTTGAGCACGTTGCCGGCACGTGCGGGCGCGGGCCGCGCCTGGGTGGTGCCGGGCTGGTCCGGCGCACGGGGCGGCGCGGCCGTCGCCGTGGCCGCGGACGGGGCCTTGGTCGTGGTGGCGGCCTGGCCCGTGGCGGTGCGCTGGGCCACGGCCACCACGGCCGCCGAGGGCGCCTCGTATTCGTCGCCGACCGAGCGAGCCCGATCGATGATCACGAACTCGCAGTGGGATTTGATCGCGGCGATCTGCTCCTGGTCCTCGATGAGGAACCCCTGGAGGAGGAAGGGCGTGTCCACCCACGGACGGTCGAGGTCCGTGACGAACATGCCGATCCGGAGGTCCTTCGTGAGAATCTTGGTCGCCATGAACCGAGCATTCTAAACTGCAAACATGCGAAAAATACTCGATGGCGTGCGGGTCCTCGACCTCACGCGCGTGCTGGCGGGACCGTGGGCGACGCAGAACCTCGCGGATTTCGGCGCCGAGGTCATCAAGGTCGAGCGGCCGGGCTTCGGCGACGACACTCGCAAATGGGGACCTCCCTTCCTCAAGGACCGCGAGGGGCGCGATACCGCCGACGCCGCCTACTACCTCGCCTGCAACCGCGGCAAGAAATCGATCACGCTCGACCTCGCGAGCCCGCGCGGGCGCGAGATCGCGAAGACGCTCGCGGCGAAGAGCGACGTGCTGGTGGAGAACTTCAAGGTGGGCGACCTCGCTCGCCACGGCCTCGACTACGCGTCGCTCGCGAAGGCGAACCCGCGACTGGTGTACTGCTCCATCACGGGCTTCGGGCAGGACGGGCCGTACCGCGACCGTCCCGGCTACGATTTCATGGTGCAGGGGCTGGGCGGCCTCATGAGCGTCACCGGCGAACGCGATGACCTTCCCGGAGGCGGGCCGCAGAAGGTGGGCGTGGCGGTCTCGGACCTCTTCACCGGCATGTACGCGACCTCCGCGATCCTGGCCGCGCTCCTCGAGCGCGAGAAGAGCGGGGCGGGACAGCACATCGACATGGCGCTCCTCGACGTGCAGGTGGCGATGCTGGCGAACCTCAGCTCGAGCTACTTCGTCTCGGGCGACGCGCCGAGGCGCATGGGCAATGCGCACCAGAACATCGTCCCCTACCACGTGTTCCACGCGGCGGACGAGTTCCTCATCGTCGCCGTGGGCAACGACGGCCAGTTCGCGAAATTCTGCGAGGTGATCGGCGCGCCCGGGTGGCCCGCCGATCCGCGCTTCGGCACCAACCCGCAGCGCGTGCGGCATCGCGACCTGATGGTGCGGCTCATCACCGAAAAGCTCGCCGCGAAGCCGGCCCGCGAATGGCTCCGCTTGCTCGAGCCCGCGGGCGTGCCGTGCGGGCCCATCAACGACCTCGAACAGGTGTTCGCCGATCCGCAAGTGCGCCATCGCCGCATGCAGGTGCGCGCACCGCATCCCGCCGCGGGGGAGGTGACGATGGTGGCGAACCCGATCAAGTTCTCCGCCACGCCGATCGCGCACGATCGCGCGCCGCCGCTCCTCGGCGAGCACACGATCGGCGTGCTCCACGATGTGCTCGGCCTGGACGGCGAAGCGATCGAGGCCCTGCGCCGCGACAAGGTCGTCTGACGAGCGGCGGGCGGAACGTACTAACACTCGTTGAAAAACAACGTTTTGCGGGCTGTACCGGTGTAGACTTCCGCAAAGCCCCGGCAGAGGGCGAACCGCTCTAGCGAGAGAGCGAAAAGAGGAGAAGCCGCGCGTGAAGCCGACGGACATCGGGGATCCGCAGTATTTCCACAAGGTCGTGGACTGCCAGTGGGCGTGCCCCGCCCATACGCCCGTTCCCGAATACATCCGGCTCATCGCCCAGGGGCGTTACGACGACGCCTACATGATCAACTGGGTGTCGAATGTGTTTCCCGGCATCCTCGGACGCACCTGCGACCGCCCGTGCGAGCCCGCCTGCCGTCGCGGCCGCGTCGAGGAGAACCAGGGCGAGAAGCCCGAGCCCGTCGCCATCTGCCGCCTGAAGCGCGTCGCCGCCGACTTCAAGGGCGACGTGAAGACGCGCCTGCCGAAGGCCGCCGCCCGCCGCAACGGCAAGCGCGTCGCGTGCATCGGCGCGGGGCCCGCGTCGCTCACCGTGGCGCGCGACCTGGCGCCGCTGGGCTACCACGTCACGATTTTCGACTCGGATCGCCAGGCGGGCGGCATGATCCGCTCGCAGATCCCCAGGTTCCGCCTGCCGGAAAGCGTCATCGACGAGGAGACCGGCTACGTCCTCGACCTGGGCGTCGACTTCAAGGCCGGGCACCGCATCGACTCGATGAAGGCGCTGCTCGCCGAAGGCTACGACGCGGTGTTCGTGGGATCCGGCGCCCCGCGCGGCCGCGACCTCGACATCCCCGGGCGCAAGGAGGCGTCGGCGAACATCCACATCGGCATCGATTGGCTCTCGTCGGTGTCCTTCGGCCACATCACGAAGATCGGCAGGCGCGTGATCGTATTGGGCGGCGGAAACACCGCCATGGACTGCTGCCGCTCGTCGCGCCGCCTGGGCGGCGACGACGTGAAGGTCATCGTCCGCTCGGGCTTCGAGGAGATGAAGGCGAGCCCGTGGGAGAAGGAAGACGCCATGCACGAGGGGATCCCGATCCTCAACATGCTCGTGCCCAAGGCGTTCCTGCACGACGAGGGGCGGCTTGCAGGCGTGCGCTTCGAGAAGGTGAAGGCGACATACGACGACAAGGGGCGGCGCTCGCTCGTGCCGACGGGCGAGCCCGACGCGGTCTACGAGTGCGACGACGTCCTGGTCGCGGTGGGCCAGGAGAACGCGTTCCCCTGGATCGAGCGCGACATCGGCATCGAGTTCGACTCGTGGGGCATGCCGGTGCTGGACGCGGCGACCCTGCAGTCGTCCCGCCGCGAAGTCTTCTTCGGCGGCGACGCGGCGCTCGGCCCCAAGAACATCATCTGGGCGGTGGCCCACGGCCACGACGCGGCGATCTCCATCGACCGCCTTTGCCACGGCGAGGACGTGAAGGTCCGCCCGGCGCCCCACGTGAACCTCGTGTCCCAGAAGATGGGGATCCACGAGTGGAGCTACGACAACCAGGTGGCCCCGGAGGCGCGCTTCAAGGTGCCCCTCAAGGACCTCACGATCGCCCTCAAGGACATCCGGCAGGAGGTGGAGCTCGGCTTCGACGCGGAGCTCGCCTGGAAGGAGGCCCAGCGCTGCCTCAACTGCGATGTCCAGACCGTCTTCACCCCGCGGCTATGCATCGAATGCGACGCCTGCGTGGACATCTGCCCGATGGACTGCATCACCTTCACCCCGGACGGGGAGGAAGGGGAGGTCCGGCCGCGGCTCACGGCGCCGGCCGCCAACCCGGACCAGGCGATCTACGTGGGGGCGGGGCTCAAGACCGGCCGGATCATGGCCAAGGACGAGGACGTCTGCCTCCACTGCGGGCTGTGCGCGGAGCGCTGCCCCACGGGGGCCTGGGACATGCAGAAATTCCTGCTGAATACGGCCCAGGCAGGACCCGGTTGCCGGGGGTCGGCGGGGCCCGGCGGAGGGGGTGTCCGGGAGGTTACGGCTGTAATGGCGAAGAAATAAGAATATCGTGTTGCGTCAATAGAATGCGCCACATCGGTCAAAACAACTAGGGGCACTTCCGATGTCATTCAAGAACGTTGCACTGGCGCTTTGCGCGGCGGCTTTCTCGGTGTCGGCTTACGCCGCTGACGCCACGATCGTCTCGAAGGTGGATCCGGAGTTTCCGCGTGAAGCGGCGGCTGCCGGCGTGGACAAGGGCACGGTGAAGGCGCGCATGACGATCGACGGCACGGGTGAAGTGACCCGCGTCGAGGTCCTCGAGTCGCAGCCGCGTCGCGTGTTCGACCGCGCCGTCGTCAAGACGCTGTCGCAGTGGCGCTTCAACACGGGCAATGCCGGCCGCATGGTCGAAATCGACGTGAACTTCGCCCGATAACCGGGCGAGGAGTCGTTGGCAGCACAAAATAGGGGGGAGAACGCCATGAAACGACTGCTTCATGCCGCTTTCGCGGCATTGGTGCTCGCTTTTGTTTCCGCACCCGGCTTCGCGCAGGACAAGTCCAAGGGCACGGCCGCCGAGGCCACCGCGATGGTGGAGAAGGCGATCGCGCACATCAAGAAGGTCGGCCGCGACAAGGCGTTCGCCGACTTCAACAACAAGAGTGGGGCCTTCACGGACCGCGACCTGTACGTCGTGGTGTACGACCTGAAAGGCAAGGTGCTGGCGCACGGGGCGAACGAGAAGATGATCGGCAAGGACCTCATCGACCTTCGCGACAGCGACGGGAAGTACTTCGTGAAGGAGCGCGTGGACATGATGTCCAAGGCGCCCAACGCGAAGGGATGGCAGGACTACAAGTTCATGAACCCGGTCACCCGGCAGATCGAGCCCAAGTCCATGTACATCCACCGGTACGAGGACCTCATCGTCGGCTGCGGGATCTACAAGGGCTGACGCAACCACCTGCGGACGGGGCGGGCCCGCAGGGCCGGCGCCGCCGGCCGCAAGAAAGACCGCTACAAAATGCTGCTGCGCAACCTGAAGATCGGGACCCGCCTCGCCGCGGGTTTCGGCGCTGTGCTCCTCGTCATGATCGTGGTCGCCGTCGGCGGCACGATGGTCGCCAAGAAGAGCCGCGACGACTACACCGCCACCCTCCAGGGCACGGCCGCCAAGGAACGGCTGGCCGCCGAGATGAAGGCGCTGGTGCTCGAGCAGTCGAGCGTGATGCGCAACATCGGCCTGCACAGCGACATCAAGGCGATGCAGGGCGACGAGGACCGCGCCCGCGAGCTCGGGAAGCGCTACGACGACACGCGCGAGGCGATGTCGAAGCTCGCCAACACCGCCGCCGAGCGCACCATCATCGAGACCCTGAACACCCTCGACAAGCAGATCGACGGGCCGTTCAAGCAGGCGCTGGGCATGTCCACGAGCTTCCGCAACGAGGACGCCGCCAAGGTCCTCATGACGGAGCTCGACCCGATCATCCAGAAGGCGCTCGCCAACCTCAACCAGCTGATCGAGATCCAGAGCAAGGCGAGCGCCGAGGCGGTCGAGGTCTCGCGGGTCACGGGTGAGCGCCTTTCGACCACCGTCTACCTCGTGCAAGCCGCCGTCATCCTGTTCGGCATCTTCCTCGCCTGGACCACCACCCGCAGCATCACGGGGCCCCTGCGCCAATCCGTGGACGTCGCCAAGCGCGTCGCCGCCGGCGACCTTACCTCGCGCGTCGAGGTGGACGGCGACGACGAGGCGGCCGAGCTCCTCAGGGCCCTGCGCGACATGAACAGCAACCTCGGCGGCATCGTGACCCAGATCCGCTCGGGCGCCGAATCCATCGCGGTGGGGGCGGGACAAGTCGCCGCGGGCAACCAGCAACTGTCCAGCCGCACCGAGGAACACGCGAGCTCCCTCGAGGAAACCGCGTCGACCCTCGAGGAATTCACCACCACCGTGCGCCAGAACGCCGAGCACGCGAAGCAGGCGAGCACGCTGGCCGGTGCCGCCTCCGCCACCGCGGAGAAGGGCGGCGAGGTCGTGAACAAGGTGGTCACCACGATGCAGGAAGTGACCACGTCGTCGAAGAAGATCTCCGACATCATCGGCGTGATCGACGGCATCTCGTTCCAGACCAACATCCTCGCGCTCAACGCCGCGGTGGAAGCCGCGCGCGCCGGCGAGCAGGGCCGCGGCTTCGCGGTCGTGGCCTCCGAGGTGCGCAACCTCGCGCAGCGCTCCGCCGCTTCCGCCAAGGAGATCCGCGGGCTCATCGAGAATTCGGTGAACCGCGTCGAGGCCGGCGCCCGCCTCGTGGGCGAGGCCGGCAAGACGATGGAGGAGCTGGTCGCATCCGTGCGCCGCGTGGCCGCCATCATGACCGAGATCGCCGCCGCCTCGAACGAGCAGAGCTCGGGCATCGAGCAGATCAACAAGGCCATCACCCAGATGGACACGGTGGTGCAGATGAACGCCTCGCTGGTGGAGGAGGCGACCGCCGCCGCGACCAGCATGGCGAGCCAGGCGACGGGCCTCGCCCGCGCGGTGGCCCAGTTCCGCGTCGAGGATGCGGCCCACGGCGGGGCGGTGCCGCACGCCCATGCCCAGGTCGGCGCCCCGGCATCCGCCGCGCGCCCGCAGCTCGGCCAGTCCCGGACCTCGGTCCCGGCGCGGCGCGAGCCGGTGATGTCGGCCGAGCAGGAAGAGTGGAAAGAGTTCTGACGGCGGGAACCTGCAGAAAACGAAGAATACGAACGACGCATCGGGGAAAGCACAAAGGGGACTTGGAGCCATGCCACTGATCGCCATGACGCGGGAGATGGGCTCCCTCGGCAAGGACGTCGCCGCGGGGATCGCCGGGCGCGCGAACAAGAAGGTCGTCTACCACGAGATCATCGAGCCGCTCGCCAACAAGATGCGGCTGCGCAAGAGCCACGTGGAGCGCTTCCTCGAGGGCAAGTCGGGCATCTGGGAGCGCCTCACCACCGACAGGACGAGCCTGTCGATCTTCACCGCCGACGAGACCTTCCGCTTCCTGCGCGACGGCTCCACCGCCGTGATCCGCGGCTGGGGCGCCGTGCACCTGCTGCGCAACGTTCCCCACGTCGTGCGCGTGCGCATCTGCGCGCCGTTCGAGACGCGCGTGGCGCGAATGATGGAGCGCCTCGCCACCGACAACCGCGAGACCGTCGAGAACGAGATCCACCTGTCGGAAGAGGCGCACAGCGCGATCACCAAGCGCCATTTCGGCGTGAACTGGAAGGATCCCGAGAACTACGACCTGGTGCTGTCCACCGAGCGCCTGTCCGTGGACGAGTGCGTGGAAGAGGTGGAGAGCATGATGAAGCGCTCCCGCTTCCAGGAGACGCCGGACTCGATCCGCCTCGTCACCAATCTCGCCCTCGAATGGGCGGTGCGCTCGGCGTTGCGCCGTGACGCCCGCACCGCCGAGGTCGGCATCACCGTGCGCTGCATCGACGGGGTCGTGCGCCTCGAGGGCGTCGTGGACACCGCGGACCAGGCCCAGGCGGTCGCCGAGGTGGTCGCGACCGTCGAGGGCGTGAAGGAAGTGGACAACCAGCTGCGCTCCGCCTCGACGGCGGGGTCCCGGTATCGACGCGAGGGTTGATGGCAGCGAGAGTCGTCCTGAGCCTCGATGATGAGATCGTTTCGGAGGTGTCCCTCGAGAAGCCGGTGACGGTGATCGGGCGCCATCCCGGGTGCGACGTGGTCATCGACCACCCGGCGGTCTCCGGGCGGCACATGCTTTTCCGCATCGTGAACCGGACGGTCTACGTGGAGGACCTGGCGAGCACGAACGGCACGAAGGTGAACGGCATCGCCACGTCGCACCAGGTGGTCCACCACCTCGACCTGATCGAGGTCGGCAAGCACAAGCTGCACTACTTCGACGAGGAGCTCCTTGCCGGGAAGCTCGGCAGCCTCGAGAGCACGGTGCAGACCGATTTCGAGCGCACGATGCTCGCCGCCCACGCGCAGGCGGTCGTCGCGCCGAAGCCGTCGGAGCGCGAGGAGATCGACCTCGCCCGCACGATGGCGATCCCGCGCGACACGTCGCTGCGGCTTGGGCCCGCGCAGGAAAGCGTCAGCACCAGCGAGGTTCCCGGCGCGGCGCTGGCGCTCAAGGTCCTGGTGGGCGAGCGCCCGGGCGAGGTGATCACGCTCAACCGCCCGAACACCATGATCGGCGTGGCGGGCGCCGATACCGCGCTGGTGATCAAGCGCGGCAAGGCATTTTTCCTCGCGCGGCTGTCGGGCAGCCGGGCGCCGCGGTTGAACCGCAAGGAGCTGGGACCCGGGACCCACCCGATCGGCCCTCAGGACCTGATCGATGTGGGAGGATGGAGTTTCGAAGTGATCCAGGCCGGATAAGGGAGAGAAGAAGAGATGGCGCAAGACATGAAGACCGGGCCCGGCGACGCGGCGAAAGCCGCCGACCTGCTCGTGGCGGTGGCCGAGTCGCTGAACCAGCGGCTGGCCGCGACCGCCGGCGAGCTCGCCCGCAGCCAGACGCTGCTGCGCGAGGCCTCGGGCGAGCTCATGACCGCCTTCCGCGGCGCGGCCGACCGCATCGTCGCCGCGCAGAAGGCGGTGCCGCCCGGCGTCACGGATCGACGCGCCGAGTACACCGTCGTGCTCGACCACCTTTACCGCGCGGTCGAGCACCTGCAGTCGCACGACCTCGTGAACCAGCTCATCGACGCGCAGAAGCTGCGCGTGGAAGGGATGCGCGAGAAGCTGGAGGAGGCCCTGCGCCTCGCTTCCAAGCCGGTGTCGGACCCGCAGCGGCCCGACCTGTGGATCGAGCGCTCGCGCGCCATGCTCGACTGCATCGTCGCCGGCATCCGCCAGATCGACGAGGACGCCCGCGCACCGGTCCACAAGGACAAAGAGCACGCCGGAAGCGTCGACCTTTTCTAGAGAACAGGCCAAGCCCATGAAAACAATCCTTGCCGTCGACGACTCCGCCACCATGCGCGAGATGGTCGCCTTCGTGCTCGAGTCCGCCGGCTACCGCGTCATTGAGGCGGAGGACGGAGCCCAGGGGCTCGACCGCGCGACCGCGACCAACGTCGACCTCGTCATCACCGACCAGAACATGCCCAACATGGACGGCCTCACCCTGGTGCGCAGCCTTCGCGAGCTGCGCGACTACAAGAGCACGCCGATCCTGCTGCTCACCACCGAGTCCTCCGACGCCATGAAGCAGCAGGGGCGGGCGGCGGGCGCGACCGGCTGGCTGGTAAAGCCGTTCGATCCGGCGACGCTCCTCGAAGTGGTCCAGAAAGTGCTCCGCTAGGCGGATTCCATGGCGATCGACCTCAACCGCTTCATCGCGACGTTCTTCGACGAGGCCCAGGAGCACCTGGAGGCCATCGAGGAGAAGGCGATGACGCTCGACTCCGGCAAGAAGGACCCCGAGGTCCTCAATGCCATCTTCCGCGCCGCGCACTCGATCAAGGGCGGCAGCGGCACGTTCGGCTTCACGCAGCTCACCGAGACCACGCACGAGATGGAGACCCTCTTCGACGCCCTGCGCAAGGGCAAGGGGAAGGCCGACCAGTCCACGGTGCGGCTGCTCCTCGATGCCTGCGACGTCTTCAAGTCGCACCTCGCGCGCCTGAAGGAAGGCGAGAAGGGCAACGATCCCGCGATGGATGCGCTGCGCGCGCAGTTCATCGGTTATCGCGCGGGCAACGCGACCGGTCCCGCCAAGGCAGCCTCCAAGGCCGCCGAGAAGCCGAAGGTGACCGAAGAGAATTTCTTCGCGGAAGCCGAGGCGACCGTCATCGAGCCCGCGCCGGCGCCGGCACCGAAGAAGGAAGGCACGGCGTTCGGCTTCTTCGACGATGTTCCGGCCGCCGCCGCGTCGCCCGAGGCGACGATGATGAAGGCCGCCGAGTCCACGGTGATCAAGGCCGCCGAGACCACGACCGCGAAGCCCGCGACCGAGAAGTACGGCTTCTTCGATCCCACGGCCGCGGCGCCCTCCGAGCAGAACCGCCGCAAGGGCGACTCGTCATCGATCCGCGTGAGCGTCGAGAAGATCGACCGCATCGTGAACCTGGTGGGCGAGCTGGTGATCGCGCAGGCGATGATGCAGCAGGCCGTCGGCGGGAGCGCGAAGCAGACCGACGAGCACCTCACGCACAGCCTGTCCACGCTCGACCGCAACACGCGCGACCTGCAGCAGGCGGTGATGTCCATCCGCATGATGCCGATGGAATTCGTGTTCAGCCGCTTCCCGCGCGTGGTGTACGACGTCTCCACCCGCCTCGACAAGAAGGTCCACCTGCGCACCCAGGGCCAGGAGACCGAGCTCGACAAGGAGCTCATCGAGCTCCTCATCGACCCGCTCACCCACGTGGTGCGCAACGCCATCGACCACGGAATCGAGTCGCCCGCCGAGCGCGTCGCCGCCGGCAAGCCCGAGGTCGGCACGCTCCTCATGCGCGCCACGCATCGCGGCGGCAGCGTGATCATCGAGGTCTCCGACGACGGGCGCGGCCTCGACCGCGAGAGGATCCTCGCAAAGGCGCGCGAGCTCAGCATGCCCGCCGACGACTCGATGACCGACCAGCAGGTCTGGGGCCTCATCTTCGAGGCGGGATTCTCGACCGCGAAGGAAGTGACCAACCTCTCGGGGCGGGGCGTCGGCATGGACGTCGTGCGCCGGAACATCACCTCGCTGGGCGGCGGCGTGTCCGTCGCCTCGGCGAAGGGCGAGGGCACGACCATCACGATCCAGCTGCCGCTCACCCTCGCGGTGCTCGAAGGCATGATCGTGGGCGTGGGCGAAGAGCAGTACATCGTGCCGCTCGAGTTCGTGGCCGAGGCGATCATGCCGGGGGCCAACGAGATCAAGACCATCGTGAACCAGGCCTCGCTCGTCGCCGTGCGCGGCGAGCACCTGCCGATCATCAACCTGTCGGAGGTGGTGCAGCTTCCCAGCGCCCCGATGAAGCGCGACCAGCAGCTGTGCCTCGTGGTCGAGATCGACAACCGCCGCGCGGCTCTCCTCGTCGACCAGCTGATCGGCCAGCAGCAGCTGGTGGTGAAGTCGCTCGATGCCAACCTGCATTCGGTGCCCGGCGTCGCCGGCGCCACGATCCTCGGCGACGGGCGCGTGGCCCTGATCCTCGACGTGAACGCCATCACCCGGACGACCTCCGCCAACCGCACGCTGAGGAGCGCTGCGTGAGCGCCATGGCCGACGCCGCCCGCGAATTCCCGTTCAGCGCGGAGCACTTCCGCGTGATCAGCGACCGGGTCTATCGCTTCTCCGGCATCCGCCTGCCCGAGGGCAAGCGCGAGATGGTGTACGCGCGCCTCGCGCGCCGCCTGCGCTCGCTCGGCATCTCGTCCTTCGACGACTACCTCACCTACCTCGAGGTCGAGCCCGCGGAGTGGGAGCACTGCACCAACGCGCTCACCACCAACGTGACGGCGTTCTACCGCGAGGAGCACCACTTCAACATCCTCGCGCAGCACGCGCAGGCCACGGCGCGCGCCGGCGAGGCCTTCCGCGTGTGGAGCGCGGGCTGCTCGACGGGCGAGGAGCCGTACACCATCGCCATGTGCCTCATGGAGGCTCTCGGCGACGCACCCTTCCGGGTCCTCGCGAGCGACCTCGACACGCAGGTGATCGCCACGGCGCGCGAGGGCATCTATCCGCTGCAGTCGGTGACGAAGCTTCCCGAGGAACGCCAGAAGCGCTTCTTCCTGCGGGGCGCGGGACGCTACGAGGGCCGCGCGCGCATCCGCCCCGAGGTCGCTTCGCACGTGGAGTTCCTGCGCGTGAACCTGATGGACGCGGAGTGGCCCATCGACGCCGGCCTCGACGCCATCTTCTGTCGCAACGTGATGATCTACTTCGACAAGCCCACGCAGCGCCGGCTGGTCGAGCGCTACGCGAGCCTCTTGCGGCCGCGCGGCCTCTTCTTCGCCGGGCACGCCGAGAGCCTGCTCGACCAGGGCCGCCACTTCCGCCTGCGCGGCCAGACCGTTTACGAGCTCACGAACAAATGATGCGCGAAGACGATCCGCTGCGCGACGAGACGCCCAACCGCTACTTCGACCCGCATTTCCAGGTCGACACGGCGAAGATCCTCCCGGGCGAGTACTACGCGACCAACAAGGACATGGCGCTCGTCACGGTGCTGGGCTCGTGCGTGTCTGCGTGCCTGCGCGACCGCGACAGCGGCATCGGCGGGATGAACCACTTCATGCTGCCCGACGAGGGCAAGATCGTCGGCACCCACGGCAACGTGAGCGCGGGCGGGCGCTACGGCATCCACGCGATGGAGCTGCTCATCAACCAGGTCCTCAAGCTGGGCGGGCGGCGCGACCGGCTCGAGGCGAAGGTGTTCGGCGGCGGCAACGTGCTCCAGGGCTTCATGCTCTCCAACGTGGGCGAGCAGAACGCGCAGTTCATCGTGGAGTACCTGGGCGTGGAGCGCATCCCCATCGTGGCGCGCGACCTGCTCGACGTGTGGCCGCGCAAGATCTATTTCTTTCCCCGCAGCGGCAAGGTGATGGTGAAGCGGCTGCGGAAGGTCAACAACGACACCATCGTCCTGCGCGAGCGCGATTACGGCGCCCGCCTCTTCCACGGACCCCTCGAAGGCCAGGCGGAGCTATTCAAGTGAGCAAGATCAAGGTTCTCATCGTCGACGACTCCCGCATGATCCGGGACGTACTCACCGATATCCTCAAGGAGCACGACGACATCGAGGTGGTCGGCGCCGCCGCGGACGCGTTCCAGGCGCGCGACATGATCAAGGACCTCGACCCCGACGTCATCACCCTCGACATCGAGATGCCGAAGATGAACGGCCTCGAGTTCCTCGACAAGCTGATGCGCGCGAAGCCGATGCCGGTGGTGATGATCTCGGCGGCGACGGAGAAGGGGAGCGAGGTCACGTTCCGCGCGCTCGAGCTCGGCGCCGTGGACTTCGTCACCAAGCCCAAGCTCAACGAGTCCACGCCGGACGACTACGGCAACCAGATCGCGGAGAAGATCCGCGCGGCCAAGAGCGCGCGCCTGCGCCCGCCGCGCCGCGCCAACCCCGAGGACACGGTCACCTTCCCCGCGCCGGTGCTCAAGCGCCCGGTGCCCAAGGGCATCAAGACCTCCGAGCGCATCATCGCCGTCGGCGCCTCCACCGGCGGCACCGAGGCGATCCGCGAGTTCCTCATCGGCATGACCGCCGACAGCCCCGGCATCGTGATCGTGCAGCACATGCCGGAGAACTTCACGCGCATGTTCGCCGAGCGCCTCGACGGCCTCTGCCAGATCAACGTGAAGGAGGCCGAGCACAACGACCCGATCCTCCCCGGCCACGCGTACATCGCGCCCGGCGGCAAGCACCTGTGGGTGAAGCGCGAGGAGGGCCAGTTGCTGTGCAAGCTGTCCACCGAGCCGCCCATGAACCTGCACCGCCCGTCGGTCGACTTCCTGTTCCTCTCGTGCGCCAAGTTCGTCGGCGCCGACGCGGTCGGCGTGATCATGACCGGCATGGGCAAGGACGGGGCCAAGGGCATGCTCAAGATGAAGGAGGCGGGCTGCTACAACATCGCCCAGGACGAGGCCACGTCGGTGATCTTCGGCATGCCGCGCGAGGCGATCGAGATCGACGCCGTGCACGAGGTGGCGCCGCTCGGGAAGCTGCGCGACAAGGCGCTCGCCAAGTCGGCGGGCAAGAAGGAGGCGGCACGATGAATTCCGTGGCAGCGGCCCCGCAGGGCGAGGCCGACGTCCTCAACGCGGTCTACGGCGAGGCCGAGCGCGCCCGCCGCGAGTTCCTCACGTGCAAGCTGGGGAACGAGGCGTACGGCATCGATATCCTGAAGGTGCAGGAGATTCGCGAGATCGACCTCGTGACCCGCATCCCCCACGTCGCGCGCTTCGTGCGCGGCGTGATCAACCTGCGCGGCGCGATCGTGCCGGTCGTGGACCTGGGCCTCATGTTCGGCTTCGCCGAGGCGCTGCCGCTCGCCAAGGCGAGCGCCATCGTGCTCAACGTCGACCGCCGCCTCGTCGGCCTGGTGGTCTCGAGCGTCTCCGACGTGCTGGCGCTCGCCGACGACGAGATCCTGCCCGCGCCGGATCTCGGCGACCGCGCCATCGGCGAGGCCATCGCCGGCATCGGCACGCGCGGCGACGAGACCGTGATGCTGCTCGACGTGGACCACCTCATGCGCCGCGTGCGCGAGGAGCGCGAGTGAGCATCAAGACCCCGGTTCCGCAGAACGCGGAAGCCCAGCCCCAGGTGCCGACCCGGATCGGCGCGTGGGAGATCCAGGGCGTCCTCGGCCGCGGCGCCTCGGCGACCATCTACCTCGGCCGCGAGCTCTTCCCGGCGCGCGACGTGGCGATCAAGGTGTACGACCCGCCGCGCCTGTCGCCCGAGGACCGCAAGCTCTTCCGCTCGCTCTTCCTCAAGGAGACGCTGCTCGCCAAGCGGCTCACGCACCCCAACATCACGCAGGTGTACGACGCGGCCGCCGACGACGATCGCGCGTACATCGTCATGGAGTACGCGAAGGAGGGCAGCCTCGAGCGCTTCTGCTCGCCCGAGACGCTGCTGCCCTACGAGCGCGTGGCGCACCTGCTGGAGAGCTGCTGCGACGCGCTCTCCTACGCCAACGCGAGCGGCGTGATCCACCGCGACCTGAAGCCCCACAACATCCTGATGAGCGCCGAGGGGGAGGCCAAGGTGGCCGACTTCGGCGTCGCGTTCTCCAACCTCGCGTTCGACTCGACCCGCGCGATGGTCGTGGGCTCGCCCGCGTATATGGCCCCGGAGCAGCTGGAGGGCAAGCCTGCGTCGATGCACTCCGACATGTATTCGATGGGCATCATGCTCTACAAGATGCTCGTGGGGCGGCTGCCGTTCGCCCCGGACACGCCGGCCGCGCTCGCCGCACGGATCATGATGGGCAACTTGCCGCCGCCCGGCGCCTCGCGCGAGGGCGTGCCGCCGCTCTTCGACGTGATCTTCAGCCGCGCCACCGCGCGCGACCCGGCGATGCGCTATCCCACGTGGGAAGACTTCGCCGCGGACCTGCGCACGATCTCGGCGCCCACGGAAGACGTGGGCATGGCCGACAAGGCGAACCAGATGCGCAAGCTGCCGTTCTTCCGGGAGTTCGGCGAGGCGGCGCTCTCGGAGCTCGCGCCCATGGGGCGCTGGTTCGACGTGCGCGCGGGCCAGCAGCTCGTGGTCGAGGACACGCCCGGCTACTCGTTCTTCGTGCTGGTGCGCGGCCAGATGCGCGTCACCAGGCGCGGGACGCTGCTGGCGATCCGCGGAGCCGGCGAATGCCTCGGCGAGACCTCGTTCCTGCGCCGCTCCGGCGCCAAGCGTTTCAGCACGATCGCCGCGGTCACCGACTGCGTGCTGATCGAGTTCGACCCCGACGTCCTTTGGGTGGCTTCACCGGAGCTCACCCAGAAGCTGCAACTCGCCTTCCTGGGCACCATGGCCGATCGGCTGGTGCACGCGGAGGGCGCGCTCGCCGAGCTCATGGGCAGCAAGAACGTAACCCTCTTCTAGACGTGCATTGATTGGCTGAACCATGAAAACATCCAGCTTGCAGTTCAAGGTGCTCCTCATCGCGGCCGGCGCCATGCTGTTCGGCGTCCTCGTCGCGCTCTTCGCGCTGTTCCGCGTGTACGGGTCCACCCAGGAGCTCGACCGCATCTCCCGCGAGGACTTCCAGGTCCAGATGCAGATCCTGCGCGGCGAGGCCACGTTCAAGCAGCAGGTGCAGGAGTGGAAGAACGTGCTCCTGCGCGGCCGCGACCCGGCGCTCTTCGACAAGCACTGGAAGGCCTTCCAGAAGTACGAGAAGGACACCCAGGAAACCATCCGCGAGGCGCGCTCCGGCACGTCGCACGAGGACGTGCGCCGCGGCCTCGAGGCCTTCCTCGCCGCGCACAAGCAGGCGGGCGACGGCTACCGCAAGGGACTCGAGGCGTACAAGGAGAAGAGCGATCCGTTCGCGGGCGACAAGGCCGTCGAGGGCATCGACCGCGGCCCCACGCAGATGCTCGCGGACCTGAGCGCCAAGGCCGAGGACCAGGGCGCGCAGGCCGTGCTCACCGCGGTGCAGTCGGCCGAGCGCATCTATCGCCTGGCGCTCGGCGCGATCGTGGTCGCGATGATCGCGGCCCTCATCGTGCTGTGGCTCTTCATCCGCCGCGCCGTGCTCTCGCCCCTGGGAGACGCCGTGCGCTTCGCCGAGCGCATCTCGCGCGGCGACCTCACCGCGGAGATCCGCTCGGGCTCCAACGACGAGACCGGGCAGCTGCTTCGCATGCTGGGCACGATGAAGGGATCCCTCGCCGAGGTGGTCTCGCAGGTTCGCACCTCCGCGGAGTCGGTCGTGACCGCGTCCGCGCAGGTTTCAGCCGGCACCACGGACCTCTCGCAGCGCACCGAAGAGCAGGCCTCGAGCCTCGAGGAGACCGCGGCCAGCATGGAAGAGCTCGCGAGCACCGTGAAGCAGAACGCCGACAACGCCCACCAGGCCGACGAGCTCGCGCGCAACGCCTCGAAGCGCGCGGAGCAGGGCGGGGCGGAAGTGGTGCGCGTGGTCTCGACCATGACCGACATCAGCGCGAGCGCCAAGCGCATCGCCGACATCATCTCGGTGATCGACGGCATCGCGTTCCAGACCAACATCCTGGCGCTCAACGCGGCGGTGGAAGCCGCGCGCGCGGGCGAGCAGGGCCGAGGCTTCGCGGTGGTCGCCTCGGAAGTGCGCAGCCTCGCGCAGAGGAGCGCCCAGGCCGCCAAGGAGATCAAGGACCTCATCGGCCAGTCGGTGCAGAAGGTGCAGACCGGCACCGAGCTCGTCGAGCAGGCGGGCGAGACCATCCAGGCGCTGGTGATCGACGTGAAGCGCGTCTCCGACCTCATGGGCTCGATCGCCGAAGCGTCGGCCGAGCAGAGCCGCGGCGTGCAGCAGGTGAACAAGACCGTGACCGAGATGGACAAGGTGGTGCAGCAGAACGCCGCCGCGGTGCAGGAGTCCTCGGCCGCGGCCGAGGGCATGCGCCAGCAGGCCGAGTCGCTGGTGCGCGCGGTGAGCGCGTTCCGCCTTTCCCTCGAGGACCGCGTCGACCCCGCGCCCGCCGACATGCGCGAAGCGTCCTACGAGCCCACGCACGGCAAGCCGGCGGTCACGCGGGCCGCGTCCAAGGCCGTCGCGGCCCCGAAGCAGTCCACGCCGGCGCTCGCCGCCGGCGACGACTGGGAGGAGTTCTAGCCCATGCAAGCCCGTTCGGCGGCCCGGGAGGCCACGCGTGAGGTCCTCGTCTTCGTGCTCGGCAAGGAGGAGTACGGCGTCGACATCCTCAAGGTGCAGGAGATCCGCGGCTACGAGAAGGTGACGCCCATCCCGGCGGCGCCCGCATACCTCAAGGGCGTGATCAACCTGCGCGGCATCATCGTTCCGGTCATCGACCTCAGGATCAAGTTCGGCCTCGCCGACCCGAAGTACGACTCGTTCACCGTCGTCATCATCCTGCGGCTCGCCTCGCGCGTGATCGGCATGGTGGTGGACGGCGTGTCCGACGTGGTGGCGCTCGCGGCGAGCGACGTGAAGGCCGCGCCGCAGCTGGGCTCGCTGGTCGACAGCTCCTTCCTCGCCGGCCTCGCCACGCAGGGCGAGCGCATGGTGCTCCTGCTCGACATCGAGAAGTTCCTGTCGAGCGCGGAGCTGAACCTGCTGGGACAGGCCGTGGACACGGCGAAAGCGACTGCGTGACGCGTTACCTGCGCTTCGTGGGGCGGCATCCGCACCTCCTCGCGGCGCTGGTCGTAGTCCTGTTCCTCCCCTGGATGTGGATGTCGTACCTGGTGCCCACCTGGGCGCTGGCGATCTCGCTGGCGCTGGTGCCGCTGGCCGCGTTCATCGCGCTCGCCCTGGTGGTCAAGGACGTGAGCGCCGAGGACGAGGCGGCGCACGCTGCGGACGGGGAGCCGTTCCTCAAGTGGCGCAAGCGCACGCGGCTCTTCCAGCAGGTGGTCGTCGGCCTCGACACGATGCTCGAGCGCTGGGACAGCGCCTCCCAGGCCAACCAGAAGAAGCTGGAGGCCGTCACCGAGTCCGTGGAGGAGGTGATCAAGCTCACCGAGGACGCCGTCACCGAGATCAGCAAGAGCTTCCGCATCGTGGTGGCCAAGGCCAACGAGCAGACCGAGGCGGCGATGTCGCTGCTCATGGGCGGCGAGGACCACAAGAGCGGCATCCTGTCGCTGCCGGAGTTCATCGAGGCCTACGACACGCAGCTCGTGAACGTGACCTCGCACATGACGGGCTTCTCGGCCGCCGCCGAGGAGATGGCCCAGCACCAGAAGCGCATCGCCGAGCACGCCCGCGTCATGGAGCAGACCATCGATGGCCTGCGCGCCATGGCCTCCCAGATCGCGCGCATCGCGCTCGACAGCTCCGTCGCCATGACCTCGCAGACGCTCAACCCGCGCGACTACGTGGAGATGACCGACCGCATCCGCGCCATCAGCGCCGAGGCGCACGAGCTCACCCGCAAGACGCGCAGCGGCCTCGACGCCATCGGCGACGAGGTCCGCCAGGCCAACAAGCGCACCACCCAGGTGGCCGACGCCGCCAAGCGCGCGGTGGAGATCGCCCGCACCGAGATCACGACGCTCAGCGCCGCGACCATCGAGCAGACCAAGGTGATGGAGGGGACGGTTACCCGCATCAACGAGCTCTCGGTCGAGATCCAGAAGGACATCAACCACATCATCGTGGCGATGCAGTTCCAGGACATCACGCGCCAGAAGCTCGAGCGCCTGCACAAGCCCACGCTGGGCGCGGCGGCCGACTCGCTGTCGCTGCTCTCGCACGAGACGCGCGCGCTCCTGCAGCGCGACCTCTATCGTGCGGTGAAGGCCTATTCGCACAGCGCGCTGCAGCCGCGCGTGGGCGGCCGCGAGGCGCTGGAGGCCTCGGGACGCCACCTGGACGAGATGAGCGCCGCCGACGGCGCCGCGACGGCGCCGCCCGCGCCGGAAGAAAAGAAGGTCGAGATCTTCTGATGCAGGCAATCTTCTCCCCGGTGGCGCGCCTCATGAGCGGGCGCAACAAGATCAAGCAGGTCACGGTCGGCGTGCTGTTCGCGCTGCCGCTCGCGATATCCCTCTGGGCCCACCCGCCGGGTTGGGGGTGGACCGGGATCGCGATCCTCGCCACCATCCTGGTCGCGATCTACTACCTCGCCGCGCTCCTCTTCACCTCGGACGCCGCCTGGAACGACATCCATCGCGTGGCGCAGCTGCTGCACGAGCGCGACCTGCGCGTCGACCGGCTGCCGAGCGAGATGGAAGTGAGCGCGGCGAACCGCTCCGGCCGCGGCCAGATGGGGCATCTCTACAAGGCGCTCACGCAGGTCCATCGCAACCTCAATGAGGTGGTCACCAACGCGAGCCGCAGCGCCGGTGCCGCGCGGACCGCCGCCGACGAGCTCGCGGTCGGAAACGTGCACCTCTCGGAGCGGACCGAGGAAGCAGCGGCCACCCTGGAGGAGACCGCCTCCGCGATGGAGGAACTCGCCTCGACGGTGAAGGAGAACGCGGAGAGCTGCCGCAGCGCCAGCGAGCTCGCCGGCAAGGCGACCCAGATCGCGCGCCTCGGTTCGGAGGTGGCCACCAACGCGGTGGCGACCATGGAAGTGGTCGACCGAAGCGCCAAGCGCATCGTCGACATCATCGCGGTGATCGAGGGCATCGCGTTCCAGACCAACATCCTGGCGCTCAACGCGGCGGTGGAAGCCGCCCGCGCGGGCGAGCAGGGCCGCGGCTTCGCGGTGGTCGCCTCGGAAGTGCGCAGCCTCGCGCAGAGGAGCGCCCAGGCCGCCAAGGAGATCAAGGACCTCATCGGCCAGTCGGTCGCGAGCGTCGAGGAGGGTGCCAAGCTCGTGGGAGACGCGGGCCGCATCATCAACGAGGTCACGGTGAGCGTCGAGGAAGTGAACGAGCTGATCGGGGTCATCGCCGTCGCCTCGCGCGAGCAGTCGGGCGGCGTCGAGGGGGTGAACCGGGCGCTGGCGCAGCTGCAGGGCGTGACGCAGCAGAATGCGGCGCTGGTGCAGCAGGCCGCGACCTCCGCGGTGACGTTCAAGGAACAGGCGGGCGAGCTCTTCGAGCTGGTCGCGCGCTTCCGGGTGGACCAGAGGGCCCTGATGAGCTAGTCGGAGCGCAGCTTCCGAGGAGGGGAAGGCGACATGGAGATCGCTTGTGTCGTTTCGTTGGAGGCGGATCTGCGGCCCTCCCGCCTGCGGTAAACTGGGTGGAACCAGCCCACTGGGGGAGCGAGCCCGCCGTGCGCCGATGAAGCAGCTCGAAGCGGTCAACGACTTCGTAGTCAAGTTCGCCAACGTCAACGGCTCCGGGTCCGCCTCGGCGAACACCCTCTTTGCGAAGTCCATCCTGCGGATGGGCGTGCCGGTGAGCCCCCGCAACATCTTCCCGTCGAACATCCAGGGCCTGCCCACGTGGTACGAGGTGCGCGTGTCGGAGCGCGGCTGGCTCGGCCGGCGCGGCGGCGTCGACCTCATGGTCGCCATGAATCCGCAGACCTGGGACAAGGACGTGGCCGAGGTGGAGAAGGGCGGCTACCTCTTCTACGACTCCACCAAGCCGCTGGCGAAGGACAAGTTCGGCGAGGGCATCCAGGTCATCGGCATGCCGCTCATGGAGATCTGCAACGCGACCTACACGGACCCGCGCCAGCGCCAGCTCTTCAAGAACATCATCTACGTGGGCGCGCTCTCGCAGCTGCTCGACATGGACATCGCGGCCGTCGAGAAGCTGGTGGGCGAGCAGTACAAGGGCAAGGAGAAGCTCCTCGAGCCCAACATCAAGGCGCTGCACATGGGGCGGGACTACGCCCGCGACCACCTGCCCACCATCGGTCTCAAGGTGAAGCGCTCGGACAAGGTCGGCAACCGCGTCTTCCTCGAGGGCAACAGCGCCGCGGCGCTGGGCTGCGTGTACGGGGGCGCGACGGTCGCGGCCTGGTACCCGATCACGCCGTCCTCCTCGATGGCCGAGGCTTTCAGCAAGCATTGCCGCAAGTACCGCACGGATCCGGATAGCGGCAAGGCGCGCTACGCGGTGGTGCAGGCCGAAGACGAGCTCGCCTCCATCGGCATGGTGATCGGCGCGGCCTGGAACGGGGCGCGCGCCTTCACCTGCACCTCGGGACCCGGCATCTCGCTCATGCAGGAATTCATCGGGCTCGCGTACTTCGCGGAGATCCCGGCGGTCATCTTCGACGTGCAGCGCGCGGGCCCCTCGACCGGGATGCCGACGCGCACGCAGCAATCGGACGTGCTCTCGTGCGCCTACGCCTCGCACGGCGACACCAAGCACGTGCTCCTCTTTCCCGAGGACCCGAAGGAAGGCTTCGAGATGGCGGCCATCTCCTTCGACCTCGCCGACCGGCTGCAGACGCCGGTGTTCGTGCTCTACGACCTCGACATCGGGATGAACGAGCGCCTGTGCGAGCCCCTCGCCTGGGACGACGCGCATCGCTTCGATCGCGGCAAGGTGCTCTCGTACCAGGACCTGGAGGCCGGCAAGCGCTTCGGCCGCTACCTCGACCTCGACGGCGACGGCATCACGTACCGCACCTATCCGGGCACCCACCCGAAGCGCGGCTCGTTCTTCACGCGCGGCACCTCGCGCGACCGCTATGCGCGCTACACGGAGGAGGGCAGCGCGTACGTCGACAACATGCAGCGGCTCCTGAAGAAGTTCGAGACCGCGAAGGAGCTGGTCCCCGCGCCGATCCTGCGCAAGTCGGCCAAGGGCTCGCGCTTCGGCGTCATCTACTACGGGTCCACCGCCCCGGCGATGGACGAGGCGCTGATCCTGCTCGAGGACGAGTCGATGGCCGTGGACGCGATGCGCGTGCGCGCCTTCCCGTTCGCCGACGAGGTGCTGGACTTCGTGAACGCGCACGACCACGTGTTCGTCGTGGAGCAGAACCGCGACGGGCAGCTGCGCACCCTGCTCATCGCGGAGGGGATGCTGGCACCCGAGAAGCTCACGCCGGTGCTGCACTACGACGGCACGCCGATCACCGCGCGCTTCATCCACAAGGGCATCGCCCAGCGGCTTTCGGCGTTCAACGTGACGCCGATCCGCAAGACGGTGAGCGGAGACTGAGATGACCTACCTCGCCAAGCCGAAGCTCCATCACCCGGACCTGCCGAAGAACGACCTCGGGCTCACGCGCCGCGACTACGAGGGCGCGATCTCGACGCTCTGCGCGGGATGCGGCCACGACTCCATCAGCGCGGCGATCATCCAGGCGTGCTGGGAGCTCGCGGTCCAGCCGCACCGGGTCGCGAAGCTCTCCGGCATCGGCTGCTCGTCGAAGACGCCGACCTACTTCCTCGACAAGTCCCACGGCTTCAACAGCGTCCACGGGCGCATGCCGTCGGTGCTCACGGGCGCCAACCTCGCCAACCGCGACCTCATCTACCTGGGCGTGTCGGGTGACGGCGACTCGGCCTCCATCGGCATCGGCCAGTTCGCGCACATCATGCGGCGCGGCGTGAACATGACCTACATCGTCGAGAACAACGGCGTGTATGGCCTCACCAAGGGCCAGTTTTCGGCCACGGCGGATCGCGGTTCGAAGGCGAAGCGCGGCGCGCTCAATACCGACGAGGGCATCGACCTCGTGCTGATGGCGCTGCAGCTGGGTGCGACTTACGTCGCGCGCAGCTTCTCCGGCGACAAGGCGCAGCTGGTGCCGCTCATCAAGGGTGCCCTCACCCACGAGGGCGCGGCCTTCATCGACGTGATCTCGCCCTGCGTCGCGTTCAACAACCACGAGGGCTCGACCAAGAGCTACGACTACGTGCGCGAGCACAACGAGGCGGTGAACGCCCTCGACGTGATCACGGTCCATCGCGAGATCACGACGCAGTACGACCCGGGCTCGGTGCAGGAAGTCCGGCAGCACGACGGCTCGACCATCGTGCTGCGCAAGCTCGACGACAAGTACGACGCCTCGGACCGGATCGCCGCGATGACCTACGTGCAATCGCGTTACGCCATCGGCGAGATCGTGACGGGCCTCCTCTACATGAACCACAAGCCGCGCGACCTGCACGGCAGCCTCAACACCGTGCCGCAGCCGCTCAACCAGCTGGGCGAGCGCGAGCTCTGCCCCGGCGCCGCGGCGCTCGAGAAGCTGAACGCGACCCTGCGCTAGCGCGCGCTACTTCGCCGCGCCGCCGTACTGCTTCTCCATCTGCTTGGCGAACGCCTCCTGCTCGGCGGGCGTCATCTTCTGGATGTCCTGCATGGACTTTCCGGTCATGCCTTTCATGCTGGCGTTGGCCTTGTCCATGTCGCCCTGGCGGACTCCCGTCGGGGCGACGCCCGCCTGGGCCTTCTTCGCGTCGTTCATGTAGCCGGCCATCTTCCTGTCGTAGAGCACCTTCACCTCGGCGTCCGACTTGCCTTCGGCTTCCTTGCCGAGCGTGCCGCGCATCATCTTCTGCTCCGCGGCATTCTTCTGCGCCTGTGCGGCGGCGTCGCGCCGGGCCTTCTCGGCGGCGGCGGCCTTGCGCTGGGCGGCTTCCTGGGCCTCCATCTTCGCGTCGTAGTCGGCGTGGACGGCGGTGCCGGCGAGCAGGGCGGCGAGGGCTAGGGCGGATCGTTTCAAGGGGACTCCTCCAATGGGGGGCGGAAAATATAGAATGCGCAGATGAAACCCGTCGACCTGCGAAGCGATACCGTCACGAAACCGTCCCCCGCGATGCGCGAAGCCATGGCCCGCGCGGACGTGGGAGACGACGTGTTCGGCGACGACCCGACGGTCAACAAGCTACAGGATGTCGCGGCGGCGCGCTTCGGCATGGAGGCGGGACTCTTCTTTCCCTCGGGCACGCAGTCGAACTGCGCGGCCCTGATGGCGCACTGCCAGCGCGGCGAGGAAGTGATCGTCGGCCAGGAGGCGCACACCTACCGCTACGAGGCGGGCGGGATGGCGGTGCTGGGCTCGATCCAGCCGCAGCCGCTCGCGAACCTGCCGGACGGCTCGCTCGACCTCGGGATGGTCGAGGGCGCGATCAAGCCCGATGATTCGCACTTCGCGATCACGAAGCTGCTGGCGCTCGAGAACACCATCGGCGGCAAGGTGATCGGCCGCCAGTACCTCGCCGACGCCGTGGCCCTCGCGCGGCGGCGCAAGCTCTCCACGCACCTCGACGGCGCCCGCATCTTCAACGCCGCCGTGAAGCTCGGGATGCCCGTGGACAAGCTGTGCGAGGGCTTCGACACCGTGTCGGTGTGCCTCTCCAAGGGCCTCGGCACGCCGGCAGGCACCGTGCTGGTCGGCAAGCGCGACGTGATCGACCGCGCGCGGCGCGTGCGCAAGATGCTGGGCGGCACCATGCGCCAGGTCGGGATCCTTGCCGCGGCGGGGCTTTACGCGCTCGATCACAACGTCGATCGCCTCGCCGAGGATCACGCCAACGCCGAGCGCCTCGCCAAGGGGCTCGCCGCGCTGGGGCTCAAGGTCGATCCGGTGCAGACCAACATGGTCTTCGTGACGCTGCCGAAGGATTCGGCCGCGGGACTCAAGGCGCACCTCGACAAGAGCGGCGTCGTCACGCTGGGCGGGGCGAAGATGCGCCTCGTCACGCACCTCGACGTGGACGCGCAGGGCATCGACCGCGCGGTCGCCGCTTTCGGCCAGTTCTTCAAGCACGGCACGGCCGTCGCCGCGGACTGATCCCATGGTCTGGGGGCGGATCCGCCAGCACGACGCGATCCGCCACCTGGGGCCGGGCCTCATCACGGGCGCGGCCGACGACGACCCGAGCGGCATCGCCACCTATTCGCAGGCCGGGGCGCAGTTCGGCCTCGGCATGCTGTGGACCGTCGTCCTCACCTATCCCCTGATGGTCGGCATCCAGACGGTCAGCGCGCGCATGGGGCGCGTCACGGGGCAGGGGCTCGCGGCGAACATCCGCAGGGCGTTCCCGCGGCCGGTCGTGATGATCATCGTGGCGCTGCTGATGGGCGCCAACATGATCAACATCGCCGCCGATATCGCCGCCATGGGCGAGGCGCTGCAGCTCGTCGTGGGCGGCGGCGAGCATTTCCACGCGGTGATCTTCGGTTTCACGTCGCTGGTGCTGCAGATCTTCATGCCGTACGAGCGCTACGTGCGGTTCCTCAAGTGGCTCACGCTGGCGCTGCTCGCCTACGTGGGCGTGGTGTTCATGGTGAAGGTGCCGTGGTGGGACGTGATGGTGCGATCGGCATGGCCGCACCTGTCGATGGACTCCGACACGATCACGGTGATCGTCGCGGTATTCGGCACCACGATCAGCCCCTACCTCTTCTTCTGGCAGGCCACGCAGGAAGCGCAGGACGCCAGGGCGGACGGCGAGCTCAAGGATTTCGCCCATGCGCCGGACGAGGCACGCGAGCACCTGCGGCGCATCAAGTGGGATACGTGGATCGGGATGGGATTCTCGAACCTGATCGCGTTCTTCATCATCCTCAGCACCGCGGTGACGCTGAACGCAGCCGGCATCACGCAGATCACGACCGCCAGCCAGGCAGCCGAGGCGCTGCGGCCCATCGCCGGGCATTTCGCCTTCCTGCTCTTCGCCCTCGGCATCATCGGCACCGGCATGCTCGCGGTGCCGATCCTCGCCGGCTCCGCCGCCTACGCGGTGGCGGAGGTGTTCGACTGGACCACGGGCCTCGACCGCAAGCTCTTCGAGGCGAAGGAGTTCTACGCCATGGTGACGATCGCCACCATCGGCGGCACGCTCCTCGACTTCACGCCGATCGATCCCATCAAGGCGCTTTTCTGGAGCGCGGTGATCAACGGCTTCATCGCCGTGCCCATCATGGCGATCATGATGCTGCTCGCCCAGCGCCCGGACGTGATGGGCCCCTTCGTCGTCACCCGGCGGCTGCGGTTCCTGGGCTGGGCCTGCACCGGAGCCATGCTGGCGGCCACCGTGGCCATGGTGGCGACCGCCTAGATTGCCGCCGCGGCGACTGTTTCAGTCGCAACGGAGGATTCCCCGGGTTTTGTGGAGCAGCTAACACGCCGCCGGGGCGCGCTTGGGAACAATGCGGGCTGGAAACAACAATACAAAACCGGACCGTCAGTGACCATCTCGCGCAAGATCTACGCCGCCCTCGGCGCGATCCTCCTCATCTTCCTCGTCATGTTCGCGCTGCTGCTGCATTCGAGCCGCCGGCAATCCGACCTTTTCGCCGAGCGCTACCGCGGCGACATGGACGCAGCGGTGCAGCTCTCGAAAGCCCAGGACTTGCTCTGGCGCCTGCGCGTGGAGCAGGACCCGAAGCTGCAGGCCGGGATCGACGAGGCGCTCGACCGTTTCCGCAAGGCGGGCGTCGAGGGCGAGCAGCGCAAGGCGCTCGATGACCTGAGGTCGGTACCTTATGGCCCCGCCATGCTGAAGGGCGTGGGCGAGCTCATCGCGGCGAACCAACAGGCGGCCGCGCGCCACATCGTCCAGCTCACCAGCGAGGCCGAGCGCACCCAGATCGCCACCGTGGGCATGTTCCTCATCGGCGCCGTGCTCTCGTTCGTCGCCGCCCTCTGGCTCGTGCGCCTGCTGGTGCCGCGCCTGCTCGAAGCGCGGCTCGCGGCCGAGCGGGTGGCCGGAGGCGACCTCACCGGGCGCATCGCCAGCAAATCGAACGACGAGGCGGGACAGCTCCTGCTCGCGATCGGGCGCATGAACACCGGGCTCGCGGGCGTCGTGACCCAAGTGCGCTCTTCCGCCGACGCGGTCGTGAGCACCGCATCGCAAGTTGCCGCGGGGACGACGGACCTCTCGCAGCGCACCGAGGAGCAGGCGTCGAGCCTCGAGGAGACGGCGGCCAGCATGGAAGAGCTCGCCAGCACCGTGAACCAGAATGCCGACAACGCCCGCCAGGCCGACGAGCTCGCGCGCAGCGTCTCGAAGCGGGCGGAGCAGGGCGGGGCCGAGGTGGGCCGCGCCGTGGCGACCATGAACGAGGTGAGCCAGAGCGCGGGCCGCATCGCCGACATCATCTCGGTGATCGACGGCATCGCCTTCCAGACGAACATCCTCGCGCTCAACGCGGCGGTGGAAGCCGCGCGCGCCGGCGAGCAGGGACGCGGTTTCGCGGTCGTGGCCGCCGAGGTGCGCAGCCTCGCGCAGAGGAGCGCCCAGGCCGCCAAGGAGATCAAGGGCCTCATCCACGACTCGGTCGAGCGCTCGCGAAACGGCACGCTGCTCGTGGAGCAGGCCGGCCAGACCATCCAGACGCTGGTGCACGACGTGCGCCGCGTGAGCGAGCTCATGGGCTCGATCGCCGAAGCCTCCGCGGAGCAGAGCCGCGGCGTGCAGCAGGTGAACAAGACGGTGACCGAGATGGACCGCGTGGTGCAGCAAAACGCGGCGGCGGTGCAGCAGGCCGCGGTGGCGGCCGAATCGATGCGCGGCCACGCGCAGCGGCTCTACGATGCCGTGGGCACCTTCCGCCTCGATCACCAGGAATCGAGATCGAGCTCGATGATCGATTTGCTGGACAGCCTCTCCGCCCCGGCCCCGTCCGCCCCCGTGCGCACGGTTCGCGCCCTTCCGATCGCGGCCTAGGCGAGGTAGCGCCGCTTCAGCGTTTCGTAGGCCCCGTGCGCGGGATAGGCCGCGTCCTTGTCGAGCCCGTGGTGGCGCCACATCTCGTTCCAGAGGTGGACGCAATGCGTGTTCGGCGGCGCCGTAAACGGGCCCGACACAAACTCACGCACGCGCCAGAAATCGACGGGACAGAACACGTCCGGGTGCACGACGGCGGACATGAGCCCGCGGTTCACGAACACCTGGGTCGCGAGGTCCGGCCCCGTCATTCCCCACTGGAGGTCCTCCGGCTTGTGCGCGGCGCATTGCTCGAGGCAATCCCTCATCGCAGGATGTCCCCGCTCGCCCTTCAGGAAGCAGGGATTGAATCGTGCGGGATGCGGCTCCGTGGGCGTGGGCGGCATCCGCTGCGAGGCGATCGCCAGCGGCATGTCGCGCAGGAAATCGAGCCGCCGCACGCACACCATGTCGGTGTCGCTCCAGGCGCCGCCGCGTTCGCAGAGGACCTTGTAGCGGAAGAGGTTCGCGAACGCCGCGGGGCTTCCCTTGCCCCAGCCGTCCGCGTAGGTGAAGATCGCGCTCTCGGGAAAGATCTCGCGCGCGTCGAGGAGCGTCGTGCCCCTGGGCGTGCCCTCGATCGGCCCGTAGGCGAAGAGATGCACCGGATGCCCGTTCGCGAGGAACGAGGCGATCGAGAGGCGCTCGAGGGCGGAGAAGCGGGGGCCGATCCAGAGCATCTGGACCGGCTCACCCATTGACCTTCTCCCTACAGTATTTCCGCCGCGTGGTCCGCGAGCCTCGAGCGCTCGCCGCGCATGAGCGTCACGTGGCCCGAGTGGCTCCAGCCCTTGAAGCGGTCGACCACGTAGGTGAGGCCGCTCGATCCTTCCGTGAGGTACGGCGTGTCGATCTGCGCGATGTTGCCGAGGCAGACGACCTTGGTGCCGGGACCCGCGCGGGTGATGAGCGTCTTCATCTGCTTCGGCGTGAGGTTCTGCGCCTCGTCGATGATGAGGTACTTGTTGATGAAGGTGCGGCCGCGCATGAAGTTGAGCGACTTCACCTTGATGCGGTTGCGGATGAGGTCGGCGGTCGCCGCACGCCCCCAGTCGCCCGCCTCGTCGTCGGTGCGCATGAGCACGTCGAGGTTGTCCTCGAGGGCACCCATCCACGGCGTCATCTTCTCTTCCTCGGTGCCGGGCAGGAAGCCGATGTCCTCGCCGACCGGGACCGTGACGCGCGTCATGATGATCTCGGTGTAGACCTTGTAGTCGAGGGTCTGCATGAGGCCCGCCGCCAGCGTGAGGAGCGTCTTGCCCGTGCCCGCCTGGCCCAGCAGCGTCACGAAGTCGACGTCCGGGTCCATCAGCAGGTTGAGGGCGAAGTTCTGCTCGCGGTTCCTCGCGGTGATGCCCCACACGTTGTTCTTGTGGTGCGAGAAGTCCTTGAGCGTCTGCAGCACCGCGGTCTTGCCACGCTGCTCCTTCACGATGGCGAGGAACGGCTTGTCGCCCTCGTGGTAGACGAACATGTTCACCATCATCGCCGGCACGAGCGGGCCGCGGATGCGATAGAGCGTGCGGCCGTGTTCCTGCCAGCTCTCCATGTCCTTGCCGTGGCGGTCCCAGAAATCCTGGGGCAGCTGCATGATCCCGGTGTAGAGGAGGTCGGTGTCCTCGAGGACCTTGTCGTTGAAGTAGTCCTCGGCGGGGATGCCGATCGCATGCGCCTTGATGCGCATGTTGATGTCCTTCGACACCAGCACCACCTCGCGCTTCGGAAACTTCTCCTTGAGGTGGATCGCGACGCCGAGGATCACGTTGTCGGCCTTCTTCGAGGCGACCGAATCCGGGATCTCGACGCTCACCGAGTGCGTCTGCAGGAAGAGGCTGCCGCCGGCCTCGCTGCCGGTGCTCTTCGCCTTGAGCGCGTAGCCCTTCTCGATCGGGCCGCCCTGGGAGACGATCTCGTCCAAGAAGCGGCTCGCCTGGCGCGCGTTGCGCGAGACCTCGCTCATGCCTTTCTTGTGGTCGTCCAGCTCCTCCAGCACCACCATCGGGAGGAACACGTCGTGCTCCTCGAACCGGAAGAGGCTCGTCGGATCGTGCATGAGCACGTTGGTATCGAGCACGAACAGCTTGGTGGCCACCGCGTGCGGCCTGCGCGCGGCGCCCTCCCTTTCACGACGTCTCTGCATAGGTGCCTCCTCGGGCGAGGCGACATCGTCCTCCGCGACCTGCCGGGAGGAGTCTCTCAGGGGATCGTTGGGCATCAGTGGGGTACGTGGTTGTGGAAGGGGCTACAGCGGTGCGACTTCGGCAAAGCGGCTGGCCTCCTCCGGGCCGTCGGACAACGACGGAACGGGGAAGGTCGGCTGCTGAAGGGGGTGGGCCTGGAGGGCCGAAAGCGGGAAGCGCGGGGATCCGGTGGACGGGAGCTCGAAATCGGGCAGGGATGCTCGATCGCTCATCCGTTTCCTAGCCTGTTACAGGGTGCGAATCCCATAGACACGACCCATGGTGCACCTAAAGCTTTAAAAACACAAGCTATGGGGCTGATTCGGTTCCAAGAAAGGCCGGACCCTGGGCGGACAGGGTGCCCGACCGCCCCTCCACGGGGGCGTCCAGGACGGTATGGAGGGGGAGGGAGGCGTGGGGATATTCGGCCGCCAGGCTCCCCAGGGAGACCAGCGAATAGCCCTGGTTTTTCCATCCTTCGAGAAGCTTGTCGAAGGCGGGGGCGAGCTTCATGCCCTCGAGCTCGGCGTGCAGGGTGAATACATGGTTGCCGTTGGGGGCGGCCGTCCTTTCGAGCAGCCGTTCGGCCACGTTGCCTTCGGTCACGCCGTCGAGCCCGATCATCTCGTCGAGCGTCGGCAGCGTCGTCGGGAACTGCGGGCAGGCGACGATCTCGGCGCGGATCACCGGGATGAAGGGGTGCGTGCCCCGCGTGTCCGATGCGTAGCGAAAGCCGAGGGACTGCGTACGCCGATACGCGTGCACGTTCATCTGCCATCCCGCGGCGCCGTGCACGTCGGGCTTCTCGCCGAAGATCTCCCGGAAGCGTGCGACGGCAAGCTCCATCTCCTTCCCGGTCCACGCCGCATCGGCCGCGCCCACGCCGTCCTGCCAGCGCACGTGGTCCCAGGTGTGGATGCCGACCTCGAAGCCGTCTTCGCGCACCTTGCGCAGGACCGCGCCGCAGCGCCGGCCGATGTCCGGTCCCGGCAGCAGGGTCCCGTAGAGGAGCGTCTTGATCCCGTAATGCGAGAGAACCGAAGTGCGTCCGACCTTCTGCATGAAACCGGGCCTGAGCGCCCGCCGGATCGCGCGTCCGGTGTGGTCGGGCCCTAGGCTGAAGAGGAAGGTTGCCCCCGCCTCGTGGCGCTTCAGCATCTCCAGCAGGCGCGGCACGCCCTCGCGGGTGCCGCGAAAGGTGTCGACGTCGATCTTGAGGGCGAGCTGAGGCATGAGGCGGCGCTAGTCTAATATCTCCGCGGGGAGGCGGCGATGGCCAAGGAGGGGGATCTCGTCATCACGATCGACGCGCGCGATGGGCGCGTCGAGCGGATCGATGCGCGACGCGAGGATCCCCGCTCCCTGGATGAGCTGGTCACGGGACGCCCGGCGCGCGAGGCCGCGATGCTGGTACGTACGGCGTTCGCGACCTGCGGAATGGCGCACGCGGTCGCCGCCCACATGGCGGTGGAGGGTGCGCGTGGCGAGGTTCGCGCATCCCGCCACGACATCCGAGAGCGCCGCATCATCGGTGAGACTCTGTCGCATCACGGCTGGCGCATCTTCATCGACATCCCGCGCCTGTCCGGGCAGGAAGTGCCGACGGACATCGGGCCCGAGCAGCGGCAAGCCCTCAACGCGTTCATCCATCCGGGCGAGGGCGACGCCGAGGCCGCAGCGCGGACCATCCTCGAATGGGCCGAGCGCGTGGTTCTCGGCGGCACGCCGCGGGAATTCCTGTCGATGAAGACGCTCGACGACCTCGAGCGCTGGATGCGTCCGGGAAAATCGACCGCGGCGACCCTGTTCGCGAGGGTCATGGACGAGGAACCGGCGCTCGGCGCCAACGACGTGGAGATGATGCCGCCTGCGGACGATTCGGCCATCTCGGCCCTGGCGTCGCGGCTCGAAGGCGAGGAGCGCTTCGCCGATCGCCCGGAGCTCGCCGGAAGGCCGCGTGAAACCGGCCCGCTCTCACGCCAAGCGGCCCATCCCCTCACGGCCGCAGCAGTGAAGGAATGGGGGTGCGGATTCGGCGCGCGGGCGATCGCGAGGATGCTGGAAATGGCGTCGCTCCTGTCATCGTTGAGCGGCGTCGACGGGCGGCGCCACGGGGTGGTGCAAATCGCGCCCGGGCATGCGATCGGATGGGCCGAGACGGGGACGGGCCTCGCGATCCACTGCGTCCGCGTGGAGAGCGAGATCGTCAAATCGTATCGCGCGTTGCTGCCGGCCGACTGGAACTTCGCCTCCGACGGTCCCTTCATTCGCGGCGCGGGATCCCTCGGCGGCGACGATGCCAACGCCCTCGACCATCGCGTGCGCCGGCTCGCCGCCTCGCTCGATCCCGGCGTGAGCGTGCGCCTCAAGCGACCCGACGCGTGAGAAAATTGCAGGTGCATGGATCGCCCCGAGAACAGCCGCACGCCCTACGAGCTCCTGGGTGGTGACGCGAAGGTCCGCGAGCTCGTCGACCGCTTCTACGACCTGATGGATTTCGAGCCCGCGTACAAGCAGCTGCGCGCGGTGCACGGCAACACGCTCGATTCCGCGCGCGAGAAGCTCTACCACTTCCTTTCCGGCTGGCTGGGTGGCCCGCCGCTATACACCGACCGCTACGGGCACCCGATGCTGCGCGCGCGCCACCTGCCGTTCGCGATCGGCGACCTCGAGCGCGACCAGTGGATGGCGTGCATGCGCCAGGCCATGGAAGAAACTCATGTGCCTCAGCAACTTAGGGCTGCGCTGGGCGATGCCTTCCAGAAGACCGCCGACTGGATGCGGAATAAATGATGCAACGCAGCAAGATGCATGCTAAAATGTTGAAATTCCTGAACTTTTGACCCCCATGGCCCGCCCGCTGCGCAATATCGCGATCATCGCCCACGTCGACCACGGCAAGACCACGCTGGTCGACAAGCTCCTTCAACAGGCGGGCACCTTCGCCAAGCACCAGCACATCGTCGAGCGCGTCATGGACTCGAACGACATCGAGAAGGAGCGTGGCATCACGATCCTGGCGAAGAACACGGCGGTCGATTACGGCGGCGTCCACATCAACATCGTCGACACGCCGGGCCACGCGGACTTCGGCGGCGAGGTCGAGCGCGTTCTGTCGATGGTGGACGGCGTGCTGCTGCTCGTCGACGCGGTCGAAGGTCCCATGCCGCAGACCCGGTTCGTCACGCGCAAGGCGCTCGCGCAGGGCCTGAAGCCCATCGTGGTGGTCAACAAGGTCGATCGCGATGCCGCGCGCCCCGATTGGGTCGTGAGCCAGACGTTCGACCTCATGGACAAGCTGGGCGCCACCGAAGACCAGCTGGATTTTCCCGTCGTGTATGCCTCCGCCATCAACGGCTGGGCATCAGATACCACCGGCACCGTCGGCACCGACATGCGGCCGCTGTTCGATGCCGTGCTCAAGCACGTGCCGGCCCCGAAAGGCGACCCCGAAGCGCCACTGCAGCTGCAGATCGCGGCGGTCGACTACTCCAACTTCCTCGGCCGGATCGCCATCGGGCGCATCCGCCGCGGCACCATCCGCAAGGCGCAGCAGGTCGCGATCCTCGCCGGCGACAAGCCGATGCGCGTCGCCAAGATCGGCCTGCTGCACACGTTCCAGGGCCTCGACAAGGTCGAGATGGAATCGGCCTCCGCCGGCGAGATCGTCTCGGTCACCGGCATCGAGGACTTCATCATCGGCACCACGTTCGCCGATCCCGAGAAGCCCGAGGCCCTCGCGATGGTCGGCGTGGACGAGCCCACGCTCACCATGAACTTCATGGTGAACAAGTCGCCGCTCGCCGGCCAGGAAGGCAAGTACGTCACCAGCCGCCAGATCCGCGAGCGCCTCGACAAGGAGCTGCTCTCGAACGTGGCGCTGCGCGTCGAGGATACCGAGGACGCCGACGTCTTCCGCGTCTCGGGCCGTGGCGAGCTGCACCTCACGATCCTCATCGAGAACATGCGCCGCGAGGGCTACGAGCTCGCGGTCGGCAAGCCCCGCGTCGTGGTGAAGGAAGTCGACGGCGTGCGCTGCGAGCCGTGGGAGAACCTCACCGTCGACGTCGAGACCGACAGCCAGGGCAAGATCATGGAAGAGCTCGGCCGCCGCGGCGGCGAGCTGCAGGACATGGTGCCGGACGGCAAGGGCCGCGTGCGCCTCGACTACAACATCCCCTCGCGGGGCCTCATCGGATTCCAGATGGAGTTCATGACGCTCACGCGCGGCACCGGCATCAAGAGCCACGTGTTCGACGTCTACGCACCGGTGCGCGGCGAGCTTCCCGCGCGCCGCAACGGCGTGCTGGTCTCGGCCGAGCAGGGCGATGCAGTCGCCTACGCGCTCTGGAACCTCGAGGATCGCGGCCGGATGTTCGTCTCGCCCGGCGAGCGTCTCTACGAGGGCATGGTCATCGGCATCCACAGCCGCGACAACGACTTGATCGTGAACCCGATCAAGGGCAAGAAGCTCACCAACGTCCGCGCCGCCGGCAAGGACGAGGCGGTGACGCTCACTCCGCCGATCCAGCTCACGCTCGAATCCGCGATCGAGTTCATCGAGGATGACGAGCTGGTGGAAGTCACGCCGAAGTCGATCCGGCTTCGCAAGCGCTTCCTGCTGGAGCACGAGCGCAAGCGCGCCGCCCGCGAGGACAAGGCCGCCTAGTTGTAACATCGGGGTACCACCCCCTCTCGCATTGGGGTATTTCCCCGGTGTTACAAGTCGTCGATCGACTTGGGCCAGTCGTCCTTGAGCAACCTGCTGAGCGACCTGTCGGCGAGCAATTTCCCGCCTGTCTGGCAGCGCGCGCAGTAGTTGCACTCATTCTCGGCGTAGACGATCCGCTGCACTGGCGAGCCGCAGACGGGGCAGGGCTGCTTGTAGCGGCCGTGCACCGCCATCCCGTCGCGGAACGCCGTGACCTTCTCCGGGAACTTGTCGCCCGCTTCCGCCCGCAGGATGTCGGTCCACGACGCGAGTGTCGCCCGGGTCGCCTGGTGCAGCCGCGCGATCTCCTCGGGGGTGAGCAGCTTCGTCTGCTTCAGCGGCGACAGTTGCGCGGCATGCAGGATCTCATCCGAATAGGCGTTGCCGATTCCGCTGAAGAGGTGCGGGTCGGTCAAGGACCGCTTCACCGTGTGGTTCTCGCGCGTGAGGGCCTCGGTGAACTGCGCGAGCGTGGCGGTCATCGGCTCGAGCCCGCCCGGATCGAGCGCCTTCAGCGCCTCCTCGCCGCGCACCAGCGTGAGGGACGCGCGCTTCCTGGTGCCGGCCTCCGTGAAGAAAAGGGTGCCGTTCTCGAAATCGAAGGCGGCGATCGCGTTCCGGGTGGTCTTCGCGGCGCCGGGTTTCCACACGAGGCGGCCGGCGATCATGAGGTGGATCACGACGAAGAGCGCGCCGTCGAACTCGAGAATCAGCCGCTTGCCGATGCGCCGCGTGCCGTGCACGACCTGACTGGAGACCGCGTCCAGCGGCGGGTCGAAACTGCGCAACACGAACGGGTTGAGCGTCCGGATGCGATCGAGGCGCTTGCCGACGACTTTCCGGTCGAGCGCTTCGAGGTAGACGGTGACGTCGGGCAGCTCGGGCATGGGGCCATCTTAAGGGCCGCGGCAGGCTCACGTGGTGAGCTTCTTTGGTGCCACAATGCCCGTCATGGAAATCGTCATCGTCCTTCTCGTCGGGGCCGCCTGCGCGATCGCGGGCTACTTCGTCGGCCGCTCCCGGTCGCTATCGGTTCCGCAGCTCGAGGCGCAGCTCGTCGCCATGCGGGAGCAGGCCAATCGAATCGCCCTGCAATCGGCCGAGGTCGAGCGGGAGGCGAACCAGCTCCGCGGCCAGCTGATGGAATCGCTGCAGAACGCCGCGCAGATGGAGGAGCGGACCCGCCAGCTCCAGGCGAGGCTCGACGAGGAGCGTCGCGAGAGCGACGAGAAGGTGAAGTTGCTGGACGACGCGCGCCGCGCGCTGGAGAACAGCTTCAAGTCGCTCTCGGCCGACGCCCTGCGCAACAACAACCAATCGTTCCTCGAGCTCGCCCGCACCTCGCTCGCGGAGTTCCAGCAGGCGGCGAAAGGCGACCTCGACAAGCGCCAGCTCGCGATCGATGCCCTGGTCGCACCGGTGAGGGCTTCGCTCGACAAGGTGGACGAAAAGATCGGCGCGTTGGAGCGTGCACGCGAAGGCGCCTACGGCGAGATCCGCCAGCAGTTCGCGCAGATGGCCGAGGTGCAGGCGGGGCTGCGAGAGCAGACTGGAAACCTCGTGAGCGCCCTCAAGCAGTCGCACGTCCGGGGTCGCTGGGGCGAGATCCAGCTCCGGCGCGTCGTGGAGATGGCCGGGATGATGCCGCACTGCGATTTCGTGGAGCAGCTCACCTCGGAAGGAGATGAGGGCAGGCTGCGGCCCGATCTCGTCGTGAAGCTTCCGGGCAACCGCCAGATCGTGGTCGATTCCAAGGCCCCGATCCAGGCCTACATGGAAGCGCACGAGGCCGCGAACGACGACCTGCGCAAGATCAAGATCCAGCAGCACGCGCAGCAGGTCCGCAAGCACCTGGACGGCCTCGCGAAGAAGAGCTACTGGGAACAGTTCGAGCCCACGCCCGAAGTGGTGGTCATGTTCATCCCCGGCGAGGCGTTCTACAGCGCCGCGCTCGAGGCCGATCCCACGCTGCTCGACAGCGCGTTCGACCAGAACGTGATCATCGCGTCGCCCGCTTCGCTCATGGCGCTGCTCAAGGCGGCTTCCTACGGCTGGCGGCAGGAGACGATCGCGGAGAAGGCGCGCGAGGTGAGCGAGCTCGGGCGCGAGTTGCATTCACGCCTCGGGACGATGGCCGATCACCTGAGCAAGCTGGGTAAGGGGCTTGCCACGGCCATGGACGGGTACAACTCGGCCATCGGCTCCTTCGAGACCCGGGTATTGACGCAGGCCCGCAAGTTCAAGGAGCTCGGCGCCACCTCGCAGGAAGCGGAGATCATCGAGCTGCGCGCCATCGAGGGCGGCGTGCGCCGCCTGCAACCGCCGGAAAAGGCGACGGACGACTAGCCGAACCGCTTCAGCTGGGCGGGCGTCATGACTTCTTCGTCCTCCGCGAAGCCGGCTTGTTGCTCCGCCTGGATGCGCGCCCAGTAGGTTGCGAAGTCCTCGTCGTCCTTCCTCTTTCCCTTTTTTCCGCCGCTCGTCTTCTTCTTCACGCTTTCGGCCATCCTGGTGAGCGCCTCGGGCGGCTTCTTCGGATTCCATTGAGGCAGCTCGCTGCTCAGGTCCGCGAGGAACTTGAGCACCAGGAACACGTTGAAGAAACGGGCCGGATCGTTGTTGGTGAACACGGTAAGCGCCATGCCGAAGATGATGACCATGTGGATGACGAGCGAGCGGGTCATCACCGCGTCGGTGCGTGCACGAATCCACGCGAAGGAGCGCGCGCCCAGCTGGAACATGTCCACGGCGAAGCTCACCGACATGGCCATCAGCAGCAGTTTCGTCCCGACCCTCAGGTCGTCGTAGTCCACCGCCCCGAACTTGTCCTTCCAGAAGACGCCCAGGATGAGGGCGAGGAAGATGCCGTGGGCGGCCACGAAAGGCACCGAGATCCACAGGAAAGAAGCGAGGTACGAATGCGCGATGACCGGCTTGTCGTTGATGGTCGCGCCGGTCGTCCGCGTCTTGTAGTGCCCCTTCTTGTGGGTCAGGCGCTTGTGGTACTCGATCAGGATCGCAATCACCGGGATGCTGATGGCGCCCTGGATCCAATAGAGGGCGAGCGTGGTGCCCGGGGTCCATTCGTCCTGGGTGAATCCCCAGACCGGCACCGCGTTCAGGGCCACGACGACCAGGAGCCGCACCAGGATCACCACCGCCGCCTCCCCAATTCGGACTACAGACCCGGCGAGGATGCCTTGCTAGGATCGCGGAGGCAACCGCAACACCCAGGGACAAGAAAACATGAAGGGCCGCGTGCTTCTCGCGGCGCTGCTGGCCACGGCCGCCGTGGCGCACGCCCAGAAGCAGACCGTCTGCACGGTCACCGTCAATTCGCCGGACGAGCGTGACGTCTTCCAGCGCCACCTGCCGGCGGACCGCTTCGACTTCGTCGAGCTGGTGGAGCGCGGCCGCCCCGATTGGCTGCGCGCCTCGTGCGAGAAGAGGGTGCAGTGCGACGTGCTCGTGGTCTCCGGGCATTTCGCGGGGACCGAGTTCTACTCCTCACGCTTCAACCAGGCCGAGACGCTGCCGGTCGACGAGATCGAACGCGCGCAATGCAGCGGGTCCTGCGGGGTGTTCGCGCACTTGAAGGAGGTCTACCTCTTCGGTTGCGACACGCTGAATCCCACGCCGATCCGCACCGCGACCCCGGAGGTCGCCATGAGCCTGGTGCGCGAAGGGGCCACGCCGGGCGCGGCGAGGGTCGAGGCTCAGGCGCTCGCCGAGCGCCATGGCGAGAGCGCGCTGCAGCACATGCGGCGGCTCTTCCCCGGGGTGCCCGTCATCTATGGCTTCTCCTCGAAGGCACCGTACGGACGGATCGCCGGACCGATGCTGGAGCGCTATTTCCAGGCGGGCGGCGAGGTCGGCACCGGCGCGGTGAGCGAGCGGCTCCACAAGCTCTTCGCCCCGGCGAGCATGACGGTGACGAGCGGCCTCAGGGATGGCGAGCCGGACAGTGACTACCGCGCCGAGACTTGCCGCTACCACGACGATCGACTCACGCCGGCGATGAAGCTCGCGGCGATCCGCGGCACGATGACGCGCAGCATGGCCGAGGCGCGGCTGGAGCTCGAGCCGATCGAGAAGTTCTTCGCGACGCTGCCCGCAGGGACCCGCGACGAGCCTGCTTTCAAGGAGGCGGTGGAGTCGCTCAACGCCGATGCCATGCTGCGCTCGCGCTACGTGGCGCTGGTCCGCGACACGACCGATCCGGCGGTGCGCGTGCGTCTCATCGCGCTGGGTGGCGAGATCGGCTGGCTCACGTCCGCGGACCGCCGCGAGGAGCAGATCCGCATGGTGGGCGACGTGCTCAAGGGCGGCGGAGCCGATTTCGGCGAGGTCGATCTCATCTGCTCCCTCAACGCCGACCGCAGCCTCGACGCGGAGCGCCGCTGGCTTTCGAAAGCCACGCTGCCGTCGGGACGCGCCGCCGATGCGGCGCTCGCCTGCCTGGGCGACGACGCGGGCCGCTCGCGCACGCTGGAGGCATTGTCGAGCCGCGAGGAGCGCGACGTGCAGATCGTCCAGGCCTATCTCCGGCACCGGCCGATCACGGAGCCGCAGGAATTGCGAACCGTCGCCATGAGCGTGGCGAAGATGGAGCCTTCGGGCGCGCAGGTGAGGGCGATCGAAGCGCTCGCACGGCTGCGCATCGAGGACGACCAGGTGCTCGCGCAGCTGAAGGATCTCTCGGGGCGCACCAAATCACCGGCGGTGAGGCGCGCCATCGCCGAAGTATTCCTGCGCGCCGGTCGCCTCTAGTTTTACGTTCGCGGCAATTCGTCGGTCAGGAGTCGATAGCCGATCCCGGTCTCGGTGCGCAGGTATCGGGGGCGCACCGGGTCGACCTCCAGCTTGTCGCGCAGCTGCTTCATGTAGATGCGCAGGTAATGCACTTGCGTGGCATGCGTCGGTCCCCAGACCTCGGTGAGCAGCTCGCGGTGCGTGACCACCATCCCGCCGTGGCGGGCGAGGCACGCAAGCAGCTTGAACTCGATGGGCGTGAGGCGGATCTCGGCGCCTTCCCGCGTGGCGCTGCGACGCTCCAGGTCCACGGCGGCGGGGCCGAGCGAGAGGCGCGGGGCGGGCGACTCGGTCCGAACCACCTTCCGGAGCGCTACGCGAACGCGCGCCAGCAACTCGCCCACGCCGAACGGCTTGGTGATGTAGTCGTCGGCGCCGGCGTCCAGCGCCTCGACCTTCGACTTCTCGTGGGTGCGTGCGGACAACACCACGATCGGCATCGGGGACCACTCTCGGATCGCCTTTATTACGTCCACGCCGTCGCCGTCGGGAAGGCCGAGGTCGACGATCGCCATGTCGGGACGGTGCGATCCCGCATCGATGGTGCCGCGTCGCGCGGTGGACGATTGCGCGACACGGTAGCCCTCGGCGCCGAGCGAGGTGGCGAGGAAGCGGCGGATCTCCGGCTCGTCCTCGATCACCAGGATGGTGGCGCGCGCGTCGGTCACGGGGCGGGCTCCGCGGGAACGGCGGGAGCGGCTTCGAGCGGCAACGAGAAGCGGAATACAGTGCCGCCGGCGCCGACGCTCTCCGCCCACGCGCGACCGCCATGCAGCCGGACGATGGCGCGGCAGATCGCGAGGCCCAGCCCCATGCCCGAGCCGGTGCCGCGATGGAACTTGGCGAATACGCGCTCCACGTCGGCCGGAGCGAGGCCGCCGCCGTAGTCCTCCACCGAGACGATCATCTCGTTCGCCTCGGTCCTGGCGGCCAGGCGAACCACCGTTCCTTCGGGCGTGTGACGTGCGGCGTTCTCCAGCAGGTTGCCGAGCGCCTGCTCGATGAGCGGGGCGTCGACGCGTACCAGGGGAAGCTCCGACGGGATCTCGACGATCAGTCGATGGCCCGCGAGCCGCGCGGACAGGCGCTCCAGCACCGTGCCGGCGATCTCGGCGAACGAAGCCCACTCGCGCTCGACCTGGGGCGAGCCCGACTCGAGCCGCGTCATCTGCAGGATCTTGGCGACGTGGTCCGACATCTCGCGCGACTGGTCGAAGACGCTGCGCGCGAGCGCGCGACGCTCCTCCGGGGCGAGCTGGTCGCCTTGCTCGGCGAGGCTCGACGAGGCGCCCGACATCACCGCGAGCGGCGTTCGCAGGTCGTGGGAGATGGAAGAGAGCAGGGCGTTGCGGATGCGCTCGGTTTCCGCCTCGACCTCGAGCGCCGCCTGCTCGCGCGAGCGCCGTCGGTTGTCCTCGGTGAGCCTGGAGATGATGAGCGCCACCGCCAGCATGATGGCGAACGTGAGCAGGTATTGAGCGTCGTCGACGGTGAGCGTCCCCTCGGGCGGCACGAAGAGCACGTCGAAGGCGAGCACCGCCAGCACGGCGGTCGTGACGGCCGCGCCTCGCGTGTGGCGCAGCGCCACGTAGATCACCGCGAGCAGGTAGACCATGGCGACGTTCACCAGGTCGAACCTGGGGCGCATCGCGAAGGCCACGAGCGTGCACGCGGCGGTGGCGCCCACCGCCCACGCGTAGCCGGCGGCATCGCGGATCCTGGGCATCCGGGCACTCTAAACCAGGGCGGCATAAAGAACGCATCAAGATTCGGGGCCCAGCCGCGGACGGCGGGAGGGCTCGCGCCTATAGTTCGCCGCCATGAAAACCGACCGCAAGCCCTCGCTGGCCGCCTTGTCGCTCCTTGCGCTGGGCATCGTCTACGGCGACATCGGGACGAGTCCCCTGTACGCCGCCAAGGAAACATTCAATCCCGAGCACGGCATCCCGCTCACGACCGCCAACATCCTCGGAGGCGTCTCCGCGATCTTCTGGGTGCTGATGATCGTGGTGTCCCTCAAGTACGTGACCCTGGTCCTGCGCGCCGACAACCGCGGCGAGGGCGGCATCATGGCGCTGCTGGCACTTGCGGTGAGCTCGGTGCGCTCGCGTCCCGCGCTGGTGCCGATGCTGCTCGCCGTCGGCGGCTTCGGTGCCGCGCTCTTCTACGGCGACGCGGTGCTCACGCCGGCGATCTCGGTGCTGTCGGCCGTCGAAGGGCTGGAGGTGGGAACCGCGGCGTTCAAGCCTTACGTCGTGCCGATATCGGCGGGGATCCTGGTGGCGCTGTTCATGATCCAGAAGCACGGAACCGCGGTCGTCGGAATGCTGTTCGGGCCGATCTGCCTCGTGTGGTTCGCCGCGATCGGCACCTGCGGCGCCTGGAACATCATGAAGGAGCCGGCGGTGCTCGCGGCGCTGAATCCGGCGCACGCGATCGGGTTCGTGACGGCGCACGGGTTTGCATCCTTCGTCGTCCTCGGCGCGGTGCTGCTGGCGATCACCGGTGCGGAAGCGCTGTACGCGGACGTAGGTCACTTCGGCAAGCGCGCGGTGCGCTGGGCCTGGTTCGCGATCGTGGCCCCGGCCCTCACGCTCAACTACTTCGGGCAGGGCGCGCTCCTCATCGCCGATCCGAAGGCGCTGGAGAATCCGTTCTACCTCGCGTTTCCCCCGTGGGCGCTCTATCCGATGGTGGGCCTCGCGACGGCGGCCACGGTGATCGCGTCCCAGGCCACGATCTCGGGCGCCTACTCGATGACGCAGCAGGCGATCCAGCTGGGCTACCTTCCGCGCATGACCATCCGTCACACCTCCGAGCGCACCATGGGACAGATCTACGTTCCGGCGGTGAACTGGATCCTGCTTGCCGCGGTTGCCGCCGCGGTGGTCGGATTCGGGTCGTCGTCGAGGCTCGCCTCGGCATATGGCGTCGCGGTCATGGGCACGATGCTCACGACGACGTTCCTCACGTTCTTCGTGCTGCGCTTCGGTTGGCGCTATTCGCTCGGACTGAGCGTCGCCGCCACCGGCTTCTTCATGGTCGTGGACACCACGCTCTTCGCGGCGGCGATGCACAAGGTGCTCGACGGCGGCTGGTTCCCGCTGGCGCTCGGCGCCGTGGTGTTCCTCCTGATGTCCACCTGGCACCGCGGTCGCGCGACGCTGCTGGGCCGCTTGCGCGGATCCTCGCCGCCGCTGCAGCCCTTCATGCAGGCGCTGCTCGCCGAGTCGCCGCGGCGCGTCGAGGGAACGGCGGTGTTCCTCAACTCCACCCCGGACACCACGCCCCATGCCTTGCTTCACAGCCTCAAGCACTACAAGGTGCTGCACCGGCGCAACATCTTCCTTACGGTGGAGTTCCGCGACGTGCCGGTGGTGGAACCCGAGGAGCGCGTGGCCGTGGAGCGGCTGAATCCCGATTGCTGGCGCGTGAGCGCGCGGTACGGATTCACGGAGACGCCGGACGTGGCGATCGCGCTGGAGCGCTGCGCGCCGCTGGGCCTGCAGGTCGATGCCGCCGACCTCTCCTACTTCCTGTCGCGGGAGAAGCTGGTGCCGCTGGGACTCGGCAACGCGATGTCGCGCTGGCGCGACCGGATGTTCGCGGTCATGGCGCGCAATGCGGGCAGCGCCACAGACTTCTTCAACATCCCGCCCAACCGCGTGGTCGAGCTGGGCTCGCGCGTGGAAATCTAGTCGCGGTAGCCGGGCAGCTCGCGGTCCACGACGCGCATCATCGCCTCGAAGAAGAGGCGGTCGCGCTCCTGCTTGTCGTGGGTCTCGAGCTCGGCGGGTGCCAGCACGCGGTCGACGATCGCCGGGTCGAGCACGTTGATCGGCTGGCCGGTGGACAGGGCGAGCACCTGCGTACGGCAGACGCGCTCGAGCTTGTAGAGGCGGCGATAGGCCTGCGCGATCGACTCGCCGGTCACCAGCACGCCGTGGTTCTTCATGAAGGCGATCGGCTTGTCGCCCATCAGGTTCGCGAGGCGATGGCCTTCCTCGGGCGTGTCGGCCGTGCCCTGGTAGTGGTCGTCGTAGGCGATGCGGCCGTGGAAGAACGCCGCCGTCTGGTTGGCGTTCAGCAGCCGGTTGTCCTTCAGCATGTTGAGCGCCAGCGCCCAGGGCTGGTGGGTATGCAGGACGACATTGGCGCCGGTGATGCGATGGATCGGCGCGTGGATGCTATAGGCCGAGAGCTCGACCCTGCCTTCGCCCTCCAGCGTGCGGCCGGCTTCGTCGAACACCACCATGCGGCTCGCGCAGGCTTCGGACCAATGCCAGCCGAAGGGCAGGATGAGGTACTGGTCCTTGCGCCCCGGCACCGTCACCGTGAAGTGGTTGTCGATGCCTTCTTCCAGCTCGTGCAGTACCGCCATGCGGTGGGCGGCAGCGAGCTCGGTCTTTGCCTGGATGATGGGGTCGGAGGCGCGGTCCATTTCCGTATGGTAGATCAGGTGATGGGGGCGGGGTTGAAGAGCACCAGCGAGTTGTGGATCTTCCACTGCTCGGCCCAGGTCTTCTTGCGGCCGCTTGCCACTTCGAGCATGAGCTTGAAGAGCTCCCAGCCCACCTCCTCGATGGTGGCGTGCCCGTCGGCGATGCGGCCCGCGTTCACGTCCATGAGGTCGTGCCAGCGGCGCGCGAGGTCGCTGCGCGTCGCCACCTTGATTACCGGAACCTCGGCGAGGCCGTACGGCGTGCCGCGGCCGGTGGTGAAGACGTGCAGGTTGATGCCCGCGGCCACCTGCAGCGTGCCGCAGATGAAGTCGCTGGCAGGCGTCGCCGCGTAGACGAGGCCCTTCTCGATGCCGCGATCGCGCAGCGACTCGCCCGGCGAGATCACGCCCGTGATGGGCGCCGTGCCGCTCTTGATGATCGAGCCCATCGCCTTCTCGACGATGTTCGAGAGGCCGCCCTTCTTGTTGCCGGGTGTCGTGTTCGCGCTGCGGTCCGCGCCGCCGCGTCCGAGGTAGGCGTCGTACCACGCCATCTCCCTGATCATCTGGTCGGCGATCTCGGGAGTCGCCGCGCGCGAGGTGAGCTGGTCGATGCCGTCGCGCACCTCCGTCACCTCGGAAAACATCACGGTCGCGCCGGCGCGCACGAGGAGGTCGCTGCAGTAGCCGACCGCGGGGTTCGCCGTCACGCCGCTGAAGGCGTCGCTGCCGCCGCACTGGACCCCGACCACGAGCTTGCTCGCCGGCACGGTCTCCCGGCGCCGGGCGTTGAGGCGTTCGAGGTGCTCCTCGGCGGTCTCCATGATCGACTCGATCATGGACATGAAGCCCACGTGGGCGCCGTCCTGCAGCACCACCGTGTCGAACTGGGCCTCCGCATTCGCGCCGACGTCGGCGACGCTGCTCGCGTCGATGATGGGAATGGATCCGGGCGGGAGCAGCCGCTGCGGCTGCAGCTTCTCGCAGCCCAGGCTCACCACCATCACCTCGTTGCCGAAGTTCGGGTTGAGCGTGATGTTGCGGATGGTGCGGATCGGCACCTTGGCATCGGGCGCGTCGATGGCGACGCCGCAGCCGTACGTGTGCTCCAACGCGACGACGTCGTCGACGTTGGGATACTTGGGAAGCAGCTCGTCCTTGATGCGCCTCAGGGCGTACTCGACGACCCCCGAGACGCATTGCACGGTCTGGGTAATCGCGAGGATGTTGCGCGAGCCGACGGAGCCGTCGGCGTTTCGATAACCCTCGAAGGTATAGCCCTCGAGCGGCTCCAGCGGCGGGCGCTTCACCGTCGAGATCGGCAGTCCCTCGAGCGAGCGGGCCGAGGGCATCTCGAGGATGCCCTCGTGCACCCAGCTGCCCTTCGGGATCGACTTCGCCGCGCGCCCGATGACGACGTTGTAGCGCAGCACGGGGTCGCCGGCCGCGAGGTCCGCCAGGGCCACCTTGTGGCCTTGAGGCACGCGCTCGACGAGCTTCAGGCCGTCGGGAAACTCGGCACCCGCCGGCAGCCCGCCATCGTTCGCCACGATGGCGACGTTGTCGCGCTCGTGCATCTTGATGTAGAGCGGCTGGCGGGTGACGGTATCCATGCTTGCCTCTTAATCGGCCGTGATGTGGCCCACTTCGATCACCTTCTTCCAGCGAGCGTACTCCTCCGCCTGGAACTTGGTGAACTGCTCGGGCGTGTTGCCGACGATCTCGAAGCCGAGATCCAGCAGCTTGGGCTTCACCGCGGGGTCGTTGAGCGCCGTGACGACCGCGTCACGGAACTTGGCCTTGATGTCCGCCGGAATGCCCTTCGGCGCCGCGAACGCCTGCCAGGAGTAGACGGTCACGCCCGGGAAGCCCAGCTCGGCCATGGTCGGGACGTCGGGAAGGAGCGGCGAGCGCTTGGTGCTGGTGATGGCGAGCGCGCGCAACTTCCCGGCCTTGATCTGCGGAAGCCCCGTGTTGATGTTCATGAACGTCGCGTCCACCTGGCCACCCATGAGGTCCTGCATCGCCGGCGCGCCGCCCTTGTAGGGCACGTGCACGCCCTTGGTCTTCGACTCCTGCCAGAAGAGCTCCGCCGTCAGGTGGTCGGAGGTGCCGTTGCCGGCGGAGGCGAACGTCATCCTGTCGGGGTTCGCCTTGATGAACTTGAGGAGGTCGGCGAACGTCTTGTACGGCGAACTTGCGTTGACCGTGAGGATGTTGGGCGCCTGGACCGCGACCGTGATGTAGTCGAAGTCCTTCAGCGGGTCGTAGCCCGAGTTCTTGATGAGGTGCGGCCCGATCACGAACGGCCCCAGGGACGAGACGAAGATGGTGTAGCCGTCGGGCTTGGCGCTCTTCGCCGCGACCGCACCGATGGCGCCGCCCGCGCCTGCCTTGTTGTCGATGATGAAGGTGCCCTTGGTCACTTCCTGCACCTTCGGCACCACCACGCGGGCGATCATGTCGGTCGAGCCGCCCGGCGGGAACGGCACGATCATGGTGACGGGTTTCGTCGGCCACGCCTGCGCGAAGGCGCCGGTGGCGGCGAGGCCGAGGGCCAGGGTGGCGAGTGCTCTTTTCACGATGTCTCTCCTCAGGGTTGTGTGACGGTGATCTTGTCGACGGTCCAGGCACGCGCCTGGCCGCTCAGGCTGAAACCGATTCCGGGGCGGTTCGGCACGATGGCGCGGCCGTCCTTCATCTCGAGGCGCTCGTTGAAGAGCGGCTCGAGCCAGTCGAAATGCTCGAGCCACGGCTCACGCGGGAACGCCGCGGCAAGGTGCACGTGGATCTCCATCGCGAAGTGGGGTCCGAGCTTCACGCCCTTGCGGTCGGCGAGCGCGGCCACCTTCAGGAACTGGGTGATGCCGCCCACGCGGGGACAGTCGGGCATCACGAAATCGCAGGCGTCGGCATCGAGGAGCTGCGAATGCTCGTTGAAGCTGGTGAGCATCTCGCCGGTCGCGATGGCGGTGTCGAACTGGCGCGCGAGCGCCGCGTGGCCGTCGAAGTCGTAGGCGTCGAGCGGCTCCTCGATCCACACGAGGTTCATCGGCTCGAAGGCGCGGCACATGCGGTTGGCGGATGCGCGATCCCACTGCTGGTTCGCATCGACCATGAGCGGAAACGAGTCGCCGAGCCGCTTGCGGACCGCCGTCACGCGCTTCAGGTCCTCGGCGGGGTCGGGGTGGCCGACCTTGAGCTTGATGCCGCCGATTCCGCTCGCGCGCGACTTCGTCACGTTCTCGAGCACTTGCGGCAGCGGCGTCGAGAGGAATCCGCCCGACGTGTTGTAGCACTGGACCGAGTCGCGGTGCGCGCCGAGGAGCTTCGCGAGCGGCAGATTCGCGCGGCGGGCCTTCAGGTCCCACAGCGCGTTGTCGAACGGCGAGATCGCCTGCACCGTCATGCCGCTGCGGCCCATGGAGGCGCCCGCCCACAGGAGCTTCTCGTAGATCTTCTGGATGTCGCTCGGGTCCTCGCCGATGAGGTTCGAGGCGACCTCCTTGGCGTGGGCGTACATTCCGGGGCCGCCGGCGCGCTTGGAGTAACCGAAGCCGAAGCCCTGCAGGCCGTCCTTCGTGGTGACCTCGCAGAACACGAAGGCGACCTCGGTGAGCGGCTTCTGGCGGCCGGTCAGCACCTTGGCATCGCTGATCGGCGTCTTGAGCGGCAGGTAGGCGAGCGAGAGCTCGACTTTTTCGATGCGGTCCGGGGTGACGGAGCCGTTGTGGTTTAGCATTTTGGGAAGGTACCCGACGCATCCCATAGCGGGTACCGGCCCGCCGGGCGTCCCGGCCCGGTTTTTCCAAACCATGGGAATCGGAGGGGAGATGGCGGCAGAGAGGGCTCCGGGCGAGGGCACCGCGTCGCTGGAGAAGGCGATCGACGTGCTCGAGGCCATCGCCGATTCCGGCGAGGGGATGGGGCATCTCGAGCTCGCCGAGAAGGTGGGGCTGCCCAAGACCACCGTCTACCGAATCCTCTCGACGCTGGTGGCGCGCGGCCTCGTGCGCCGCGACCCGCTGCGGCGCGTTTACTGCCTCGGCGCGCGCACCATCGAGCTCGCCCGCCGCGCCTATTCGATGCCGGACCTCGTTGCCGCCGCGCGCGGGGAGCTGCGCATGCTGCGCGACGTGACCGGCGAGACCACGTACCTGGCGGCGTTGGACGGGATGGAAACCGTCTCCCTCGAGCGCTGCGAGGGCACGCACAACGTCCGCTCGGCCACGCGCCTCGGAGTTCGCAAGCCGTTGCACTGCACCTCGCAGGGCAAGGCGATGCTGTCGGCGCTGCCCGACGAGACGCGCAACGCCATCGTGGCCGAGCTGGAGCTGAAACCCCTCACGCGCAAGACCATCACCGACCGCCGCAAGCTCAAGGCCGAGCTCAAGGCCACGGCCGATCGCGGCTACGCCATCGACGAGGAGGAGATCGTGATGGGCGTGCGCTGCGTGGGGGCACCCATCGTCGATCGCCGCGGCATGGTGCGTGGCGCGCTCAGCATCGCCGGTCCCGTGTTCCGCATGACCCGCGAGCGCGTCGAGCAGCTGGGCCCCGAGGTCGCGGAAGCCGCGCGCCGGGTGGGCGAGCAGCTGGGCTCGGTGGAGGCGCCGTCGGTCGAAGAGCCGTCGTCGGCCGTCGAGGGTTCGCCTGCCATGCACGGCGCGATGCCGCGCTGGTCGGTGAGGGAGGGTTCGCTCATCTGGGCCGACACCGTGGGGCGCGAGGTTCGCCGATTCCACGAGGGGGCCGAGGACCGGTTCGCGAAGACGCGCAGCGCCGTCACCGGCGTGGCGTTGCAGAAGGAGGGCGTGCTGGTCGCCTTCGAGGACGGCTGGCAGGTGTTCGATGCGAAGGGCCATTCGAAGCGGCGCTCGGGATGGCCGGGCAAGCAGCTCTGTGCGCTCGGCGTGCATCCGGGCGGCGAGCTGTGGGTGGCGATGCGTCATGACGACGGCTGCCGCGTGGGCACCCTTGGCCCCGCGGGGGACGTCCTCGATAAGTGGCGCATCGGCGAACGCGTCGACGCGCTCGCATGGGCTCCCGATGGCAAGTCCCTCTACGGCGTGGCGCCCGAGTCCGGCTCCATCCTCGTGATGCAGCCCGGCGCGAAGGGGGTGCGGCGGCTCGCGACGATGCCCAAGGGATCGGGCCGGCCCGGCGGCCTCGCGCTAGATGCCGAGGGCGGGCTCTGGACGGCGCTCCTCGACGGCTGGAGCGTGGTGCGTTTTGAAGCGGACGGCACGCTCAGCCGTGTTCTGGCCGTCCCGGTGCCGCGACCGACGGACGTGGCCTTCGGCGGCGACGGGCTGCGCTCCTTATATGTGACGAGCGCCCGCGACTCGCTGCCGGCCGAGATCCTCGCCGCCGCACCTCTCTCGGGCCGCGTCTTCGAGCTCGACGCCGGCGTTTCCGGGGTCCCGCTGCCCCTCGCGGGCTGATTTTTCCACGGGCTGGGAAAGGTTTTCCCGGCGAATCCGGCGGGGTATCAGCCCCCGGGCCCTTGCGTGGCAGCATAGAGGGATGAAAAAGGTGAAGCCGGAGGATCTGCGCAGCCACCGCTGGTTCGGGCGCGAGACCATGCGCTCGTTCAACCACCGCTCGCGGATGGCGCAGCTCGGCGTGCAGGAGTCCGACTATCGCGGCAAGCCGATCATCGCGATCGTCAACACCTGGAGCGAAATCAACCCGTGCCACCAGCATTTCCGCCAGCGCGCGGAGGAGGTGAAGCGCGGCGTGTGGCAGGCGGGAGGCTTTCCCGTCGAGATGCCGGCGATGTCGATCGCCGAGATCTTCCAGAAGCCCAGCCCCCTCATGTACCGCAACTTCCTCGCGATGGAAACCGAGGAGCTGTTGCGGTCGTATCCCGTCGATGGCGCCGTGCTCATGGGCGGCTGCGACAAGACCACGCCGGGCCTCGCGATGGGCGCGATCTCGATGGGATTGCCGTTCATCTTCATGCCCGCGGGCCCGATGCTGCGGGGCAATGCCTCGGGCGCCACGCTCGGCTCCGGGACCGACATGTTCAAGGGCTGGTCGGAGCTGCGGGCGGGCACCATCGACCAGCAGCAATGGGAAGACCTGCTGCA
>Ga0105242_10000179_pt1 | contig 48470 bp, 54 predicted proteins | sample KBSM24metaG_FD_81521 | JGI IMG/M metagenome (GOLD analysis project Ga0105242, IMG submission 81521) | Miscanthus rhizosphere microbial communities from Kellogg Biological Station, Michigan, USA - KBS M2-4 metaG | ecosystem: Host-associated > Plants > Roots > Rhizosphere > Soil | place...
AGTCATGCGGATTCTTCGTGAACTGTCCGGTCGCATCGCTCAACAAGCCCACACCATTCTTGCCGGACTTGACGTCCTTGCGGAGTTGGATGTGGTCGCAGCGCGAGCCGCCTTTGGCCGGCAACTCCGGGCTCATCCGGTGTCTCTGAACGACGAGGGCCGAATCAAGTTGAAGGAGGCACGACATCCGTTGTTGGTTCTCTCCAAACCGCACGTCGTCGCCAACGATCTTATGCTCGACGATTACGTCCAGGTCCTCGTGATTTCCGGACCGAACACAGGCGGGAAGACGGTCACGCTGAAAATCGTCGGACTCTTTGCGTTGATGGTGAAGGCTGGCATGCACCTGCCTTGCGAACCTGAGTCGGAAATGGCGGTGTTCCCGGAGTTGTTTGCCGATATTGGTGATGCACAAGATCTTGCTCGTGACTTGTCGAGTTTCTCGGCCCATATGACGCAGATGGTTGAGTTGTTGAAGAAGACATATACGGCGCGCCAGGCGCTGGTGCTGCTCGATGAGCCGGTGACCTCGACCGATCCGATCGAAGGCGCGGCGCTTGCCGAAGTCTTGCTGCGGCGTCTCGCCGCACTGGGGATGAAAGTCATCGTGACGACACATTACCGCTCCCTGAAAGCTTTGGCGCAAACGACCCCGGGGTTCCTCAATGCCAGTGTGGAGTTCGACATGGCGACGCTGGCCCCAACGTACCGATTGTTCATGGGCGTGCCCGGCGGGTCATCGGCCATCGAGATCGCCGGACGTCTTGGAATGGAACAGGCCATTCTCGCCGAGGCAAGGCAAAAACTGAAAGCGGAGGATCGGACGTTCGAGCAGATGCTCGCCGACCTGCATGACAAACAACGGCAGTTGACCATCGACCTGGGACGCGCCGTCGAGGCGAGGGCCGAAGCCGAGAGTGCGGCGGCACAGGCCAGGGCGCAGCTTGCCAAGCTGGAGGCGACCGAGCGTGAGGAGCGCAAAGGCATCAAGAAGCGTTTGCAGGAACAGTTCAGTCGTGCGCGAGCCGAGGTGCAAGCGACGGTCGACGAGGTCAAGCGTGAGCAAAAATTGATCAAGGCAAAAGAAGCCAAGGAACGCTTGATGGAACTGGAGGCTCGCGCGCAGGCCGATCTGGCGCCGGTGGCGGCATCGATTCCGCTGGAGCAGCTCGAGGCTGGAGATCAGGTCGAGATCGGTGGCTTGAGCATGACGGGAACCTTGTTGGAGGCGCCCCGCGGGAAGAAACGCGTCCGCGTAAAGGTCGGTGAAGGTGAACTCCTCGCCACCGTGGCCAATCTCACGGCCGTCGGCCGTGCATTGGAATCACGCCCGACGACTGATCCTATTCCCATGCCACAGCCGGCGGCCCAAGGTCGCGCGTACTACGCGGAAGAACAACGGGTGGTCGACGTACGAGGTCATGCGGCCGACGAGGCGCTCGAGCATGTGACGGCGGCGCTGGATCGGGCCACTCTTGAAGGCGCGCCCTTTCTCCGCATCATCCACGGGCATGGAACGGGAAAACTCAAGGCGGCGCTGCGAACCTATTTGAGAGATTCACCGTATGTCGCGCACGCCCGGCCTGGCGATCGAGGGGAGGGCGGCGACGGCGTGACGATCGTCACCATACGATAGTCGGCAGATCAGGATGCGGAGGAGGACTTGTGCGTACTACGAGATGTGGTATTTGGCCATCCGATAGCGGAGCGTATTTCGCGTAATCTTGAGCAGGCGGCTCGCTTCGGACACGTTGCCTGCCGCCTTACGCAGTGCCTCTTCCAGTATTTTCTTCTCCATTTCCTGAAACGAGAGGCCGAAGGCCAGCAGCGAACTCTTTTCTGACGAGACGCTCGATGCAGAGGCCTTTGCTGTGCGAAACGTCGGCGGCAAATGGTCCGGTTGAATCGTTCCGCTCTTGCAGGTGATCGTCAACCCCTCCACCACATTATGAAGTTCCCGTACATTGCCGGGCCAATCGTGTTTCTCGAGCAGTGCCAACGCATCGGGAGCGATGCCTTGAATGCGGCATCCACGGTGTTCTCGTGCGTGGTCGAGGAAGTATTTCAGGATGGGTGCAACGTCGTCCGGCCGTTCGCGGAGCGGCGGGAGGCGGAGCTGGTACACGTTCAATCGATAGAACAGGTCGAGACGAAAACGGCCGGTCTTGATGTGAGCCGGCAGGTCTTCATTGGTGGCCGCGATGACGCGGATGTTCACTTTGATGCTGTGCGTATCGCCGAGGGGATCGACGACGTGATCTTCCAGGACGCGGAGCAATTTTGCCTGGGCTGGAAGACTCATCTCGCCGATTTCGTCGAGGAAGAGCGTCCCACCGCCAGCCAGCTGGAACTTGCCTGGTTTTGCGTGCTTGGCATCTGTGAAGGCACCGCGCTGATAGCCGAAGAGTTCTGATTCCAACAGCGGTTCGGGAATGCCGGCGCAGTTCAATGCCAGAAACGGCCCTTTCGATCGTGGGCTGGCCGCGTGGATGGCACGTGCGAACAATTCCTTGCCGGTGCCGCTTTCACCGGTGATGAGCACAGTCGCATCGGTGATGGCGACTTCTCCGGCGAGCCGCTTCACCAATTGCATTTGCGGAGAGACGCCGATGATATGGTCGAACGCGAACAGTCCGTCTCGTCTCGGATTGGCCGCCAACTGTGCCACGTATGAAGCCCGGATCGAGGCATTGATGGCGTCGGCTGTGACGGGTTTGGGCAGGTAATCGACCGCACCTTCGCGAACGGCGTTGAGCGCGGCGCTGGCGGTATCAGATTCGCCGAGCACGATAACAGGCACTGGAATGTCAGCCTGCCCGGCCTGTGCGAGCAGCGACTTCCGTGCGATGCGACCACCGCTGTCGTCACAAAAGACCAAGGCGAGATCAGGTCGCTCTCCCAGCAGCCGAAGGCCGGCTTCCGTCGTCGTTGCGACCAGAACCGTAGCCGTCTGCTCAGAAAGTGCGTGTTCGAGAGCCGTTCTCGAGGAGGGATCAGCCGATATCAGCGCGACAATCGGGGCGTGCATAGGAGCGCTCCTTTATCAGGCTCCACCGCGAACCACCGAAAAACTCCAAGGTAGCCTACTCCTATTTCCGTGCTGATGGAAGGGGCATGAGGGAGCGGTTGAGTAAGGTGTTAAGGCTAGGTATACGTATCTACTCGTTCTCTTCGGCGATGGCGACGTTTCGACGCAATCCGGAGAGCCTTGCCCTTCGTATCGGACTCTGTCGGAACCGTTCGGTGAAGGTTTCTTCATCAAGACCAGCGAGTTCCTCCAGCCGCGGAGCGAGTGTCGTCGGCAAAGGTTGGAATGCAGAATCTGTGGTCGGTTCCGCGCGCAGATTGAAGGGGCAGACATCCAAGCAATCGTCGCATCCGAAGATGCGGTTTCCCATGCCTGCGGCGAGGTCGTCGGCTATTTCTTCGCGAGCGGCTCGACACTCGATCGTCAAATAGGAGATGCAGCGATTCGCATCGACGACGTAGGGCTCAGTGATGGCCTGAGTGGGGCAGGCCTGAATGCACAGTGAACAACTCCCGCAGAGATCCGTCGCCGGCGTGTCTGGAGGGAGATCGATCGTCGTCAAAATTTCGCCCAGGACCAGCCAACTGCCATGATCAGCAGACACGAGATTCGAGTGTTTTCCGATCCAACCTAGACCGGCCTGCTGGGCCCATGCCTTTTCCATCACCGGCCCGGTGTCCACATAGCACCGTGTGACGGCACTCGGCGCCCGTTCACGCAATTTGGCTTCAAGGCGCGCCAGCCGATCGCCCAGGATGCGGTGATAGTCTCGCCCCCAAGCGTAGCGGGCGATGCGGCCGTATCCCTGGCCTTCGGTGGCGCGATAGCCACTGTCGTAGTTCATCCCGACGGCGATGATCGACCGGCAACCCGGAAGGACGACGCTCGGGTCTGCGCGCCGCGCGGGGTCGCGAGCCATCCACCCCATGGTGCCGTGAAACCCTCGGCGCAACCAGGCTTGCAGCCGATGGAGCAGACGGTCGTCGGCTGCTTGTGGGCTAACCGCCGCAATGCCGACGGCATCGAAGCCCAGCGACCGAGCCTCCTGTTTGATGGTCTCTGCAAGGGACATGGCGAGTCACTATGTGCAGACGCGTGAGGCATGAGCCCACCGAATTCAGTGGGGATTGCAGTCGAACCGGACAATGAACTGGACTGAGCACTGGGCAGTGTTGCAGCGGCCGCAGGTCCCGGTGATCTTGGTTTTCCAATCGGTGTGCTTCTCGTCAAAGCGGCAGAAGGTCTTGCCCCCTTTGGAAATGGTCGTCCAGGGTTTGTTCGTGCCGGGCGCATTGGCGACAAGGCAGCCGGCTGGAATGGGAACTTGGCACGCGTGAGAAGGTTCGCCCTTGGCCATGCCAAAACTGCAGGCCTGTTCGGTCGTGGCAGGAAATTCCGAGGGCACCTGGGCGTTGGCATTCGGAAGCGGCAACGCAAGGAGGCCGAAGACGAACGCTCCACCGAGGATGAACGAGGCACGTCTCCCGTGCATGGCTCGGATGGTAGCACAGTCTCTTCGCTTGCGACCACCGACACGACTGCGTAGAATCTGACTGGGATCAGACATAGGTCACCGAGGGGCATTAGCTAGGGGAGGACACCCATGCTCGCGACGCGCGTCCGTCAAAAGGAAGGCACGTTTTACTTCATCGCCTACAATGCGGTCGACCTCCTGGAGAAGGTGCGGTTTACAAGCCGGTATTACTTTGAAGGTGAAGAGATTGCGCAGGCGAAGATTTCCGAACACGACGACGTCGCGCAATTCATCGCCGGGATTGAACGGAGCGAAAAGGGATTTCAGCGTCAATTGAACCGACAGAAAGTAAAACAGATCGTCAACTTTTATGAAACCGTCGTCGCGCAACCGATGATTCCCGGAACGATATTGATTTTTACCGACGAGACGCTCCGGTTCCAGCGGTCGGGAGACTCGGAATCGATAGGCCATCTCAGCGAGCCCAAGGGGAAATACCTGGTGATCGATGGACAGCACCGGCTGGCCGGGCTTCATTTTTTCCGTGCCAAGCACCCGGATCAGATTGCCAACGTCGAGGTGCCCTGCGTCCTGTTCGACGGCCGTAGCGGCGATTTTGCGACGGAAATGTTCGTGATCATCAACAGTACGCATACTCGCATCAACCGGTCGCATCTCGTGGATCTCTACGAGAAAGTGTCCTGGGAAACGCCGGAAAAAAAGTTTTCCGCGAAGGTCGTCAACCTGCTCTATGCCGAAGACGATTCGCCGCTCCAATACAAGATCAACCGGCTCGGTGGGCGGAGTAAACAGGAAAAGTGGATTCTGCAATCGGAGGTCTTCAACGAGTTGCTCAAGGTGGTGACTGCCCACAAGCGCTGGATGGAATCGCACCTCGGGATGAAGGCCGACCGCTGCTATGCGCTGGTCAGGGACTATCTCAAAGGCGTCAAAGAGGTGATGGAGGAAGTCTGGGGCAACAACGAGCGATACATGTTCACGCGGGACGTCACGCTCAAGGCATTGATCCGCGTGCTGGACGATCTCATCGTTGACCGTAAATTGATTGCCGACTGGGACGCGCAGCGGTCTCACAAGCCCTTTGTGGAAATCGTCAAGCCTTGGGCAGCGCTGGCGAAGGAATTCCGTGCAGAGGGTTTCTACGAACGCTTTGCCGCGAAGGGACAGCTGGAGAGGGTGCGGAAGATCCACCAGCGGCTGCTCGATGCGATCGTCGGGTAAGAACCGGGCGGGCGGCCGATGGCTCCTCCTGTGTGTGTGCGCTCTCTTCTCGTGGACGTCCGCGCTCGGCAGTGACTCTCCCCAGGAATACCTCAACGTTAGGACGGATCCGGCGGGCGGAGTGATCGCGACGGCCCGCGTCCTGTTTCCGGCCGGCCCAGAGATCATCCACTCGCTGTTGACCGATTTTCGCCGCTGGCCTGAACTGTTTGAAGTTCGGATGCGGCTGGTCGATCTGCAAGTCCGGCAGGATGTGGTGACGACCGACCTCCGCATTGAGCATGCGCTGTTGCCCGGCGAGCGACGGCTGGTGACCGAATCACGGGCGACAGCCAATGAAGGCATCGTCACCGATCTCGTCGAGGGGGATTTCACGCGGTATCACCGGGTGTGGAAACTCTCGCCGGCAAATGAGGGAAGGGAGACCTACGCCGATTTTGAACTCAAGGTTGCCATCGATTCCATCGTGCCGGACTGGTTGGTGGCCCTGGCGACCAGGCGAGAACTCGACGCGCACTTTCGGATCGTGAAGGAGAAGGCGCGCGCCCGTGCAGCTAAGTCGGAAAAGTGAATTCACACACTTCAACTTTGCCGAGGCCTTGTTTGACGAGCGTTCCAATGTCGAGGCTTCGCTCGATTCTGCGTATGTCGTCGATGCGGGTCTTGGTGCTCGGATGCGGCGGAACGAAGAGTGAACAGCAGTCTTGATCCGGCTCGATTGACGTTGTGAAAGTGCCGATCCGCTGCGCCTGGTCGGTGATCTCGAGCTTGTCCATGCCGATGAGCGGGCGGAGAAGCGGCAGCTCCGCTGCCTCTTCGATGACGGATAGGTTTTCCGGCGTCTGTGACGCCACCTGGCCCAAGCTGTCTCCGGTCACGAGGGCCCAGCAGCGGTCGGCCAGTGCAAGCTCGCCTGCGATACGAACCATCAGTCGGCGATAGAGCACGACGCGATAGGCAGAAGGCGCTTCCGCGACGATCTCACGCTGGATCTCGCCGAACGGAACGATGAACAGTTTCGAGCGGTATTGATGGGCGGTCAGGATTTGCACCAGCTCCCGCACCTTCTCCTCGGATGCCCGGCTCACAAGCGGGCGTCCGGAAAAATGGACGAACACCGCGTTGCAACCGCGTTTCATCATGCGGTAGGCGGCGACCGGTGAATCGATGCCTCCCGAAATCAAACAGGCCACCGTTCCGCTGACGCCCACGGGCATCCCGCCGGGGCCTTGAATCTTCTCCAAATAATAGTAGGCGTCTTTGGCCAGCAGTTCGATATAGACCGTCAGGTCGGGCGCCGTGAGCTTGACCGTTTTTCCCGTCAGGTCACAGAGATATTTGCCCACCGCCCTCTCGACGTCCATCGAGGTAAGCGCAAGGCGTTTATCGGCCCGCTTGGCGGACACACGAAACGTGTCGAACGGCCGCTGAGTGACTGCCGCGCCGATCCCGCGGGTGAGTTCCTCGAGATCTGGTCTCTGAAGATTGAGCGGCACGCCGCGAGCGAGCGAAAAATTGGCGATGCCGAAGATCGCGGACAACCGTTCCTTAGCGGTATGATCGCTCAGGTGGTCGGGAAGGACGACGCGAAGGCGGCCGCGGAGACTTTCGATGCGTGCGGCCCCGAGGCCTTTCAAGGCTGAGCGGATGTTCCCGATCAGCTGCCGCTCGAAAAACTCCCGGTTACGGCCTTTCAGCGCCAGTTCGTGATAATGAATGATCGCGCAGCGCATGGCTTGGCAGCCCCGGCCCTCGGCCCTCGACCCTCGACTCAGCTGTGCCCTGTGAGCTCCAAGTACCGCTCGGCATCGATCGCGGCCATGCAACCGGTCCCCGCAGCGGTAACCGCCTGGCGGTAGGTCGAATCCTGCACATCCCCTGCGGCGAACACCCCCGGTACGCTCGTGGCCGTCCCGTTCTTGGTCACGATATATCCTTTGGCGTCCATGTCTACTTGCCCGGCAAACAGAGCCGTGTTCGGGTGATGACCGATGGCGACGAAGACGCCCGAGATGGGGAGTGTCGTGGTGGTGCCCATGACCAGATTCTTGAGCCGGACGCCGCTGACGACGTCGTCGCCGAGAATATCTTCGACAACGGTATTCCAAATGAAGGAAATCCGCTCGTTCTTGAGCGCCCGGTCCTGCATGATTTTGGACGCGCGCAGCTTGTCTCGCCGGTGGACCACAAACACCCGTGTGGCAAACTTCGTCAGAAAATTGGCCTCTTCCATCGCGCTGTCTCCGCCCCCCACGACGACCAATTCCTTGCCGCGAAAGAAAAAGCCATCGCATGTCGCGCAGGTCGAGACGCCGTGACCGGTCAGTCGTGCCTCGTTGTTGAGGCCGATTTGGATCGCCGAAGCGCCGGTGGCGATGATGACGGTCCGGGTATGGATCTTCTGTTCGTGGTCGACGGTGATCGTGAACGGATGTTTGCGGAATTCTACCGCAGTGACGTCGCCTGTCAGGAAGGTCGTGCCGAAGCGCTCCGCCTGCGTCCGCATCTCCTTCATGAGATCCGGGCCCATGATGCCCTTGGCAAAGCCTGGAAAATTCTCAACTTCCGTGGTGGTGGTGAGTTGTCCGCCGGACTGCCAACCCTCAATGAGGAGGGGAGCCAAATTGGCACGAGCGGCATACACCGCTGCAGTGAGACCCGCCGGTCCCGAACCGATGATGAGCACGTGGTGCATGGTGTCAATCTAGCACAGCGAAGCAGCTGATTACAGGTGGGCGGGTGACCGACGAAAGCTCTGCATCAGCTGCCGAACATCTTTTTTTACCAGAGTTTTGTCTCTGGTGCCGTCCAACACGACATCCGCACCACGCACTTTTTGAGCCAGCTTCATCTGATTCTTGATGCGTCGAAGCGCTTCCGTTCTTGTCATGCCATCGCGATGTTTGAGCCTGGCGATTTGCGTTTCGCGGTCGGCGGTGACGACGATGATGGTATCCACGCGCTGATGGGCGCCGGATTCAAACAGGAGCGGCACTTCGTACACGACGACGGCATGAGGAGCGCGTTTGGCGATACCACGAACGAGACGCTGCTGTTCACGCGCTACCCGCGGATGGATGATGCGCTCGAGTTGTCGAAGCTTCCGTCGATTATGGAAGACGATCGTCCCGAGTGCATGACGGTTGATGGACCCGTTTTGGTTCAACACCCGCTCGCCGAATACCTTCGTGATCTCGCGCCAAGCCGGCTTGCCCCGCCGCACGACGTCTCGGGCCAGTTGATCGGCATCAATGATGACTGCACCGCAGCGCTTGAACATTTGCGCCACCGTGCTTTTCCCAGTCGCGATTCCTCCGGTTAGGCCCACCACGATCATGCGCCGAAGAATAGCATGAGATCTCGTGAATGTCGTTGGACGGATTGACTTCCGGCAGAAGGCGCCTGTATGACGTCAGCATGATACCGGTTACAATCATCGCGTGTCTGGCCGCGACGTGCCTTATCGCAGGCGCAGGTCTACGAGCGGACGGCGCAGCTGCCACGAATCCCAAAACCATTGTCGTGGCTTTGGACGGGAGCGGCGATTTCAAGTCCATTCAGGAGGCGGTCGACGCAGCGGCCAAAGGCGATACGGTGTTCCTCACGCCGGGTCGTTACGAGCAGGACATCACGATTCACAGTAAGGATCATCTCAGACTTGTCGGTGCGGGACAGGACAAGGTCACGTTGATCGGCCGTGAAGATTTGGTCGGAGTCCTACATGTCGGGAAATGGCCGTACGGCGCTACCAACATTGAGATCAGCGATATGACGATCAATGAGCATGGCGGGCATGCCGTCGGACTGTTCAACGGCCGCGGCGTGCTGCTGAAGCGGTTGACAGTCAACGGCATGCTATTTAGTCAACAAGTCGAAGACGCCCGCATCGAAGACTGCACCATCGGGGGCAGCGAGACGACCGGCGTGCAGTTCGCCGATTCGCAGGCCGTCCTCATCGGGAATTTCATTCACGACAATGACCACGGCGTGAACGTCGCCGGAAAATCGAGCGTCCGGCTGGAACGGAACGTCATTACGAGAAGCCTATTCGAAGCTGTCGTCGTGAACGACAGGGCCAAGGCAGTGCTCATCAGCAATACGCTCGTGAAAAACGGCGGCGGGGCCGCATTCCTTGGTCAGTCGCAAAGCGATGTCAGCGGCAACGTGGTTGGCTTCAATCGGGTGGGATTTCTTGTCGCATCCTCCAGCCGGGCCGCGACCTCGTATAACGCCTTCTATAACACGGAGGGCGACTATCTCCGCGTGGGAAATCCCAACCAGCCGGCACCAGAGCTCAAGGCCCAATCGGATATTACCGGAGACCCATTTTTTGTCGATCCGGCCAAGGACGACTTCCGCCTGCGCCCGGACACCCCGCTCATTAGAGTCGGTTCGTTCCCGTTTCTTGGTGCCCTTCCTCCACTGAATTCAAAATAAACATTCTTATTATTCAATAGCTTCCATGGGCGTACTGGCTGTCGTCCAGCCATGTGCTAAGCTAAGAGTACGCAGGAACACTGAGTCTCAATTTGCTGGCGTAAGAATTGCTCGTAAGTTAAGTATTGCTGGGTGATCATAGGAGGGTCTAGCGTGGCAAGCTACAAACAGGAGCTGGAAAAACGCGGGCCGGAAGGCATCCCCTCTCTTGATGACATCGAGCCCGGTAAGATCTGCGGGGCGGTGATTCCCATGTCCGAGCGGGCGCAGACGCAAATGCGCGACAGCATCGAAGTGATCGACTACCTTTTGAACCAGGAGCGGGTGATCTGGAGCTAACGCTCCGATTGGCTGTTCTTAACCCTCTCGAAAATCCCTTCTCTCCTCTTGACAGTTCTTTTCCCGCTTCGTAGTCTCGCTGCCAGATCATAGCCATTCGTCACAGAGGAGACTCCGAATGATTCGTTACAAGCCGTGTCGAAGCGCTCAGACAATCACCACCATCGTGTGCATGGCCGCAGTGCTTCTGTTCGCTCCGCGTGCAGGCGCGGACGAATTGCCGAAGGAATCCCTGTTGCCTCTGTCCATGGCCACCAAAGCCGTGCAGACCGCACTGGAGGCCTGCAAAAAGGACGGCTATCGCGTCAGCGTGTCCATCGTCGACCGGGCCGGCGTACTGCGGGCCATGGGACGAGCGGACGGGGCGGGGTCTCACACGGTCGATAGCAGCAGAAAAAAAGCCTATACCGCGGCAAGCTTGCGGCGTCCGACGACCGAGCTGGCGGAGTTGATCGCAAAAGTGCAAACTTTGCAGTCGCTCAGGGAGATGAACCCTGAGATTCTGATCCTCGGAGGCGGGTTGCCGATCGACATCAGCGGAGATGTGGTGGGCGGCATTGGTGTCGGCGGTGCACCAGGCGCGCATCTTGACGATGCGTGTGCGCAGGCCGGCCTCGATGCAATCGGAGGTGCTCCGAAGATTCCTTCCGCCAAGTGATCGCCCGATGGCGCGCGGGCGCAATGTTCGCCGCCCTGGCAGTGATTCCTGCCTGTAATAGCGACGTGCCGGTGTCTGCCGTGGGAGAGATCACACCTCCTGGCCTGCACGTGACTATCACGCGAGTAGCCACGCATCCGTTTTTGGCTCGCTTTAGTCTCAGGCTCACCGTCACGGCGCCCAACGGGTGTTCGGCCACGAGCGACCTGTTCCCTGACACCGGCGGCGTCAGCCGGCGCAATGTCTACCGAGGAGGAACAGACCGGCTTTATGTGGTGGGGCAGTTTGACGTGCGCCGCTTCGACTTGCAAGGTTGCCGGATTGAGCTCATGGAATTTCGGTCAGTCGAGCGAGATCTGCTGTTCGTCGGATCGTTCGACATCGATATTTCTGGCCATTGGACATTTCTTGCCGCCGACGCGATGCCTGAACGGCCGTTTCAACCATTGTAATCGGCAAGCACCGGGACCAAGAGGATGAACCAGCCGATCACGGGATACCACCAGGACGAACATGGCGATTGGGTGGCGGATTTGGCCTGCGGCCACGGGCAGCACGTGCGTCACCAACCGCCGATGACCAACCGGCCGTGGGTGCTGACCGAAGCGGGCCGCCGACAACATCTGGGAGAGATGCTGAACTGCAAAAAATGTGAGGAAGAACCGTCGAAGTAGCCGGCTTTCAACGGCGCAATGTCATCACGCTCTCCGGCGTGGTAAGGGTCATGCCCAGCCCCGATTCCCGCCAGGGGGACAGAAACGGGCCGCTGTAGTTGTATCCGCCCGTGACCGGATCGTGGTCCAGAAGCAGCGGCGTGTCCAGATCGAGCACCTCAAACCCTTTCATGCCTAGCACTAGGCTGAAAGAGCACCCCATGGCGATTCGAGTTTCCACCATCCCACCAATCATCAGCTTGAGACCGGAAGCCAGAGTGAAGAGCGCGATCTCGTGCGCCTCCATCACACCGGTCTTCATAATCTTGATATTAACGTAGTCGGCGGCCTGTTGCGCGACTACCTGCCGTGCATCCGCGAGTGATCGCACTGATTCATCGGCGGCGACTGGGATCCCGGTGTCACGCCGGATGGCCGCCAATCCGTCCAAGTCTTCCCGCACGAGCGGCTGTTCAAGCAAGAGGAGTCTGCCCCCAAAGCGAGCCACTCCACGAACGAACGCCAAGCATTGCTCGCGGGAAAAGCCTTGATTGCCGTCGCCGATAAACGCCACGCCCGGCAACTCGCGGTGGACCGCTTCGAGTCGCCGCACGTCACCGTCAACGTCCTTACCGACCTTCATCTTGAAGAGACGGAAGCCTTTCGCATGCCAGCCTCGTGCTAGCGTCAAGGTCTTTTCGGGTGTTTCAATAGGGATCGTGATATCGGTTTCATGATCGCGCAGGTCGGTTCCGCCCCACAATGCCCACATGGGTACCTGTTGCGCGTGACAATGGGCATCAAGCAGCGCGGTTTCCAATGCACAGCGTGCTGCGGGTTGGTCAGGCGCCTCCTCATGTAGGCGCTGCGCAATGATCTTGAATTGATCGGCGGGATAGCCCAGCATGGTGCGGCTCAGCCGGCTCACTGCGGCGAGACTGGCGGCGCGGATTTCTCCGCCGACCTCGGGGAACGGTGCGGCTTCACCATACCCTTGCGAGCCATCGGACAACGTCATTCGTATGAACAGGTTTTCCGCGACCGTACGAGATCCGGTTGCCACGACAAACGGATCCCTCAGGGCAATGTCGACCGGCCAACAATCGATCTGTTCAATCAGCTGCGTTTGTCCGCTCATCGGCGGGCATCTTAACCAGAAACGGCCATGAAGCCAATGCGAAGGACGTTGACCCGAGAGATCGGTTCAATGAATACGAAGCCTCGTCAAACGTCATGAATCAAGCATTCCGATCCATGCAGCTCATGGTCGTGTTCTCGTTGGCCCTCGTCGGGGTCTGGATCGCGCTCCCCTCGATCACGTCGACCGGCCTTGAATGGTGGCTTGAGCAGCAGGGGTATGAGCAGGTCGTGGTCAGCATCGGTCGCCCCGACCTTCGATCGCTGACGGTGCCACAAATCTCGTTGGCACGGCGGCTGACAGGGGAGATGGTCACCATCTCTCTGAGCAATGCACAAGCCGAGTACACATTGCTCGGGTTATTGTCCGGTCGTGTCGACCGCCTTACGATGCAACAGGTCTCGATCAAGATCCTGACTTCACCGGCCATTTCCGACAAGGGTGAGCATTCCACGGACGCCGTTCAGGATGCGCCTGATTCGTTGCTCAACGCGTTGACGGCCAGCGATGTCCTTCGACGGCTGCCTTTCTTCCCCTGGGAGGAAGTACGACTCGAAGAAGTGAGACTGTTTCGAGAACAAGCCACGGGACCTCTTCGTACCGTCGTCATGGCCGGCACGATAAAACATGAACGTGACACGTTAGTGGCTGAGATGCTGCTGCAAGGCGTGGATACTATTCCCTATGACCTGCGGGTCACAGGTCAATCACCGGCCGATATGTCGTTGCAACTAAAGGCGGCCCAGCCTAATGCATCCCCGTTCATGCTCTGGCGGTCACAGGCGGTTCCCAAGGAGGCTCACGTGCACATTGAGGGAATCCTGGAGGTCAATGTCCGGGAGTTGGCCCCGTTTCTGGCGCTCGTGGTTCCAATCGGATCGGAGTGGCAACGTGTGGACGGCAATGTGACGGTTCATTGGGCAGGTACTGCGGCGACCGGTGTGCCTATGGCATCGTTATTGAGGGATCCGGCGACCGAACTGAATGCGACAGTACAGGTCTCTGCCGTGCTACCTGAGCTGAAAGGATATGGGAAGGATCTGTCGGTCAAGACCACCGGGACGCTTTCGGGAAACGCCCGACTGATCCATTGGACTCTCGCTGCGGGCGCCTCTGCGGCGGCGGCGGTCAACGGAAGGGCTATGAAAGGGATGGAGCCGTTCGCCACCCTGTCGCAGTATGGACCGCAGCCGGTGCGTTTCGACAATGCCCAGGAAAGCACAGGTGAATTGTTCTGGACTGAGTCACCGCCTCGGTTCACCGCCTCAGGACCGGTGCGGCTCTCCTATGGTGCACAGACCGGACCGATCTACGCCGAATGTCTCGTCACGCAGATCGTCGGTCGGGGACTGGCCCTCGATCATGCCGACGCCCATGTGCTGGTCAAAGGCGGTCTTCCTTCGGCATGGCATCAACGGTTCAATGTCAAACAGGTCAAGGGGGATCTTCAAGGTGAGGTCACCTGGACGGGCGCCACGCTACGAGCGACAGTCAGCCCTTCGTCGACCGTGGCATTCGCAGATTTCAACCAGGGGCTGCTTCGAAGCGTCGGCGGTGTCTTTCAGCTGGAAGAAGCGTTTCGGATCGATGTTGACCTCACGAACAAGCGTTGGTCCGGAAGCACAGGTCGTTGGGTGTGGCAATCGCCTCGCCTTCAGGCGGGCGCCGCATACATTACGATGCAGCGGGCCTCGCTCAGAGTCGAACGCGCGGAAGGCTCCGCGGACACATACCAGGCCGAGTTGAGCGCTACCCTTGATGGCGTCGCGCTTGAGCAATCAGCTGCGCGAAGTGCGCCCGTTGATCTCTCGGTGCAAGTGGCGGCGGATCCCCAGGTGCTCAAAGCGGATATTCAGACTCGAGGCCGTGACCGTCCTCTCAAGCTGAGTACACAACTCGAGCATGAGTGGTCAAAGGGGCGCGGGACCGCACATAGCGTCCTGGATCCGGTCGTCTTCGACCGCTCGACGCTTCGGCTCGGACACCTTTGGTCTCCCTGGCCGTTTCCAGGTGATGTCACCGTGGGCAGCGTGGCCGGAACCTTCGAGTGGCGATGGACAACCAATCCGCAGCAACAGCTATCCGTGCAGGGAGGATCGGCCGACCTCGTCGTGGAACGGCTGGGCGGTCACTACCAAAACGTCGTGCTCACAGGCGTTAATAGCAAACTCAGGGTGGCGATCGAGGGTCTCGAACGCGTTGTCGTGTCACGCCCGGTCGAGGTCACTGTCGCTTCCATCCAAACAGGTGTCGACATGACCGATCTCACTATGACCGTCGAGGGTGAGTGGGATCTGCGTGAAAGGCTTCCGCTCGTCGAAGTGCGGAATATTCGCTGCGGGCTCTTGGGTGGGACGGCGACGAGCCAAGGCCTTCGGGCAGATCTGGCCTATCCACCGTACGGGCTCACCGTGCTGGTCCGAGAGCTCGACCTGCACAAGATCTTGAGCCTGGAGCAGCAAAAAGGGCTGCAGGGAACCGGCATGCTGGACGGGTCAATTCCCTTGACTGTGACGTCTCAGGGCTTGAGAGTGCAGGATGGGAACTTCGAGGCGCGTCCTCCCGGCGGCGTGATCCGTTACACGGCTTCGCCGGAAGCGGCTCACGCGGTGACCCAGGCCAACACCAACATGGAGATCGTCCTGCAGGCCTTGAGCAACTTTCACTATAATGTGTTACAAGTGGGAGCGCAGTACGCCGAAAACGGCACATTACAGTTGCAGGCGCGGCTGGAAGGCAAGAATCCAGACCAGGAGAAGAGCCCGCCTATTCATTTCAATCTGACGGTGCAAGAAAACATCCCCGCCTTGCTGAAAAGTCTTCGGCTGGTCAACGATCTCGAAGACTCTGTGCGGAACCGGTTTTCCAAACCGTCAATGTGATGGGGGAACAATGGGCGCTGGAGCATGGCTCCTGATGAGTGCGGGAGTCCTCATTCTGACGTGTCTGGGATGCACGCCGCGAGTTGAGGTGGCGGCGGACAAACCGATTACGATCAATTTGAACGTCAAGATCGATCACGAAATACGGGTGAAGGTCGATAAAGAGCTTGATCAGGTCCTGTCCCACGACAGTGGGCTGTTCTAAGAAGGCACAAGGAGCAGCTCATGCGGAACAGGCATCTGGGTTGGGTGGTAGGGTCGGTCATTTTGTGTCTGGCAGCTGTTGCACCGGCCTTCGCCATGTCGGTCGAAGAAGCAAAAACAAAAGGTTTGGTGGGCGAAAAAGCAAACGGCTATTTGGGTGTCGTCAATCCGAGCTCCCAGGAAGCGGAATCACTGACGAACGAGGTGAACAAGAAGCGCCGTCAGGCCTATGAGGACATCGCTGCCAGGAATCGCACACAACTCGATGCCGTGGAGGCGTTAGCCGGTGAAAAGGCGATTCAGAACACCAAACCGGGGCATTTCGTCGAAGGTCCGGGCGGATGGACAAGGAAATAGTTGTTGCAGGTTCTCAGAACCCGCCTAGCCGTAGCGGTCGTTCTTCCATGGCAAAGCGCTGTTGGAATAGCCCCGCACCTCCCAGAATCCCTTCTCATCCTTGTCTGAGAAGGTGATCTCCTTGATCCACTTGGCGCCCTTCCACGCATAACGTTTGGGGACAATGACGCGCACGGGGCCGCCATGTTCTTTCGAGAGCGGTCTGCCGTTCCATTTGTGGGCCACCAGCACGTCCTCATCGTCGCAGGCTTCGAGCGGCAGATTGGTCGTGTAGTCGTCATAGGATTTGAAGAGCACGAATTTGGCCAGTGTCACCGGTCTGACCACGGACAAGATGTGACGGAAGCTGACTCCTTCCCACTCGTTGTCGAAGCGACTCCACGACGTCACGCAGTGAAAATCCGAGACCCCTTTGAACGGCGGTTGAGCGAGGAACTGTTCCCACGTCCAAGTCACGGGATTGGCGACAAAGCCGCCGATGGTGATCGTCCACTCGGCAAGGGCGATCTCCGGCTTATGGCCGAGGTCCAGGATGGGGAAGGTCTCCACCACATGCTGTCCCGGGGGCAGGCGATCGTCACCCTCGTAGAAGACCTCTCGCTCTTCTCCGCCCCTCCGTGCCTTTGCCCACTGTTCCTTCGTTTTGGTCAATCGGCTTGACTCGTCCATAGGCGCCTCCTCCTACAGACTAGGATAGAACGCCTAAACCTTACAAGCCCATCGAAAAACGTCATGACAGAGGTTGTTGCGCGAGTAGGGTGTCGATCAATGCTTGAAAGTTTGCCACTGGGTGAGCGCCGACGAGAGGACGGCCATTGATAAAGAATGTCGGCGTACTCGTGATGCCAAGCTTCAGACCATCCTGAAAATCCTGGGCGATCTGCTCCCGAAATCGACCGGCCTGCAGACAGCTCTGGAATTCTTTTTGTTGCAATCCCAGCTGCGTTGCCAACAACGCAAAATCCCACCCATGACCCAGCGATTGATGGTCAAACAACAGATCGTGGTACTCCCAAAACTTCCCTTGCGCACCGGCACACCTGGACGCTTCGGCCGCCCGCAAGGCATGAACATGACTGGGCCCGAGATAATCTCGATAGACGACCCGGATCCTGTCACCATACAACTGCCTCAGTTCTTGGAGAGTTTTTGCGCTTTGTCGACAATAGGGGCATTCAAAGTCTGAAAACTCCACGATGGTGATGGGGGCATGGTCTGGTCCGAGATGGCGATCACCTCTCATGTCGACCGGAAGGACTGGCGGCTCCAGTTTGGGCAAGGTGATGCGAACATCGGTCTTACGACGTAGCGAGACAATCAGCGCCTGCCGAATTCTGGCTTGTTCCTGGCCCTCCAGGGAGGAGCTTTGGCTGCTGGTCCCCAACCGCTTGACCGGAGCTGGGAGATTGGCGAGTCGGGCAACAGATTCCGATTGCGACGCCTCCTCCAGCAGCTGAGACAAGGTGACGCCCTTTCGAGAGGCTTCGGCTTCAAGCAGTTTCTCGTCGATCAGCTGTTGGATCGCTTGCTGGAGCAGTTGGTGCCGTTGTGTGTCCAGGAGGTGCAGAGGGAGAGCGAGGGTGGATTCAACCTCTCGAAGCGTGATCGAGCGGTTCCCAACCATTGCCACAACGGGATCCGAATCGACCGTCTCAGGTCTAGGGTTCCGGAATTGCCAGCCGATACCGATCAAACCGGCGCTCACTACGATCAATGAAAGCGCGAGAACAATACGTACTGCGATCGTCTGCTTCATAGCACTCTCGTCATAGGAGGACTACTTGTCACCTTAGCAGAAGGCTCTGAAAAAGCCATGATTTCTTGTGAAATAGCTCTGGGAGCCACTTTCCTGCCCTTTATCCGCCGCTCACCTCGTAAAATTCCGTGAGGCATTCCTGCCCCTCCAAAGAAGTACCACCCCTGTATAGCGGGTTCCCTCCGTCCTCGGTATAGGCGAAATGGCGTTTGCATTCTAGTCTGAGTCATGGACACCGCAGAGGACAAAGAGCCGCAGGAAGCGACGCAAACAGCAACACGCAAGGGAAGGGTTCGTGACTAGCCCTCATTAGCAAAGGAATGACAATGGACTGGCTTGGACAGGTGTATGGCTCTTCGTTGGCAGTTCCGATTTCACTTGCCGTATTGGCGACGATCAGTCTGCTGAGCTGGAAAAAGAAAGGGCGCCAAATCATTTTGGCGCTGACGCTCTTGCTGTATGTCCGGTACGTGGTGTGGCGGGGGCTCTACACGCTGAACACAGAGGATTGGACAGGGCTGATGATCAGTTCGCTGGTCCTCCTTGCCGAACTCTATGGCCTGGTGCAGCTCATGTTTTTCACTTTCCAGGCTTGGCGGCCGCTGGAGAGGCAGTCTCCCCCAATCACCACGTATCGGACCGTGGATGTGTTCGTGACCGTGGTCAATGAACCCTTGGATATCTTACGACGAACGTTGGTCGGCTGCATCAGCCAGGACTATCCGCCAGGCAAATACAACGTCTTTGTCCTGGACGACGGACATCGACAAGAGGTGCGTGATTTGGCCCAATCAATGGGCTGTTCTTACATTACACGAGAGGGCCGAGATCACGCTAAGGCCGGGAACTTGAACCATGCTCTCCGTCAAACTTCAGGAGAATTGGTCGCCGTCTTCGATACCGACCATGTCCCGACTTCGGCGTTTTTGCGCGAGACGGTCGGATTCTTTGAAAATGAGCGCGTCGCAATCGTCCAGACCCCCCATCACTTCTACAATCCCGATATTTTTCAGAAGAACTTACGTCTCGAAACAGAACTGAAAAACGAGCAAGCGCTGTTTTTCAGGATTCTTCAGCCTGGCCGTGACGCGCACAATAGCGCTTTCTTCGCCGGGAGTTCTGGACTGTTGCGGCGTGGGCCGCTCATGGAAATCGGTGGGTTTCAAACCGAAACCATTACCGAAGATATTCATACGAGCATGCTTATCCACGCCAAAGGCTACGAATCCCGCTATCTGAATAAAGTTCTCGCCGCAGGGCTCATGCCTGAAACGTTCAGCGGGTATATCAAACAGCGCACGAGATGGGCCATCGGGTGCATTCAAATGTTCCTGAAGTGTAATCCCATGACGGTTCGCGGACTCACGTTAGCACAGCGCATCGATTATCTGGGTTCTGTCTACTATTTCTTCCACGGTGTCCCAAGACTTATTTGTCTGCCTGCGCCGCTCTCCGCTCTCTTGTTTGGGATCTCACCAGTTCATGCGACCGTCGCCGACCTTGTCCACCTGTTCGGCTCGTACTTTTTCGCTTCTCTGATCATGATGCGGACGGTTAGCGGCGGATCGAGGAATGCCTTCTGGGCTGACGTCTACGAAACCGCCATGTGCTTCAGTCTAAGCAAGGCGACCCTCGCGACGATGCTGCAACCCCGAAAGGTCCGAGCATTCATCGTGACGCCCAAGGGAGAAAAACTCGAAAAACGTGGGATTAAAGAGGCGGTCACCGTGATTCCGCATCTGGTCCTGTTCGGATTGCTGCTCGCCGGTCTGACAGTAGGGATACAGCTCTGGCTCAGTAAGGGAGCCACCCCCGGCCTGGAGGTCAGTCTCTTTTGGGGCGCCGTCAATGTCTTTCTCCTCACCCTCGCCATCCTCAGCGCCAATGAACTACCGCAGTGGAGAAACAGCTTTCGCCTTCCCCGCCGTCTCCACTGCGAACTGGCGAGTGACAAAACCCGCATTTCCGGATTCACCAAAGATCTGAATGAGAACGGGGCTTGTGTAGTAGTGAAGGAACCGTTGCTGCTGACATCGGGAATTGTCACTCTTCATTTACGGAGCCCTTGGGGAAGGAAGGTCTCCCTACAAGGCATGATCACACGACAGGAGAAAACGAAATCTGGTGTGGCGGTCGGTGTGAGTTTCTTGGAACTCGGCGAGGACGAAGGAAGGACAATCACGGCTCAAGTGTTTAGTCCTCCCCAGTCATGGACTTATCCCAAGGAAAGCGAGCCTGGGATTTGGAACAGTTTCTGGTCGTTGGTGACCGCGGTACGCTCGGCGTGGCAGTCACGCAGGCCAGCGAGGAGACATTTCCCACGGCTCATGCGTCACATGGAGTGCAAGATAGAGTTGCATGGCCGTTCCTATGCGGGGCGTACCAAAGACATATCCTTTGTCGGCCTCGCCGTTGCCATTGATGACGCCTTTAGCCATGTGAACGGACCCGCGCTGGTATTTGTGGAAGGAATCACTCTCAAGGTTTCGCTGATAGGTGCCACCCGAGTCGGATATCACACGATCGCACAGTTCCGTGTGGAAGGCGTGGATAAAGGAGAAGAGCAATGGCAAGCACTCCATATGTCCGGCGTGTAATCGCTGGTGTAGCCGTGCTCCTATCCGTCATGAATGAAGGCCCGGCACTTGCTGGAGATGCCTTCACGGGCTATCAAGTCGATAATAAAGGGGAATATTTCGCGTATCTCGGGATTCGTGCCCCATTGATGGAAGAGCGCAAGGGCTTCCAGCCCTTCATTCAAGTGTTTGGCGCTGGAGTGGGCTACACGTTCAAAGACAATGGACAGGAACGAGACGCAAATTTGCAATACGTCACGCCTTCTTTGGGGCTGAAATACACGGCTGGGTCGTGGAGCTTTCTTGGAATGGTCGGGCCGCAGTTCCGCTGGAAGCAAGAAGATCAAGCGACCGGTCCACGAAGTAACGAAACCTTCGTGGGTACCTATGTCCAACTCGAAGCATTCCGTTGGCAAGAGGAGGGCATTTTTCACGCCATTGCATCGTATGCGGATATCGACGGGTTTTCGTATGGGCGCGTGAGAAAGACCTGGCTGGTGCACAAGAGCGAACAGCGTTGCTGTTCCTGGTATGTCGGCGGAGACCTCGCCGGAATGGGGAACAATCAATTCTATGCCGTTCAAGCCGGTCCCTTGGTCCAGGTCCCTATCAATATCTTCTATCTGACCTTCAAAGGCGGATACCAGTACTCGCAAACATTTCATAGCGGTGCGTACGGGGGCGTTGAACTCTACTTTCCCTTCTAATTCACGATCAAGCTGTAGGCAGCCGGAGGAAATGAATATGCATAGTTGGGACCACGCGCTGATTGGAACCAGCAAATGTTTTCTCCAAGCGACAGGGATGATTCCGATCTTGAGCGCGTCAAAGTCGACCGTCTTACTCTCGGGAGAGACAGGGACAGGGAAGGAACTGTTTGCAAGAGCTATCCATTATTCAGGTGAGCGACGGAGCAAGCCGTTCGTCCCGGTGAATTGTGCTGCGCTTCCGGATCATTTGATCGAGAATGAATTATTTGGTCATAGCAAAGGCGCGTTTACTGGGGCGTTACTTGAGAAGCAAGGACTATTGCACGAGGCCGATGGGGGAACTTTGTTTCTTGATGAGATTAATTCATTGAGTTTTTCGGTGCAGAGCAAGCTGCTGCGAGTACTCCAAGATCAGGAATTCAGGCCTCTTGGCTCGACGAAAAGCAAGACCATCAATGTGAAGATTATCGCTGCCACGAACACCGATTTGCGGTATCTCGTGGAGACGAGGCAGTTCCGCGAGGATCTATTCTACCGCTTAAACGTCCTCTCCCTTGCGCTGCCACCCTTGCGGGACAGGAAGGAAGATATCCTGCTTCTCGCGAATCATTCTCTCAAGGTGTATGCAAAGGAATTCGAGAAGCACAACCTCGTTCTCAGTCACACGGCCTTGGCAAAATTGCTGAGCCATAACTGGCCCGGTAACGTCAGAGAGTTGCAAGGGGTGATTCAGCGGGCGGTTGCAATGGCATCTGGAGACTTACTCGAGGCGCATGATCTTGATCTGCCAGAGAAAGAACAGCCGGAGTTGACAGGGCCAACCATGGCGCTCATGTCTCGAGAAGGAATATCGGATAGCTGCAGTTTCCAGGACATGAAGGCGAAAGTGATCGAGGAATTCGAACGAGCCTATCTCAGCGAGTTGCTGGCCACCCACCAGGGAAATATCTCTAAGGCGGCTCGTGCCGCGAGAAAAGAACGTCGTGCCTTCCAGCGCCTGCTACACAAGCACGGGCTCGACCGGAGGGTATTTACAGCGGCTTAGGGTAGCTGGTCCTGAGGTGGCGGCGCCGCAGAATGCCCCTCTCAGGAAGGCAAAGCGTCAAATAACACATGTTTTGAAGAGAGTCGCCTTGGTATTGAAATTGCTGACTTGTGTCCGCGATGGACAGGCCGCCGTTCTTCGAGCACAACGATGCATTGGCATGGCTGATTCTCGGATACCTCTCTTCCCATCCCGATGCGAAAGATACGGTTGATGGAGTAGAGAAGTGGTGGCTCAAGGGGAAGGACATCAGTATGGAGGCGAGAGCGGTTCAAGGCGCTCTTGACCATCTGGTGAAGTTGGGTTGGCTAGTGTCCAGCGAGCGTATGGGTACCGGGGCGGTGTATGGATTGAATGGAGACCATCGAGAGAAACTGTGGCAGTTTCTCCACTCCACATCGGATTTACGTTAGGGACAAGAGACCGCTTCCGTGGATTGTGAGATGGTCTTGCCGTTTGACTGGGAAAGAGTCTTCTGGGCTTGGCGAAGGTTTTCGCTGGCCTTCTCGTAGTACTGCGGATTCAGTTCAATGGCCTTTTCAAAACACACGAGGGCTACCCTGGCATTGCCCATTCTGAGCAAAGCCACGCCAAGATTATTGTAGGCGCGCGGCTCATCCATCGCTTTCTTAAACGATTCCAACGCATCCACATATCGCTCGCGATGGGCGTACGCCACACCCAGGTTGTTGTGAAGTTTGGGTGAGTTGGAACCAGCCGCAAGCGCTTGTTCGAAAAAATGGATGGCGGTCTCGTGATCGCCGCTCAGCGCATAGGCAAGCCCAAGATTGTTGAGCACATTCGGCTCTCGTGGACGAATCGCCAATGCCGCTTTATACGCTGTGATCGCATCGGTGTACCGCTGCTCCTGGTCATAAAGTAGACCTAGGAGATTGTGAGACAGCCAGCTGGAAGGATCGAGGTCGATCGCTTTTGTGAGAGCGGTCTCTGACTCAGCTAGCTTCCCTTGCTGCAAGTAGGCTTGACCAATACCTTGGTGCGCCGGGGATGAATTGGGTTCGCGAGTTAGAAGGTCTTGGAACTGGGTCACTGCGGCATCGAACATTCCTTGTTGAAGCATCATCTGGCCGAGTTTCAGCCGCACGCTGTTCCTCGTCGGGTCGGCGTTCAGGGCCTTGGTGTAATGAAGGCCGGCGAGAGGAAAATTCCGGCGTTGCGTTTCGGCATCGCCGGCTCGTTCCCGTTCTTCGGGAGTCATTTCTGGAGCTTTGGTCTCAGTGCTCTCCAACGTAGCTTGCTCGTTTTTCTGGCGCTCCATCATTTTTCGATATTCAGACATATCAAACGAGGAAGAGGTGGCGTCTTTCGAGTCAGCACAGGAATTCATAAGGCAGGCCCCCGAAAGAACCGCAATGGCGTAGAACCATTGTGATGGCTTCCAACCGATCATAAGTTCCTCAGCATCTACGTGAGCAGTTCTGTCGAACTATCCTCCAGTTCACTATTACGCGAACCGGGCGAATGGTCAATCAAAACAGAGTTTTCCCATGACAGGAGCAACGTTGACGCGATCATCAATTTCCACTGCGGCTGTTACGCCGCATTGTGAGAGAAAGGCAGCGGTTTTCCCTGAGGTTGTACTGCCGCAGGTGATGCACGTACGGCCGGTAATGACCCAATATTAACAAGCGCTTATGAAACCGGTGAGGTTGGCTACTGGTTTGCACATGCGCTTGGCCATGCGTGTCACTTTGCGTCGCGATAATTCACGTGAAGGAGGAGGTGAGGGAATCCCCAGCTGTGTCATGCCAGTCGCGATGAAGCGGCGTGCAAGAACTTTCGAGATGTTTCGAAAGACAAACAAAAATCAATACAACGAAAGGTAAATGCCATGTTGAACGTCATTCGTCAGTTTGTGAAGGATGAAGAAGGTGCCTCGGCTGCGGAGTATGCTTTGTTGCTGACATTGATCACTCTCTTTCTCGTCGCTGCAGTAGCTGGGCTTGGCGGCGCCATTCAGGGAGCGGTCAACACTGCAGCAGGTGTGATTAATCCAAGCTAAGAGATTGCTTACCATGAGGATAACGGCTGGCTTGCCAGATTGCAGGCCAGCCGGTTTCTCCTGGTTTAACGGATTAGTGAAAGCCCAATCGTGAAGCATAGTGAGAAAGATATAGATGATGTTACAAGCTCTCGGACTACACACCGAAAGGTGGTGCCCATGTTGAACGTCATTTGGCAGTTTGTAAGAGATGAAGAAGGTGCGTCGGCTGCGGAATATGCCTTGTTGCTGACGTTGATTACCCTCTTACTTGTCGCTGCTCTGGGGACTCTTGATGCTGCCATTCAGGGCGCGATCACCACTGCAGCGGGTGTGATTAATCCCAGCTGATAGTGCTGTCTCGTCAGTTTGTAGGACAGCCGGTAAGCAGTGATCAAGGAGAATGATGCAGAGATCTCACGCTATGTGCGCACAGGAGGATCGATGACGGGCTCTCTTGTAGTGGTTCTGCTAATAGCCATGCTTGCCATTGCAACCTATGCAGATCTTCGTTCGTCTCGAATTCCGAACGCAGTGTCAATAGCTGGGATCGGCATTGGAGCCATTTCTCATGCTTACTTGGCTGGTTTCCAAGGTCTGCTCTTCAGCTTGGCAGGCCTTGGGGTGGGGTTTGGATTGTTCTTCATACTCTATGTATCAGGTGGCATAGGAGCCGGCGACGTGAAATTGATGAGTGCAGTTGGCGCAATGCTAGGACCATATGGAGCTGTCATATCGGTTTTTCTAGCCATTTTATGTGGCGGTGTCTATGCAATCCTCGCCATGAGCTACCACTGGGGCTTGATGGCCACCGGCCAAAAATTGGCGTGTGCAACTAAGAGCGTTGTCCAATTTCGACCGGAGGCATGGGCACATGAGCTTAAATTGCCGTTCCGCTTGCGTTACGGTTTAGCGATCACAGGCGGTACCCTACTTTTTTTATCAGGACTTCACCCCTTCGCGGGATAGGCATTTATGAGAACTGATGTAGGTTATCTACAGAAACGAGTAGACGCATTGGTTACAACTATGAGTCAGGTGTCACGCATTGAAGAGGAGGAGAGCTAATGAAGCGGTATCGGCCCCTCGTGTTTTTTGGGCTCGCATTAATATTGGCCTTCGTGACCAGCATCCTAGTGTTTTCATGGCTGCAGAACGAGAAAAACCGGCTGCTGGCTGCACCAATTCCTCTGTCCACAAATGTTCAGGTTGTGGTTGCCAATGCGGATCTTCCATGGGGTACAAAGCTTACGCCGGAAATGATGCAGATGCAGGATTTTCCTCCCGGAGCTATCGCAGAAGGCCACTTTACAAGTCTAGAGGCCATCAAGGATCGAGTCTTATTGGTTGACATTAAGCGCAATGAGCTTGTGATCGAGTCTAAATTGGCCCCGCTCGGCACAACAAGCGGTGGCGTCGCTGCGGTGACCGACGTCAACAAGCGCGCGATGTCAGTCAAAGTCGATGACGTGATAGGCGTTGCTGGTTTTATCAAACCAGCCGATCGCGTGGATGTGATGGTGACGATTGAGCCGGAAGCAGGCAAACAGGGACTTACCATTTCGAAAATGATTTTGGAAAATGTGAAGGTTTTGGCTGCCGGTACACAGATGGAGCGTAAGGGAAAGGATGAAGAGCCGAAGCCCGTTCAGGTCATCACGGTTGAAGTGGACGTGGAAGAAGCTGAAAAACTGGCGTTGGCGTCAAACCAGGGCAAACTCAGGCTGGCCTTGCGAAACCCTTTGAACAGCGAACGGGTGTTAACAAAGGGGGCAAATGTCGGAGCGCTCTTAAGTTCGTTCCGTCCCAAACCAACCCCTAAGCCCGGCCCACAGGGGCCGGGCGAAATCCGTATTGAAGTCATCAAGGGAGATATTCGCAAGGAAGTCAAATTCTAGAATGTAAGTCAAGTTCCAGGATGTATGGAGGCATAGCAATGAGGATGATTCGTCAGCAACACAGGTACCGCAGTCGATGTGCAGTTGCTCTGATCGCTTGTGGAGTGATGATGCTGCCCATCCCTGCGAAGGCAACTGATGAAAGCCGTTCCCCGATGAAGGCTCTCGAACCTCAGCAGTTAAACCTCGTCGTGGGTAAATCAAGTGTCGTGGATACGACAATGGCAATCAAACGGGCATCGTTGGCTGATCCACAGGTCGCGGATGCCATGGTGCTGAGTCCGAGGCAGATCTACATTACGGGAAAAGGATACGGCACAACGAATCTGACGCTGTGGGGGAGAGATGACCAAATTATCGCGGTATTTGATCTCGATGTGGGAGTTGATCTCGCGAGGTTGAAAAAACATCTAGGTGAGCTGTTGCCAGATGAACCGAATCTTCATTTCAAGGGTACGCACGATCATGTCACGATCTCCGGAACGGTCTCCAGCGAAGGACGATTGCAGCAGGTCTTGGCGGTTGCTGAAGCCTATGCCCCAAAGAAAGTATTGAACTTTCTCAAGGTGTATCCCGAGCCCATCGGAAATCCTGCACCAGACGTTCAGACAGTGACGGTAGAAGTAATCAAGGGTACCTCGGTAGGCTCGGTCAAATTTTAGAGTGGAATTGTCCGCAACAAGACGTTGAGGAGCATGGCAATGAAACAAGGTAATCTCATTCTTATCGTAGGGTTCTCTGTGGGCCTGTCCACAATGGGTATTTCTTATGCCCAAGAGGCGCCATCTGGCGCCGTGGAACAGCGCGAGATTCAGAAGTTGGAACTCACTGTGGGTAAGTCGAGGGTCTTAGACCTGCCTGTCGCGATTAAACGGGCCTCACTGGCCAACCCCGATGTTGCGGACACCGTAGTGTTGTCTCCCACTCAAATTTATCTCACCGGCAAGACCAGCGGCATCACCAGTCTGACCCTTTGGAACGAGAGTGGCAAGATGATGGGTGTGTACGATGTGATCATCATGCCGGACCTCAGTCGCCTTAAGGAAAATCTCCACAAGGCGATGCCTGATGAGAAGAACATTTTGGTGATGGCGAGCCATGACAGCATAACGTTGTCTGGAACAGCGTCGACGGCAACCAATCTCACGCGCGCGATGAGCATAGCGGAAGCCTATGCACCTAAGAAAGTCATTAATTCAATGCAGGTAGGCGGTGTGCAACAGGTCATGCTCGAAGTGCGTGTCGCCGAGATGAATCGTGAACTGGTTAAGCGACTGGGCATCAACGCAACGGCCCTGACACCTCAAGGATTCGGCATGACGGCATTGAATCAGCTGACATCCATGTTGGGTGGAAACAGCTTTGCTGGGGTGAGCGGTGGTCTCACAAGTGCGTTAACGAATACATTGAATCTCTCTCAGCAGGCGACTCAAGCCGTGAACGGCGCATTTCAATTTCAAACCGGAAATATCACCTGGTCGGGGTTCGTCGACGCTTTGCAGCAGGAAAATGTCGTCAAGGTGCTTGCAAAGCCGACACTGGTGGCACTGAACGGGCAGGAAGCGGCCTTTCTCGCGGGCGGTGAGTTTCCGATCCCTGTGCCTCAAGCGTTTGGGTTGGTTACCATTCAGTTTAAGAAATTCGGCGTCGGCTTAGTATTCACACCGAATATTATGGATAGAAAGCACATTAGTTTGAGTGTGGCACCGGAAGTATCGGAATTGGACTTCCAAAATGCATTACGGACACAAGGATTTATCGTCCCAGCGATCACGACCAGACGGGCAACAACCACGATTGAGCTGGCCGATGGACAGAGCTTTGCCATCGGTGGGCTTTTGCGGGACAACGTGAAAGAAACAATCAATAAATACCCCGGGCTGGGCGATATTCCCATTCTCGGTGCTCTGTTCAGGAGCACCTCGTTCCAAAAGAACGAAACGGAGCTGCTCATTATCGTGACAGCACATCTGGTCAAGCCATTAGATATGAACGCACAGTCGCTGCCGACGGATTATTACGAAGAGCCGAATGACTTTGAATTCTATTTGATGGGATTTGCCGAGAAGGGCGGCTTCGGTGGAAAAGCCGGACATAAATCACCTGCTGCTGAAGTGCTGTCCAATCGCGTCACAAGGAGTCGCGCGATGGAAGGACAAGTTGGACATATCGTTCCCTGAATTGAAACTATCAAATGGCGCCATAAGAAGCGAAGGAGATGGAAATGAAAATTATGAAGCTGGCGGTAGCTGTCGTCGGTATCGGGGTTATGTTCGGAGCCTGCTCCAACGCGACGATTAGCCCGAACTGGGGAGTGGCCTACCAAGAGATGCGGGCCAAACAAGTCTTGGATCCAATGGCCGGTGAAAAACTTGACTTAGTTGAAGGCCAAGACGGCAAAGTAAACGCAACCGCGACAGAAGCCTATCGGAAAGGTTTTGAAAAACCAGAATCGGATTTAGACCGGTCGGTTGTCTCGAGCGGTGTAAAAACGAGGTAGGCCAGAAGAGGAGTGCACCAATGAGGAAGCTGAACGAGCGTGGGGCAGTGGCTGCAGAGTTTGCACTTCTGTTGCCTGTCCTATTGACGATTCTCTTCGGGATCATCGAATTCGGGATGATCATGTACGGGCGTGAGGTCGTGACGAATGCGACGCGAGAAGGCGCCAGAGCAGGGATTACTCAAGGGCCTCCCAAGATGACAACGGGAGCAATCACAACGATATCCAACAACTATCTTTTAAATACTGGAATCAATCCGGCCCTCGTAACCTTTACCGCCGTTGGGGCCGGCGGGGCGAATCCCGCTACTCTGACCGTGAGTGCGCAGTATCAGTATTTTTTTCTGATTCCGTGGATTCCTACTGTTGTGGGCATACCAAACCCTCTTATCATTAACACGCAAACGGTGATGCGTCATGAATAACCATGTGATGAAGCATGTCACGTTTCCAATGAGTAATTCTCGCGGAGTAGTCGCTGTAATGACCGCCGTTTTCATGGTCGTGTTGCTCGCGTGCGGAGCCGCTGCCATCGATATCGGTCATGCGCTCGTCGCAAGAAACGAATTGCAGAACGTATCGGACGCTGCGGCTCTGGCTGGGGACCGTGCACTCGCGATCATCTACCAGGGTATGAGCCCAGCGGCGCAGCAATCCTATGTGGTCACGGCTGGAAACCGAGCGACGGTTGTTGCGGCCGCTCAGGCCACGGCAGTTGCCAATTCGGCTGCCGGTGTCCCGATCACGATAAATGCAGCCGATATTGCCTTTGGAACCTGGAATTTTTCGACAAGGACGTTTACGGCGACAAATAACACGCCGACAGCGGTCCGTGTCATCGCCAGGCGGGATTCCGCAGCCAACGGGCCTATTAGTACCTTCCTGGGAAACGTCGTCGGGATGCCCACCATAGCCGTGAGTTCTGTGGCCACGGCGAATTTGGGTCCTCTCAATTCGGTCCTGCCCCCGGCCACGATGAACGCGCCATTTGGGATCTCCCAGTTCTATTTCAACTCCGGATTCGGCTGTGGAGATCAGATCCAGTTTGCTCCCACGGGGCTGCCGCAAAGCTGCGCCGGTTGGACGACCTTTGATCAATCGTTCAATGCCAACCACATGAAATCCATTGTCGACGGGATGATCAATGGAACGTATACCTCTCCCGCAACGACGGCCGGCCAGTCAACATTGCAGTTCGGTAATGGCAATATCGGGTCCACCTGGTCCAGGCTGGAAACCCTCTTTAACAACATGACTGCGCAAGGTCAGAACTGGGACGCGGTCCTCCCAGTGTATGGAAGCAATGATTGCACGCCCAATGGCCCAATACCGATCGTTGGCTTTGCTACCGTCCGGATTACCTTCGTCGGCGGCCCCGGCAATCCGAACAATGCCCTGAATTGTTCGGGGGGTAACGTAGCACCTGGGTGTATCAAGGGCGTGATTCAGTGCAACGTGTTCGGCGGGTCCGCTGGAGGCGGTCTTCCGTTTGGCCCGACGTTTGCCACGATTCCTGGTCTCGTCGAATAGTCCATATAACGGAGGAGAATAGCCCGCCATGCCTCGATTGATTGCGGTCTCGATTGACTGCCGGAATGAAGCGGTGCGGCAGACCTTTGAAGAAGTCGTTTCGCATCGACGCGATTACTTGGTGACCAAGGGACAAGGGACTGGGACGGCCGATATATTCTTGCTCGAGCTGGATGAGTCGCGGCCTCAACAGACGTTCAGTCATATCCGCGAACTTCTAGGAGCAGCCCCAAACCTTGAGGTGTTTCTGACGGCATCGCGAACAGATCCTCAACTGCTCTTGGAGGCGTTCCGAATTGGAGTCAAGGAGTTTCTTCCTCAACCGCTGACCCGCCAGGATGTCGAACCGGCCCTCGTACGGTTCGAGGAACGATGCAGAGGGAGAAACACGGAGGTCGATGATCAGGCCGGAAGGGTGTACTGCGTAATCGGCGCAAGGGGTGGTATCGGAACGAGTACAGTAGCGACGAATCTGGCGACCTCGGTTCAACAGATACGGCAACGAGCGCCTGTGGCGCTGGTCGATCTCGACATGCACGGTGGAGACCTTGAACTGTTTCTAGACCTACAAGCTTCTCAAGGGCTTGAACATCTTTCGAAGGACATTTCGCGACTTGATGAGACGATCGTTCGAAGCAGCTTGCTCAAGCATTCGTCGGGGCTGCACCTGTTGGCATCGGGCTACGAAGGCTTCCAGGAGGTCCAACCTACGACAGGCAGCACGATGCGCGTGATTGGCCTCCTCCGATCGATGCACCGACACGTTTTCGTCGATTGCGGCCATGTTTTAGAACATGCTGTTAAGGAAGCATTGGATTGTTCCGACCATATCATCGTCGTCACGACTCTCTCGCTGCCGACCATACGTCGCACCAGAAGGTTGTTGGACACCCTGAGAGCTGCGCACTATCCAGCGGGAAAAGTGAAGGTCGTTGTAAATCGGTATGTAAACGAGCAGAAGGAGTTGCTGAAAGAGACAGAAGACATGTTGGGCTTCCACATGAGTGGACTTGTTCCGAATGACTACGGCACAGCCAGCGAGGCAATCGACCACGGGAAGCCGCTGACAATCACGGCCCCAAGGACAATGCTCGGACAGTGGTACTTGAAGGAAGCCAATCACCTGATTGGTGATGTCACAGCCATCAATGGAACGGGGAAACTACCGACCCAAAAGGCTTCGTTCTTCGGCCGATACCTCCCAAGCTTGGGCTTACAAGCGGGAGGCAGGCCGTCGATGATTTAGACCAGCTTATCAGTGTGCACTAATCGCGATTGAGGAAGGACACGCAGACACGATGTTGATAATGAAACAGGCAAATAGTACCGAGATCGCCTCGGATTATCATGACTTAAAAGATCGGCTGCACCAGAAAGTGATCGAGATGCTCGATCTGGACGCGCTGAGCTTGATGTCACAGGAGGCTGTGACCGCTCAGTTAAACAAGCTAATTGAACAGTTGCTACAGCAGGAATCTGTGCCGCTCAACCAACGGGAACGAGCGCGGATTGTGCAGGATGTCGTCTATGAAGTGGTGGGGTTAGGACCGTTAGAGCCTTTGCTCGCGGATACGACTGTCAACGATATTCTCGTGAATGGGCACAAACACGTCTTCGTTGAGCGGCAAGGCAGACTGGAACTGACTCCCGTACGTTTCAAGGACGACGCACATCTCAAAAAGATTATCGAGAAAATCGTCTCGCGTGTCGGGCGGCGGATCGATGAGTCGGTTCCAATGGTAGATGCGCGACTTGCCGACGGTTCTCGAGTAAATGCAATCATCCCTCCGCTTGCCATCGACGGGCCCTCGCTCTCCATACGCAAGTTTAGTAAAGATCCGTTGCAACTTTATCATCTTGTCGAAAAGCGCTCACTGACTCCCGAAATCGGTGAACTCATGAAGGCAATTGTACAGGCCCGATTGAATGTCCTGATCTCTGGCGGCACCGGTTCAGGCAAGACGACGCTCTTGAATATCATGTCCGGTTTCATCCCGAATAATGAGCGGATCGTCACAATCGAAGACGCCGCCGAGTTGCAGTTGCGCCAGGATCATGTCGTCCGCCTGGAAACTCGACCGGCGAACATCGAAGGCAAGGGAGAGATTGCGCAGCGAGAACTTGTCAAGAACGCGCTGCGTATGCGACCGGACCGGATCATTCTCGGCGAGGTACGTGGCGCCGAGAGTCTCGATATGCTCCAAGCCATGAACACCGGTCACGATGGGTCGCTGACGACGGTCCATGCGAATTCGTGCCGGGATGCCTTGACCAGAATCGAGACCCTGGTCTCAATGGCTGGACTCAATTTGGCGACCAAAGCGATGCGTCATTATGTCTCGTCGGCGCTCGATGTCATCATCCAGATTGCGCGCATGTCGGATGGAACGAGAAAGTTGATCAGTGTGCAAGAGATTGCTGGTATGGAGGGGGACTTGATTACGTTGCAGGAGCTGTTTGTGTTTCAGCAAACAGGACTGGATCAAAATCGGAAGGTCAAAGGTCGATTTAAGGCAACCGGCGTCCGGCCTAAGTTCGCTGAACGGATGGCCGCAAAAGGGATTGCTGTTCCACCCGAACTCTTTGATCCACAAAAGGTATACGAATGCTGACCATACTCATTGCACTAAGTATTTTCGGGACCATCCTCATCTTTCTGCACGGGTGTGAGGCGGTGCACCGCATTATGAAACCGCGGGCCAAGGACCGAGCGGTTGAGCGAATTCAAAAATGGTCGACAATTGTGCCGGCAGTGCAATTAGAGATTCTTCGCAAGGACGCGCTCAGCGATATTCCTTGGTTGAATGAGCTCTTGCTCACGATGCGTCGGTTCCAGCCCCTCCGGATACTCCATAGACGAGCCGATAGTCCGGTGCCACTGGGCGTCTTTGTGTTGGGGATGCCCATCCTCGCACTTATCGGATTCATTATTGCCTTCTCGATGCGCTGGCCTATTGTTCTCGGCCTCTTGTTCTCGGTCATCTTGGGCACCCTTCCGGTTGGCTACCTGCATTGGCTCAAGAAAAAACGGATGACTATGTTCGAGCGACAGTTGCCCGAGGCCCTTGAATTGATTTCGCGCTCTCTCAGGGCCGGTCATGCCTTATCGGTGGGACTAAAATTAGTAGGAGAAGAACTCCGGGATCCTGTTAGAACCGAGTTCAAGCGCGTATTCGACGAAGTATCGATGGGCGTCGCGCTTCCCCAGGCGCTTCAGAATATGACTGAGCGGCTCGATAGCATAGATGTGGGATTTTTTGTGACCTCTGTCCTTGTTCAGCGGGAGACTGGAGGCAACTTGGCTGAAATTATCGATTCGCTGGCAGGATTGATCCGCCAGCGGTTCGAATTGCAACTGCGAGTCCGGGCGTTATCGGCCGAGGGGCGTTTTTCTGCGGTCTTATTGGTAGCTCTGCCCATCGTTGTCAGCGGCGCACTCTATAAGCTGAATCCTGACTACATTTCGACGCTATTTACGGACCCCATGGGGCACAATATGGTGGTAGTTGGAAGTGTCTTGATGGTGGTGGGTTCCCTGATGATGAAACGTATGGTAGCAATCAAGGTCTAATGAGATAACTATGGATATTCCATTACTCATCGCGCTTTTTACCTTCCTTGCCATCTTTCTCGGTAGTTCAGCCGTCTTTTTTTACCTTAGTTCTAGACAAGCGATACAGAGCTGGCGGCGGCGAGCCGACGGCAGCCATGCTGTCACTGAATTTGAATCGAATGCCGGAAATGTCGTCGATCCAATTATGGAGCAGTTTCAGCTATTACTGGAGTGGTTTGGAAAGTTAAATCAACCTTCCAATATTGAAGAACTGCGCGCTACTCGTCGCAAATTAATCACTGCTGGTTATAGAAGCCGGAAAGCTTCGGTCTTTTTCCTCGGTGCAAAGCTCTTGCTGGCCCTCATCATAGTGTGTCTGGTAGCGCTCATTCCGGCAAAGATTCTGGCGTTTCCAACCACTTCACAATTAACAATTTACTATGTCCTGGCTGCCGCATGCGGCTATTATACTCCAGCGTTATGGCTCCAGAGGGCAATCGCGCGTCGGAAGGACGCGCTTCAACGGGCCATTCCGGATGCTCTTGATCTGATGGTCGTCTGCGTTGAAGCAGGTCTAGGCCTTGACCAAGCCATTGGCAGAGTGGGAGACGAGGTGAAGCGGTCGCATCCTGAGCTGAGTGGCGAATTAAATCTTCTATCGCTCGAACTGCGAAGCGGGGTCGCAAGACAAGAGGCTTTGAGAAACCTTGCACATCGCACTGACCTTGAAGACGTGAGCTCTCTGGTCGCGCTCCTTGTGCAAACAGACCGGTTCGGCACTAGTATTGGTCAAGCTCTCCGGGTTCATGCCGATGCCATGCGGACGAAGCGCCGACTCAGAGCCGAAGAACTGGCTGCAAAATTGCCGGTAAAGCTGCTCCTGCCTCTCATTTTCTTTATCTTGCCCAGCATGTTCATCGTTGTCATGGGGCCGGCCTGCATTAAGATGGTACGGCTACTATTCCCGGCATTGAGCGCTCAATAACTAGAGCTCATATGACCTCTGGATCTCTTAAGCGAATGATTCGCGAGGAGCTGTCCCGACGTTCTTTGCCCAAAGGAGGTATTACAGACCTGCCTGGGCAGGAATTTCGAACGGATGCCACTGCTTGGGGAATTCTTGCCTTCGGTGCAGCAGGGGAGGATTCGGAAAACCTCGAGCGACACCGAGGGCGTCTCGTTCAGGAGCAGGACAAAGCCGGACGCCTCTGTATTGACCAGCAGCATCCCGATTCCTATTGGCCTACGGCTCTGGCCATCCTCGCTTGGCAAAGCTCGGCTTCAAGTCATGAAGCCCAAAATCGTGCCATCCGTTTTCTCATCGACACCACCGGCCTCCATCGTCCCCGTCAATGGTTCGACGCTGCAGGGCACGATCCACTTCTCAAGGGATGGCCATGGATTGACGGTACACATTCTTGGATCGAACCGACCGCATTGAATGTGCTTTCACTGAAGGCCACAGGTCATGCTCAACATGAGCGTGTACTCGAAGCTATTCGGATGATCCTTGACCGTCAGTTGCCTCATGGAGGCTGGAACTATGGGAGCACGTATGTCTTCGGGAAGGAGCATCTTCCTATGCCGGAAAGTACCGGTGCCGCGTTAGCCGGCTTGGCGGGAATGGTCGGTCAGGAGAAGGTAGCCAGGAGCCTCGCATATCTTCAAGGCGAGACCGATCGCTTGCGCACGCCGATATCGTTAGGGTGGACCTTGCTCGGTCTTGCGGCGTGGGAACTATGGCCGTCGAACGGTCTGGCACTGGTTGAACGTTGTCTCGCAAATCAATCTCGTTACGGTGTGTACGATACTTCAGCCTTATGTCTCCTTTTGGTGGGTGCGCTCGCGGGAGAGAAGGGCAACAACGTCGATTTGTTAACCAACTCGGGTGGTAGACCGCCCGCCCTAGGTATTTCTTAAGGTATTTCAATGGCTGAGGACAAGAGATTGCAATGGAGTGTGACGCGCCGTGATGTTCTCCTGGCCGCGGCTGCTGGTCTTGTGATCGGGTCAGGACTCCTTCTGGTTCCAAAGCGGTATTTCAGGATGCCGCAACAGGCGCAATCATTCGTAGGCAGCGTTGCCGACTACCAACAGGATATTGCCGGAGTCATCACCAGAGGAGTTGACGAATTGGGAATCTTGCCGGCGGAATTGAAGGGTAAGCGCGTATTGCTGAAGCCAAACCTCGTCGAAACAGCGTTGGGAGCACCTCACATTAATACTCACCCTCTTGTCCTCCGGGGTGCGATTGAGGCATTTCTTCGGTTAGGAGCGGCTTCTGTCATGGTCGCAGAGGGGCCAGGCCATCGCCGTGACACCCTGGCGGTCTATGAAGAATCCGGCCTAGCGGCCGTTCTCACTGAAGATCGGATTCCATTTCATGATTTAAACTACATTTCAGGCTACGACTTGCCGAATGCCGGTCGCCAGTCCTCCATGCGAACGTTAACTTTTCCTGCCCTGTTCAAAGAAGTGGATTGGATTGTGTCTGTCGCTAAAATGAAGACCCATCATTGGGCGGGGGCGACACTTTCGATGAAGAATCTCTTCGGGGTCATGCCCGGCATTTATTATGGTTGGCCGAAAAATGTTCTTCATGCAGCTGGAATACAGAACTCAATTTTAGACATCAATGCAACTCTCAAGCCTCATTTTGCTATTGTGGACGGGATCGTTGGAATGGAAGGCGACGGTCCCATCATGGGCGACCCGAAGAGGGTCGGAGTCTTGGTGATGGGACGCAACTTACCGGCGGTCGATGCCACTTGCTGCCGCATCATGGGGATCGATCCGTACAAAGTGTCCTATCTCGAGCGGGCCGACAATTGGCTAGGGCCGGTTTCCGAAGCAGCCATCGAACAGCGTGGCGAATCAATCCCTTCAGTGCGGACGAACTTCAATTTGATCGAAACAATTCCGGCTCATCAAGGCTTACGGCTTGCGTAATAGGTGGACCATGAAAAGATGGGTGCTATGTGCGTGCTTGTTGTATCCGGTTAGCTTATATGCGGCGGATGCCGATGCGCCGCCGCCGACGCCACCAGAGGAGCCAACACTATACGATCATTATGTGTCCCTCAAACGTATGCAAGAACGCCTGGCCGGGCGTTCTCTTGAAGATCAAGCCAAGTTGCAACCTCAGATCCAGCGTGCACAGCGGAAGGCTTGTGAACAGCTTCGAAAAGACCATCAGGACCGAATTCCAAGAGAGGAATATCGCCGCGAGGGCGGAGATGAATTCCTCGTGTTTTCGTTGGAACTCGAGCAATGGTGCCAGGCAGGTCGATAGGGGTCTAGACAGGCTCTGTTTATGCTTGCAACTCGCATGGTTGGCTTGTTCGATGTGAATACAATACGACGGAAAGAGAGGCAACATTCGCACGCCAGCTAAGCACTCAGGTCTTCCTTCTCACCAGAGCACCTTTCCTTACCTGCCGACGGTAGACGGATTGCGGGGAATCGCCATTCTCTTAGTTCTTTGGTACCACGCTCCCTTCCTCTTCCGACAACTCCCAGAATTTTCTGCCCAACAATCTCCATGGCTGACGCTCGGCGTGTTCTGGCGAATGAGTCTCGGCGCATGGATCGGCGTGGATCTCTTTTTCGTCATCAGCGGATTCCTTATTACGTTGATTCTGATTCGCGTAAAAGACGGGACAGGTTTCTTATTGGTGTTTTGGCAGAGACGCGCATTAAGGATTTTTCCGCTCGCCGGTCTGTATTTAGTAGCCCTGTTGGTTCTGATAAGGCTCGGCGATCCACTCAATATGCTGCCGCGCTTCGACGCATGGCCATGGTATGCCTTCTATCTCGGCAATATTCACATTGCCATATATGGTTGGCAGCCGCTCGCTGTGATGATCCTTTGGAGCCTGGCTATTGAAGAACAATTCTATCTAATTTGGCCTTTTCTTGTCCGGATGTGCAACGTGCGTCAGGTCTTGCGGTGCTGTATCGGATTTATTGTTATGGCGCCCTTCGTCAGAGCGCTCACTCTTTCCTCGGCAGATTACCCCGCAACCTATGTGTTCACCTTCTGTCGCCTTGATACACTTGCCGCCGGTGCTGTTATGGCCGTGCTTTATAGCTCTAGAGATTGGCAAGAACAGAGTATGGCGTTATGTAAGAGATTTGCAGTTCCGGCGTTCGCTGTGATCATGCTCACGTTGATGGTGCCGTTTAGTCCATCCTTGCCTCAAACGAGGCCATGGCTATTCAGTGTTTTTGGTTATTCATGGCTGGCCATCAGTTTTGCCATTCTATTGGGAGCGAGCATGGACACACAGGGACCCATAAAGGTCCTTTTGACTTCAAGAATCCTCATGTTCCTGGGGAAGCGCTGTTATGGACTTTATCTCTGGCATGTTCTGGCTGCCGGGCTTGCCGTAGTGGCGTTACAACAATGGGGAGTTGGATTTTATGCGCACGTAGTTCTGTGGTTAGCCATTCTCCTAACTATGGCCAGCGTATCTTGGCTGTATTTTGAGGAGCCGATTCTCAGGCTCAAGCGATTTCTTCCTTATACGGAGCGAGAAGCCCCTGCTGCCGCGATTCCAAATAGCGGCTTGATCCGTGTATCCCGCTGAAAGTGCAGCCCGGGCTTCGAGGCGAGTTCAGTAACGCATTGATAAATCAGACACAAAAGTCCCCGTACCGGACCTGCTAAGCTTGATAGCAGGCCTCTTTTAGGAGTTGCATGTATTCCTGGCGATCAGCACTGACGATCCTCGCTTGTGTTTGTCTTTTGATTTTCCCCGAGCGCATGGTCAAGCAGGCGTTCGGGGTTCAGAAGCCAACCAAAGAGCAACCCTCGCCAGCTGCCGCAGTAAAAGTTGTAAGACCTTTCTCGGAGCTACCCCAAAAGTCTTCAAGCAAGATCGTGCTACCAACAGGATCGCAGCGGCCGACGCAAGCCAATCAGACATCACCTAGGAAAAAATTGACAGCAGAGCTCAAGCCAATGTCATCGAAACGTGGTCTACAGGTCAAGGCTCACAGAAAAGTCATGCCCAAAGCCGTGGTGCAGCCGCGGACAGACCTCATGCATTATGGGGTGCTCGAAAATGCCCAGCGCTATGATCCCCGTCCTAATCCTCACAGTGCTGGCGTGCTCAATCCACAGACTCCTGATCTGACTCACGACCATTTTCAAGAGCTCGATCACAATAAGGACGGCAGAATTGATCCCGTCGAACGAGCATTTGGCCGCATCGATATGGATCGGGACCTACATACCCGCACCCTGCAGTAACCTTCCCTATCTTCATTCCGCCGGTCTGTTTTTCTCGTGCTCGCACGGTCTCCGAATTTTCTACCTTGAGGCACACGGTCATCCTCTTCCACCCAAGTGATCTCATCGCCGTTGACAGTTGGGACTGGAGTCCCCATGATACGTGGGCCATGGCACATGAGATGCCCGCCGTCCGGCGGGCCGGCGGGATTCAGATCAGGAAGCTCGCGATTGTCGCAGTCATCGCCTGCTCGATCGTCCTGTTTTTTGTCTTGGATCTGGGACGGTCTCTTTCCCTGGAGACCCTGAAGGCCAATCGCGATCACCTCCTGGCGTTTACGGAAGCCAACTACACGGCGTCGGTCGTCCTCTTCGTCTTGCTATACATTGCCGTGGCGGGCTTGTCGCTGCCTGGGGCCACCATCCTGACGCTTGCCGGTGGATTTGTCTTCGGCGCAGTCCCAGCCACCCTCTACGTGAATATTGGCGCGACGACCGGCGCCACGCTCGCGTTCTTGGCAGCACGGTATGTGCTGAGAGATACGGTCGAACAAAAATTCGGGAGATGGTTGGAGCCCCTGCAGCAGGGGTTCGCCAAGAATGCCCTCAGCTACCTGCTCACGCTCCGCTTGATTCCGCTCTTTCCCTTCTTCGTGGTGAATCTGGTCTCCGGACTGACGAGAGTGAGCGTCGGCACGTATGTGGCGGCGACTGCTCTCGGCATTATTCCGGGCTCGTTCGTTTATGCCTATGCAGGCCGCCAGCTAGGCGTCATCAATTCGCTTAAAGAAATTGGCTCGCCTCAGGTGCTCGGCGCCTTCGTTTTGCTGGGAGCGTTCGCCCTCGCCCCCATCCTCTACAAGAAGCTCAGCGCAAAATCCGCATGAGTATGCGTGTGAGCAGAGCCTGGAGCCGTCATGCTTGAAGCGTTCGGACTCTTGCCCGAAGATGAGCACGACCGGGAACTGGCTGAGAACGTTCATCCAGGGAACTGGGTCAACCCTACCCCGAGTGAACGCTACAACATCGTCGTCTTGGGCGCCGGAACCGCCGGACTGATCACTGCCATAGTGAGTGCAAGCCTCGGCGCGAAAGTGGCGCTAGTCGAAAAGCATTTGATGGGAGGGGATTGCTTAAACGTGGGCTGCGTGCCCTCGAAGGGCATCATTCGCGCGGCACGTGCTTGGGCGGATCTCCAACGTGCAGCGGAGTTCGGGATTGGGGTTCCTCCAGGCGTCACATGCGATTTCGGCGCGGTCATGTCCCGCATGCGAAGATTGCGGGCACGGATCAGCTCCAACGATTCCGCGCAGCGTTATGCCAAGTTGGGCGTGGATGTGTTCCTGGGGCACGGGCGGTTCGCCAATCAGGAGACGATCCACGTCGAAGGCGGGGCGGGTAACCGGACGCTCACATTTGCCAGGGCCGCCGTTTGCACCGGCGCACGGGCCTCCGCGCCTTCCATCCTCGGCTTGAAAGAGGCCGGCTATCTGACCAATGAAACGGTGTTCTCATTGACCTCGTTACCTCGGCGGTTAGCGGTTATCGGCGCCGGCCCGATCGGCTGTGAAATGGCGCAGACCTTTGCACGGTTCGGCAGTCACGTGTCGTTGATCGAGGCGCTGCACGGCATTCTGCCCAATGAAGATCGTGACGCGACTCAGGTAGTGCAGGAACAGATCGTGAAGGACGGCGTCACATTGCTGTGCTGCGGACAGGACCTCCAGGTCGCCAAGACCGCGGATGGCAAACGGCTGACGGGCGCTTCACATGGCCGGCCGTACGACCTCACTGTCGATGAAATCCTTGTAGGAGTCGGTCGGACGCCGAATGTGGAAGGGTTGGGACTGGAACAGGCCGGCGTGGAATTCAATGTTGAGGGCGTGAAGGTGAACGGTCGGTTGCAAACCAGCAACCCCAGGATTTTCGCCGCAGGCGATATCTGCTCCCGCTTTAAGTTTACCCATGCTGCCGACGCAATGGCGCAGATCGTGGTGCAGAACGCCCTGTTCCCCCATCCGTTCGGACTGGGCTATGCGAACGCGGAGTCGCTGATCGTCCCCTGGTGTACCTATACGCAGCCGGAAATTGCGCATGTGGGCATGTACGAAAAAGATGCCAAAGCCAAGGGCATCGAGGTGGAAACCTACACGTTCAAAATGGACGAGGTTGACCGGGCGATCCTTGACGGCGAGGAGAAAGGATTCGCAAGGATTCATCTCCGCAAGGGGACGGACAAAATTCTAGGCGCGACGATCGTGGCTGCTCATGCCGGCGATCTGATCAACGAGTTTTCCGTGGTGATGAAAGCCGGGAAGGGGGCCAGGATCATCGCGAGGACGATTCATCCTTATCCGACCCAGGCCGAGGTCAACAAGAAAGTTGTCAACCTATGGCGGAAAGCGCATTTCAGTCCGGCAACGAAGAACAAGCTCACTCGCCTCTTCGCCTGGATGCGCCGTGGATAGGACAGTGATGCCGTGAGCGGCCTGCGTTGGACCACCGGATGGCTCGCCTTTGGATTCCTCGTTTTGGGATTGCTCTTCGCAGTCTCAGCCTCGACGGAGGATTCTTCCCTCGTTCTGGACGTTGGAAGATTTTCAAGCAGCCGTCCCGGATCCGCTCTGCCCGATGGGTGGAAACCACTGACTTTCAAGAAAGTCCCCAAAGCCACTGTTTACGAGTTGGTCACGGATGGCGCTACCGTCGTGGTCAAAGCCACAAGCGATGCCGGTGCGTCTGGCCTGACGAAAGAGGTCAAGATCGATCCCTCGGTTTTTCCCGTCGTCCACTGGCGGTGGAAGGTCGAGAATCTGCTGACCGGCAGTGACGTGACGCGTAAGAGCGGAGACGACTATCCTGCCAGACTGTATATCACGTTCCAATACGATCCGGAGAAGGTCAGTTTCGGCAGGAAGCTGAAGTACAATGCCGGGCGAGTCCTGTTCGGCGATATTCCGATTGCCGCCCTCAACTACATCTGGGATACCAAAACACCCGTTGGAACGGTCGTCGACAATGCCTACACCGATTTTGCGAAGATGATTGTGGTTGAAACCGGTGCGACCAAGGTCGGTGCGTGGGTCGAGGAGTCGCGGAACGTCTATCAGGATTACAAGCAGGCGTTCGGCGAGGATCCGCCCATGATCAACGGTATTGCGATCATGACGGACACCGACAACACGAAAGAACGAGCCATTGCCTATTACGGAGACATCTGGTTCGTGCGGGAGGGGCGATGATTAGAAGGGGAGCTCAAATGCGGAAGAGGCCGGCCTATTCGAGGCCAGCCTCTTCGTGGACACCACAGCGCCCGGAGTGGGTGCGCGGATTCAAGGGGGTTACTGAATCGAATTCGCGAAGCCGCCCCGCGTAATTTCGGCGCGAACGGTGTCTCCAACCTTCTTCTGCTTGATATGCTTGGTTCCCTGTCCGACGTAGAGCTTCACCTGATTACCCTCGAAGTCTTCAACGGTATAGGCGTTGTCCTTGATTTCCTTTACCGTGCCTCCCACGGTTCTCCAGGCCGGACCAGGCTTTTCATCGTGATGGCCTGGCTTGGGAGCTGCCTGGACTTCCGGCACATGCCCCATTGAGGCGGCTGCTGCAGCGGCAGATTTGTGTGAGGACGTTTTCTTCGACTCCTTCGCCATAGCTGGCGTTGCGGCAATGGCCGCCACAGCGATCATTGCGACGATCGCGATCATGTTGTTCTGCAGACTGTTCTTCATGGGACCCCTCCTTAAGACGACATGGCTTCGACTACGTTCCCTGACGGTTCAGCAAGGCATGTGCCGGATGGCCTGGCGGTCTTACTGAAGGAATTCAGTAGGTTGTAAACCTCGGTTCCACCTATCATGCGTAGTCCGCGTATCGATGGAAAAAAAACGGCAGAAACCTGTCCAAATATGACCGTTTCTACCCATGTGAGGGAGAGTGATGGCATGCGGATCGCCGATCTGAAGTTCGCTGGACGAAGCGTGCGGAGCTTGATAAAACGGAAACGGGTCGCGATTCACTTTACGAACTGGAGGAAGACATGACGCAGGCTCTTCTTATCATCGGCGGCGTGCTACTGTCGGCCGGGATGGCCTATGGACAGGCTGAGACGCCGGGGATCGATCAACGGCAGGCAAACCAAGAACAGCGCATCGACCAGGGCATTGCGAGCGGCCAGCTCACCCAACGGGAAGCGGGCCGGCTGGAGCAGCAGCAGCAGCATATCGACACGATGGAGAATAAAGCCAAGTCCGATGGAGTCGTGACGAAAAAGGAACGGACCCGCATCCACGCCGCTCAAGACAAGGCATCGAAGAAGATCTACCGCCAGAAACACGACCGTCAGAAAAGCCGGCATCAATAGTTTCGCGCTGTTCACATCACGTGACGAGGGGGTTCGGCATTCGCCGGACTCCCTCGTGTCGTTTTTGTGCTTCTTCGAGTCCGTACGGCGGAACCGTTTCGAGAGCGAGGAGAAAGGACTACAATGCCCGAAATGGCGACCAATCAGCTCACGCGACAGCTGCTCCGGCGATTGCCGCCAAGGATCGTACGACTGCTGCGTGAGCTTGGACGGTCGGCTGACGAGAAAGGGATTGGGCTCTATCTCGTTGGTGGAGTCGTGAGAGACCTTCTGCTCAAACGCCGAAATTGGGATGTGGACCTGACGGTCGAAGGCGATGGCATTTCGTTTGCCCGTCAGGTGACGAATCGGTATGGGGCCGGCCTGGCGCTGTTTGAACGCTTTTCGACCGCTCGCTTGGTCTTCCCCGACGGCCTTAAAGTCGACATCGCGAGCACACGACGTGAGAGTTATGCCGATCCCGCGGCGCTTCCCGATGTCATGACCGCTTCGCTCGAGGAAGATTTGTTTCGACGCGATTTCACGATCAATGCGATGGCGATCCAGTTGAACCTGGCCCACTGGGGAGCACTGCGCGATCCGTTTGGGGGCCGAGAGGATCTGAAAGACAAGACCCTGCGAGTCCTACACGACCGGAGCTTCGTTGACGATCCGACCAGGATCTTTCGGGCGATTCGCTTCGCTGAACGATTCGGCTTTCGGATTGAATCGGATACTGCCCGCTTGCTGGCTCGCGCCTCTAGGACGAACCTCGTGGCGCGGCTCTCAGGGCCGCGGCTTGCGAATGAAATCTTCGCGCTCATGAAAGAGGCGCATCCAGACGCGGCGATTCGACGTCTTCGCCGCCTCCGCTTGCTGCGGTTCCTCCATCCACGGATCTCGCCGGGGATACAGACCGAGCGCCTCCTGGCCGTGCTTCCGCAAACCATCGGGGCGTGGGAGCGGCGGTGGGCAGAGCTTTCTCTCGATCGCCCGCTGTTATGGGTCATGGCGTTGCTCGCGCATACCTCTGCCTCTGTGATCGCCGGCACGATCCAGCGACTGCAGCTGTCCGCCACGGAATCTAGAGCCCTGGAATGGGCAGGTGAGAAAACCAGCCGTATTGCGAAGATTCTCTCGAGCGATGCGTTACTACGGCCCTCCCAAATCTATCGCCTACTCTCGAGCCTGCCGAACGAAGCAGTGGCTCTGGTGCTGGCCAAGGGCCTTGTGAGCAGCAGCAAGGCGGTTGGAATTGCGCGGCTGAAACGGAGATTGACGAGATTCCTCGAGTGTGATCGCCTTACGACGACGACGATCAGCGGAGACACGCTCAAAGAGTTTGGTCTTCGTCCGGGTCCTCATTTCAAGAAAATTTTGGATCGGCTGCTGGATGAGCGGTTGGATGGCAGGATTACGGCTGCCGCCCAGGAACGAGATCGTGCTCGTACGTTGGCAAAACAATACAGTTAGAGGCGGTATTTGCGGAGCCGCTGATCGTTTTCGATTTTTCCGAACAGGTCGTTGAGCGCCGCCTGCACCGCGAGATTGATCGGACCGCGATCCTCTTCTCCCGTAGCTTTGCCGAAGCCGATATATTTCGAAAGAGCGCGCTTGCCCGATGCTTCCGCCAGCGTGGCATCGATGCGCGCCACGTAGACATGATGGAAGTCGGAGTCCACGCTCGGGTCAATATAGATATGGAGCCGCATGGTGAGATCAAGATCGGTTTGACTGTCGGTCGACAGGTAGGTAAACGTTTTCCGTGCCGCGAGATAGTCTGCGATCGACCGTTCCCAATCCTTTTTTGCCTTGCTGACGGGTTGAGCGATTCCCGTCACCTTGTTTTCGATGCGCGGATCCGCGACCATCGTGGCGCCCGGCTCAACCTGGTAGGCTTCGATCTCCGTCAGCCTGACCATGGCGGAATAGGGAAGAGGAGAGGCGGTTGGAACCACTGCACCAGGCTGATAGACGAGTTGCGAACAGGAGAGAGTCACCAGCAGCGCCGCGAACGCCGGTAACAGGACGGACCCGCTCGTCCAAACACGCGCTGGAAGAGGCATCATCTGGGCTCCCTCCACGGAGAAGATCCCGGCATCACCCTACAACCCGGGATGCGTCGTTGCAAGGGGTACGCTCTCGCAGTCTGCTTGCGGTGGTCCTGAAGCTCAGGCGAGGGGCTATTAGTTCATCGGGATGATCGTGGTCGCCACCTCGGTGGGAAGCAGCAACGTTACCATCGCCTGATGCTGCTCGTCCGGTTGCACTAAGGCAAACAGCGGAACCGGCTGGGGGATTGCGCCGTGGGGAAACGCCAATAATGCCGGAAAATCGATCAAAGGCGCCGTGGTCGGCTGCGCCGTCAGGCGAAGCCTGAGCGCCATCAGCACGTCTCGCAACCTGCCAGACCGTTCCTCTTCTGTCAGCGTGTTGGTCGGAGCAATACCGGTATCCCACAGAGGCTTCGTCACAGTGACAGAAAACGACAAGCCGAGTTGTTTGGCCGTCGGTGTGACATCGATCAAGGCACCGGTGTCGATCGCCTGCTGAAAAGGTATCGGCGCCTGCGTGGAACGGTCAGATGGCTGCGCTGATTCTGCTCGAGGCTCTGTCGGTACTGGCATCGATGCCAACGGCTCTTCTGAGAGTGCTGAATCTACGATTGAATCTGATATTTCCTGAGTGGGGAGGGATTTCTGGATTCCCTCGTAGACCGCCTTGGCTCGAGCGGACCACCGGGGATTCAAGGGACGGCCGGCAAAGGCCGCCTCGGCAGCGTAGCGTTCGTCATGGGAAAGGGCACGAGGATTCTCTTTGTTTTGCATACGTAGGAACATAAGTCTCCTAGGATGAAAGTCAAGGATCCACCGTTCGTTAGTCCCTGAGCGGCTGGCCTTTCGTTTCCGGAGCAAACCACAGGACGCCGAGGCCAACGAGGTACACCAATGCTACGGTACTGGCGGCACGGCCGAAGGTGCCGAGCGCGGTCACCAGCCAGCCGGTCAAAAATGGCGAGGCGGACGCCAAAATTCTTCCGGCATTGAAGCAGAAGCCAGCGCCGGTGGCACGGAGTCTCGTCGGATACAGTTCAGGCAGATAGATGGGGAAACCGCTAAAAATGCCGTTGTTGAAGAACCCAAGAACTGGCAACAGCATGAGCACGCCGGCGTAGTTCGATGGAAGCAGGTATGTCGTAGGCAGCATGACCAAACTCCCGATGCACATGAAGGCAAAGACGGGCCGTCGTCCGAAGCGGTCGGCGAGAGGGCCGAAGCTGAGATACCCGAAAATCGCTCCAGCGTTCAACGACATGATCGCATAGCTCACGGCCTTCGTGAGGGTGGCCGGCTCAGCACCGTGGAACTCTGGTAATTCATGCACCAGGGTCGGCGCCCAGTTGGTCGAACCCCAGAGACCGAATACCGCGACGAAGGCCAACGTCGATCCAGCCAGCGTGGCCCGTTTCAAATCCCCTTCAAAGATCGCCGACAGGGGGATCATCCGTTGCGCATGGGCGTGGGTCCAACGGTCCGGTTCCCTTACCCACCAGCGGACGAGCAGCGCCAAGAACGCGGGCAGGATGCCGATGAGAAACAGCCCGCGCCACCCGTACGCATCCTTAAACGCGAGATTGCAGCCGGCCGCCAGAAAAAATCCCACTGCCCAGGCGCTCTGTAAAATACCGGCCGCCTTGGCGCGCTTCTCTTCTGGCCACGTCTCAGCGACAATGGCCGCGCCCGCCGCCCATTCTCCGCCAATGCCGAGTGCGGTGAGAAAGCGATAGACCGCGAGTTGCCACCATTCTTCTGCCAACGCCGCGGCGCCGGTGAATCCCGCGTAGATGATGATGGTCGCCATCAGCACCTTCGTCCGGCCGAAGCGGTCGGCGGCAATGCCGAACGCGATGCCGCCGATGGCCCAACCGATCAGAAATATCGAAAAGATGATGCCGCCGTACCAGCCAATGCGTTCAGCCGTGGGCGGACCTCCGGAGGTGTGCAGCAGGTCGTGGAGAGCCGGATGCAGTACGATGGCATAAATCGTGGCGTCCATCGCATCGAAAACCCATCCAAGCCATGCGACGAACAAGACCAGCCATTGATAACCGGTCACACCATCAAACCACCAGCGGTCTCGCGATGACAAGGGTTGTTCAATAGGGACAGGACACATGGCGCGCCAGGCTACGAAGGTTCAGAGCGGGAGTCAAGGTGAAGCCCCGAGAATGGCCGTGATATAGTCGCGGCCATGCCTCGCGTGGATTTTTACCGCGTCCTGGGCGTCTCTCGTGAGGCGTCGGACGACGTCATCAAGAAGGCCTACCGGAAGCTGGTCTTCGAACACCATCCCGACCGCAATCCCAACAGTCAAGAGGCGGAAGAGAAGATACGTGAAATCAATGCCGCCTACGAGGTCATCGGCGATGCGGAAGCGCGCCGCAATTACGATCGGCTCAACTGGGGAGATGAGTTCGCACCCGACGTCGTCGATGTCGCCGTCCTGCTCGAGGAGATGGAGAAAAAGCTCTTCGACGAAGGGCGCAAGGAACTGTTTGCCCTGCTCATGAAGGATGTGCCGAGGATCAAGACGGAGCTGGCGTTGATCCGGGAGCGGGTGGTCAACGATCAAGGATACGATTCATTTAAAGAAACGCTGGTCCACGAACGTGCAGCGGAGATCATGCCCGAGCTGGCGACCGAGGAGATGGAAGGCCGCAGGAAGCGGCTGATCGAAGTGGCCACGCAGATGATGGTGTCGCAGGGTGTCGTCGGTCGAAACGACGAGGGCGGGATTCGCTCCTTACGGGCGCGGCTTGATGAGCAGTTCAAGAAAGGCCGCCTGCACGGCTTCGCGTCGGCATTGGAGCTGTTATATGAACGACGGTAAGACGTTGGTCAGCGATATCAGTG